>OICL01001281.1_pt1 | contig 11106 bp, 6 predicted proteins | sample 1581231 | NCBI WGS metagenome assembly OICL01 (sample SAMEA3882542, study PRJEB24775) | human gut metagenome | biome: human-associated habitat; feature: intestine environment; material: feces | place: Netherlands | collected 2009/2010 | reverse complement strand
CCGGTGCCGGAACCTCCAGCCGATGAGGATATCCCTGCCGGCATCGATGCGGTCGCCGCCGCAGAGGATGACGCAGAGAAGGAAGACAGGACTCAGAGCACGCCTGAGGTGACTGTGCCGGCGCGAGCGCAAAGAGGTCAAGAGCCTTCCTTCCCTGCCGAGGGATCGCGAATCGAATCTGTTGAACCGAACGCCTCAAAACCCAAGCAGGAGGAAAAGGCATCGGCGAAGGAGACCCCATTAACGGAAACGGTGAAGGTGATTGCGGCCAAGTGCGGGAGCAATCATCGTCAGGCCGCCAAGGAGCTCATGAATGAGATGAAGCGGCAAATGCTCAACCGTCGCGGTGATCTTCTTGCGAGCCAGGTGTGGAAGAACATCGTTGGCTTCGTGACCGATGACAAGGGCTTCAAGGCGGCGATGGAGGCGTTGCACATCTCGCTCCCCGTCATGACGATGGAGCTCATGAAGTACCAGCCGATGCCGAAGCTGGAATGGGATCGAGAAGAAGGCAAGATGCATCTCAAGACCGAAAAGCAGGACAATCTCGGTTGAGCGACAAGAAAAAGGGCCGCCCTTCCGAGAAAGAGGGGCGACCCAAAGGTTTTCGCATCTAGTCGCAGATCACTTTCGATTGGCGAAAACCGCTGCTCCTGCAAGCGTCAGAACGGCGCTCAACTCGAACGAAAAGTCAACCGAGAGGTTGATTTCGATCTCGCCTTTGAGGCATAATTGTCCCAACACAACGAGGAAGCAGGCAAGCGATGCTGTAAACCGTTTCATCGCGAGACTCCTCTGTCGTGCAACGGCCCTAGTTCCACGTAGGGCCGTTACCCATTTTTGGACCCCGCATAGCCGGAGCTGACTGCGGGGGCTTGGGCCTTCCGACGAAGTGACCCAACAGAGATCGAGAGGATTGTACTGGAATGTTTGAAAAAGCATGTCCCTTTCAAAAAGCCGATCTCCAAACACAAGCGGGGCCTCCTTTCGGAGACCCCGTTTTTCGTTCGACAAAAGTCGTTTAACGCTTGCAACGCTTGCGGGAAGCAACCCAGGCAATACAGGCGATGGCAGCGAGGCCGCAAAGCCCCAGCCAGTCAACGCTGCCGTCGGACATGACTACGTCGAAATCAACGTTGATGTCGCCAGTCCAAACGAATTGCGCCTGTGCTAAACTTCCTAGCAAGGAAATGAATGTAGCTAGCATCCCAATTTCCTTTTGAAGACTCAGCCCGGTGTTGGACGCACTGGGCTTTGTCGTTTCTGAACCCCTTGCGGGGACCCCATTCCGACGCCGAAGGCTCGACATCGAGAATTTCGTGGGCCTGGCCGGAGTTGTGGGGCGGAATGGATGGTTCGCGACTTCCTTGTTGCCGACAATTTTGGGCTATTTCCCAAATTTGGTAGGGTGAGGGTTTTTGAAGGGTATCAGAGGGTCTTTGAGAGAGCTCAAGAAACGCTGACATTTTGGTAGCCGCTTTGCGTATTTCTTGTTACGAAAACGCTTATTTTCTGGTAGGCTCTATGTACCTTCAAACATGGAGCTCAATGTGGCAAGTCAGACCATCGGGCAGTCTCAGTCGGAGAACTTCGCCTCTTTCATTTGGAGCGTCGCCGATTCGCTTCGCGGTCCTTTTCAGGAGGACGACTACGGCAACATCATTCTTCCCTTCGCTCTCCTGCGCCGCTTGGAGTGCGTGTTGCAACCCACTCGGCATGTTGTCAACGACCTTGTTTCCTCTCTTCACTTCCGGTTGGGAATTGATGACGAATCCATGCTTTGTGCTGCGGCCGGAGCGCCTTTCTTCAACGTGACGCAGTTCACGCTGAGTACGCTCGGCGACCAACACACGCTGCAGAACATCATCCGCTACAAGAACGGCTTCACGTCCAATGTCCGCAAGATCCTAGATCGGTTCGATTTCGACGCCATTTGCTCAAAACTTGAGGACAAGGACAAGCTTTATTCGACCATTCACCATTTCCAGAACATCGACCTGTCGCCTGAAAAGGTTCCCGCCAGGGCGATGAGCAACCTCTACGAAGAGCTGATCTGGCGCTTTGCCACGACCAAGCACAAAGCCTCCAAAGAGTTTTTGACGCCACGCGACGTCGTGCGTTTGGCGACCATGCTCGTGCTTGATTCTGCGGGCGATTCCGTTTTCTCGACGGACAAAGGACTTATCCGCACCATCTACGATCCGACGTGCGGAACCTGCGGTTTCATCACGGACGCGATGGACGTGTTGGCAGAACATGCCGCCTCCGTGAATGCGAAGGCACCCGTAACCCTCGTTCCCTTTGGTCAGGAAATTGCTGATCAATCGTGGGCGATGGGTAAAGCCATGATGCTCCTATCCGGTAACGACAAGAATCCCGCTCAGGACAACTCGGCCAACATCTTTCTCGGCGATACGCTCAAGGAGGACAAAACCGGCAAAACCCACTTCGATTTTGTACTCTCCAATCCGCCTTTCGGCAGTGACTGGGGCGGCGATTCGTCGGTCTATTCCGCAGTGCTCAACGAACACCGACTGGGAAGGTTGGGACGTTTTGCGGCCGGGATTCCTCCCAAGTCCGACGCCTCAATGCTATTCCTGCAGATCGTTGCGAACAAACTCAACCCGAAGCACATCAACGAAGGCGGGCGAGGTGCCATTGTTCTCTCGGGTTCGCCTCTCTTCACCGGCGGCGCCGGTTCCGGAAGCTCGGAGATCCGCCGTAAGCTTTTTGAAGACGACCTTGTGGAGGCCATCATTCAGCTTCCCGGAGAACTCTTCTACAACACCGGGATCACGACCTATCTGTGGATCCTCAACACGAACAAGCCTGCCCATCGTACGAAGAAGGTGCAGTTGATCGATGCCTCGTCCTTCAAAACGTACATCAAGAATCTCGGCAACAAACGCTACGAGATCAGTGCCGAACAGATTAACGACATCGTTCGGATCTTCGCGGACTACAAAGAATCTGACGTTTGCAAGATCGTCCATTACGAAGACTTCGGCTACCGAGCAGTGACGGTTCAGCGACCGTTGCGAAAGAAGCTCGTCATCAGTGCTGAAGGTATCGAGAGCTTGATGTCCGCAAAGGCGGTATTGAAACTGTCGGAAGCCGACCAACAGTCTTTGAAGTCTGCTATTCAGGGCCATTTGGGCGAGGAGCATGCGTATCACTGGACGGCGGAGTTTGTTGCCAATCAGAAGACAAACGGACTCAAACTCGGCAAACCCGTCCAAACGGCCATACAGAGCGCCTTCGCTGTCGATGATCCAGACGGTGAAGAGGTCTTTGATGCAAGGGGAAATCCGGTTTGGGATTCCGAACTGAAGCAGATCGAAAACATTCCACTTGGTGAGGACCTCGATGCCTACATGCAGCGGGAAGTTCTACCTTTCGTTCCGGACGCTGTTGTTGATGAAACCGTGACGGACGAACGAGACGGACAAGTTGGTATTGTCGGGTACGAAGTAAATTTCAATAAATATTTCTATCACTTTATACCGCCAAGAGATCCTAACGAAATAGCAGAAGAAATCATTTCATTAGAAATGGATGCTCAAAAGCTGATAAAGGAGATTTTCAATGAACAAATCTGAAATCTCTTTAAATTATCTGGCTGAGATCAATCCTGCTGTCGATCTTCCTTTTACAGGCATGGTCGAGTATTTACCAATGGAGAATGTACATAAGGGGTATTTTGATCACAACGTTAGTGAAATATCCTTACTTCCATCGAGTCTGAATGCCTTCAAAGAAGGCGATATCCTTTTAGCTAAGGTTACTCCTTGTTTTGAAAACGGGAATTTATGTTTGGCTGAAGGCGTTGCCAATCATGTTGGGCTTTGCAGTACTGAGCTATTTGTCTTACGCCCAAACAAAGAAAGGGTGCTACCGGATTTTCTAATCCTCTTACTTCAGGATGAGAAGTTTCGACAGGAGGCCAAAGCTTATATGCGTGGAACTGGTGGACTGAAACGAATCCCACCAGATTGGTTGAAGAACTACAAATTTAAGGTTCCATCAATTGAAACGCAGCATCAATTAGTTGTTCGATCAAAGGAAGTAGCCAGCAGAATCAATCTTGTTGTTAACCAAAAGAAACAAGTACTGAACAGGTTGCTAGATTATCGTCAGTCCCTGATTACCCGCGCCGTCACGAAAGGACTCGATCCTAATGTGCCAACGAAGGATGCCGGATTGGTTTGGCTCGGACGGATCCCGGAGCATTGGTCGTACATGAGGCTTGCTCACTGCTTTACGTCGGTAAATAGGCCGGCAAATCTAGATTTACCAGTGCTTTCAGTCTCTATTCATACCGGAATTTCTGAATCGGAACTTAGAGACGAAGAACGAGATAGAAAAGTTTGGCTTAGTGAAGATCGGTCCAAATACCAAAGCATCAAAGAAGGAGACCTTGTCTATAACATGATGAGAGCTTGGCAAGGTGGTTTTGGCACGAGCACAAGATCAGGCTTGGTAAGCCCCGCATACACGGTTTTATCTCCTAACAACGGAATTTGCAGTAAGTATTACGAGCTTCTTTTCCGAACGCCAAACGCTCAGAAAATGATTTATGGCTATTCGCAAGGTATCGCCGATTTCAGAAAACGATTATATTGGGAGAAAGCAAGAGATATTTATGTCCCTGTTCCTCCGTATGGAGAACAGCTTCAGATCGTGAATGAAGTTTCAAAAATTGAAAAACGTATCGAAACAACTAAAGAGATTATTTCTAAACAAATAAAGCTTATTGCCGAATATCGCGAGTCTTTGATCTCTTCTTTCTTTGCGAGTCACGATAAATCATGAACAAATTAAACATCAGGAATCAAACGACCGATTTTCTCATCTTCACGAAGGAGACTGGTGGCAACGGCATTGAAGTTCGCGTTGAAGACGAGACCATTTGGCTCACGCAGAAGCTCATGGCCGAACTGTTCGATTGCACTGCTGAAAATATCATTCATCACCTGAAGAGCATCTATGCAGATGATGAGCTGACAGAAGCCGCAACTACTAAAGATTTTTTAGTAGTTCGCCAAGAGGGTTCTCGCACAGTCAATCGCAAGGTTAAGCACTACAACCTTGACGCCATCATCGCCGTCGGCTACCGGGTCAACAGCAAGCGCGCAACGGCGTTCCGCCAGTGGGCCACCAAGATCCTGAAGGACTTCGTGATAAGGGGGTACGTGCTAGATTCCGAACGGCTGAAGAACGGCAAGCTTTTCGATCAGTCGTACTTCGACCAGTTGCTTGAAGAAATTCGTGAGATTCGAGCGAGCGAACGTCAGGCGTATCAGAAGGTGACAGACATCTTCGCAACTGCTTCGGACTACGACTCGCATTCGTTCGTTGCTCACCGCTTCTTTGCATCCGTTCAGAACAAGCTTCATTTCGCGGTGCATCGTCACACAGCTGCGGAAGTCATCATGAGTCGTGCCGATGCCGAGAAGCCGCACATGGGCCTCACGTCCTGGAAAAACGCCAAGACAGGAGGGAAGATCATTCGCACCGACGTGCTCATTGCAAAGAACTATCTCTCAAAGGAAGAGATCGACACGCTCAACCGCTTGGTCTCGATGTACCTCGATATGGCTGAGCTTCGCGCGAAGCAGCAAATCCCGATGACGATGGAAGACTGGGAGAAGCGTCTCGACAGCTTCCTCGTGTTCAACGAAATGGGCGTTCTGCAGGGGCCGGGACGCGTATCGGCCAAAGAGGCCAAGGAACATGCCCTGAGCGAATACGAAAAGTTCCGCATCAACCAGGACCGCGAATTCCAGAACGCTTTTGATATTCGAATCGCTGCAGATAAGCTGCTTGAAGATGCCCGCAAACTGGTGAAAGACGATGAATGAAACTGGCTTCCGACTGCACAAGGAAAAGAATTTTGAGAACGCGATCGCCGAAGGGCTTGTTGCCTCAGGGTGGCGCAGGTCCGAAAACGATCTCGGCTACGACCGTGCCCGCGCTCTTTATCCGTCCGACGTCTTCGAGTGGATGAAGACGGCGTACCCGAAGGAATTTGAACTTCTGCAAAAGGCGAACAACTGGCAGACTGTTCTGCTCGATCGACTGCAGGAATTCGCTCGTCAGCATGGAGCGCTTGCTCTCCTGCGGGATCCGATCGGCATTGCCGGCATCGGCCGCTTCAAGATGAGCGAAAGCGCCCCGGAAGACGACCGCAACGAGGAGGTTGCCCAACGCTACCGCAGCAACATCCTTCGCGTCGTTCAGCAGGTTCACTACAACACGACGTCCGAAGAATCGCTTGACCTCGTGTTCTTTATCAACGGCGTCCCCGTGGCGACGGTCGAGGTCAAGACCGACTTCACACAGGGGATCAACGACGCGGTTGAAGAGTATCGGGAGCGTCGCAATCCGACGATCCCGCGTGCACTCTCGAAGGTCCCTCTGATTGTCCCGGTGCGTGGTGCCATCGTGCATTTTGCGATGACCGAGTCCGACATTCAGATGACGACTTGTCTGAACGGCAAGGACACGCGTTTCCTGCCGTTCAACGAAGGAAACAACGGTCACGCCGGCAATCCGGCCGCGACGGCGGAGCATCCGTATCCCACGGACTTTTTCTGGAAGAAGGTTTGTCGACCGGATTCATGGCTGCGGATCTTCCACAGCTTTGTATTCGCCGAAAAGAAGGGCGCATCCCTGATCTTCCCGCGCTATCACCAGTGGCGCGCCGTCACCAACCTTGTGGAGACGAGCAGGAAGGAAGGTCCCGGTCACAGCTACCTGATCGAACACTCTGCCGGTTCAGGAAAGACGAAGACGATCACCTGGACGGCCTTTCAACTTTCGAATCTCCGCCGTCCGGACGGAAAGCCGATCTTCGATACGATCCTGATCGTGTCGGACCGCACTGTCCTCAACGATCAACTGAGCCGCGCCGTAAAGGGCTTTCGCGCCAAGGACGGCGTAGCCGCCGCCATCGGCGAAAAAGGCGAAGCCAAGAGCACGGAACTTGCCCGACAGCTTGAAGAGGGACGCCGCATACTCGTTGTGACGATTCAGACGTTCCCGTTCGCGATGGGTCAAATCCTCAACAACGAAAAGCTTGCCGACAAGCACTTCGCCGTGATCTTCGACGAAGCGCACAACTCGCAGACGGGCTCTACGGCAAGCAAGTTGCAGACGACGCTGAGTCTGTCGGGGAAAGGTCAGCAGATCGGCTCAACGGTGGAAGACATCCTCCTAGCTCTTCAGGAATCCAAGAAGCGTCCGCCCAATGTCTCCTACTACGGGTTTACGGCGACGCCCAAGCATTCGACGCTCATGATCTTCGGACGGACGGATGCCGAGCCCGGTGCAGGCGGCTACACCGAGTCCGCCGAAGACGGAGAGCCGCTCCCCTGCAGTTTCGACGTCTACTCAATGCGTCAGGCGATTGAGGAGGGCTTCATTCTTGACGTTCTTCAGGGCTATGCCGCCTACAAGACGGCCTATCAGCTTGCCTGCGAACAGGAGGAGAGCGCCCGAGTGGACCGCCATGCCGCCAGCCGTGCTCTTGCCAAGTGGAAGGCGCTTCATCCGACGAACGTGACGCAGAAGACCGACTTCATCATTACGCACTTTTTGAAGAACGTGGCCCCGCTTCTCAACGGACAGGCCAAGGCGATGATCGTGACGAGCTCCCGCGCCGCCGTCGTTCGCTACAAGGCTGCGTTTGACCGCTACATCAACGAGCATCCTGAGCTGAAGGGCAAGGCATTCCTGAAGCTCGGCATCCCCATTGCGGCCTTCTCCGGTGACGTGCCCGGCACCGACTGCATCCATGAAGCGGACAAGCCTGGCGACGCCTTTGCGGAGATTGATCCGAACGCGCTCTACAACGAGAAAAACCTCAACTCGGACATTCGGGAAGCGCTCGACGTCGCCTTCGATACCGAAGCCTACCGCCTGATGATCGTCGCCAACAAGTTCCAGACCGGGTTCGATCAACCGAAACTCTGCGCCATGTACGTCGACAAGACCATAGGCAACGACGTCGAGATTGTGCAGACCTATTCGCGCCTCAACCGCATTCATCCCAACAAGGACCGCGTCTTCATCATTGACTTCGTCAATCAGCCCGACAACGTCTTGAGAGCATTCCGAAAATATGACTCCGGCGCGAAGATCGAGGAGATTCAGGACACGAACGTCGTCTATGAGCTGCAGACGGCCATTGAAGAAAGCGGTCTCTTCGATCGGGACGATCTCGAACATTTCAAAGAGATCCGCTACGCAGAGCTCTACAACCTGACCGACGGCAAGAAACTTGCGCACGCCGATCTCTACGCGCTCTTTGACCGTCCCGCCAGGAGCTTCAACGAGCGCATGCGCACCGCGCACGACAGTTATATTCGATGGGAACGGTTCCACGAGCAAGCCGTCATTCGCGGGGACGAAGTGGATCAGAAGGAGGCCGACGAACACATCAAAGAAGCCGCCGACGAGATCCGTCAACTTCAGACGCTCAAGAAGCAGATTTCCCGTTTCAACTCGGTCTACTGCTACATTTCGCAGCTCGTTTCTCTCGGCGACGCCGAACTGGAAGTCTTTGCAAGCTACTGTCAGTTGCTCGCCAAACGGTTGCAGTCTTTGCCAAAAGACGAGGTTGACATTTCCGGCATTCTTCTTACGGGCTACTCCATTGTTTCTGCGGGAAGCATCGAGCCGCAAAAAGGGGAAGAAGCGGACGTTCCGCTGAAACCGGTAACTAGCGGTTCCGGCGCGCAGGAAGGGGAACTTCCTGTTTTTCTTCGGGAGATCGTCGACAAGCTCAATTCGCTCTTTGGAGACTTGGTACCGCAGGAAACGCAACTTAACTTCGTCAACGGGCTCGCCAACGAACTGCGCAAGGATCCTGAAGTCATGCTTCAGGTCGAGCACAACACGCCTGATGCGGCAAAGCTCGGTCGGTTGGCGGCTGTCCTCCCGATGCGCGTTCTGAGCCTGCTCGGCGATTATCAGAAGTTGGTCACCTACCTGATGCAGAACCGCGACACCAAAGACCCTCTCGTTGATCTGGTCTACGACCTGCTGACTCACGAAGAAATTACGGCCGCACAACTCAAGGAGGCGTCGAAATGACCGGAACCACCCCTCCAATGAACGCGGCCAATCCCCTGGCAGGAATGCTGAGTCTTTCGGACATGACGCTCGATCTTCAGCAAACCAAGTTCAGCCAAGATCGAATGGATATACCGGCTCGGGCGACAACGCCGGTCGATAAAATCTGTCCCGTCTGCGGAGAGACAATGCACGGCTTGGGTTCGAGACCAAACATTATCCGGACCTGGCCGATTACACCGAACACTCCGATCTGCAACATCGTTCTTTCGCGTCAACGGTACGTATGTCCAAAATGCGGACGGTCAGTCATGCAACCGATGCCGGATTGCGTAGATGAACACCATCGTTTGACCAAAGTTTTTGCGGGAAAAATCGGCAAACTTGCCGTGGACCGTCCGTTCAAATCCATTCAGTCCGAATACAAAATCAGTGATTCAACGGTCAAACGCCTGTTCCAAAGCTATGCCAACGACATCATCGGCAAGTACAACTTCGTGCTGCCGGAAGTGATGGGAATTGACGAGGTCATGACGGAAAAGGTGTTCCGAACGACGATCACCAATCTGGACCGACGATCGCTATTCGATATTTTGGAGTACCGCAAACAGGATTTCCTTGAACAGGCTTTTTCCACTTATCCGTTGGATCAGAGAGAAGCCGTCAAGTGGGTATGTTCAGACATGTACCGGCCATTCAAGAAGCCTATTGGAGAGTTGTTGCCCAACGCCCGATGGGTCATCGACCGCTTCCATGTCGTCATGAAGGCGAACGCCGCCGTTGACCAGATGCGGATCCGTCTTCAGGCCAAACTTCCCAACAATGTACAGCTAAATGTGAAGAAGCGCTATCGCTTCTCTCTTCTTCGTCGCCCGAAGAACCTCAAGCCTCATGAAATCATCATTCTGCAGGCGCTCCGTGTTGCATGTCCTGAATTGATGGTGGGCTACGATCTCAAAGAGGAGTTCTATGCAATCTATGAACAATGCTTTACAAGGGACCAAGCGAAGCGAAAATTTGAAGCCTGGAAGAAAACCATTCCGGCGGGGCAAAACTTTGAGGACTTCCGTCGGTTGGCGCGAACATTCGAAAACTTTGAGGACAACATTCTCAACTTCTTTAATTCCGGAGGGCTAACAAATGCCTTGACGGAATGTACCAACGGTCTGATCAAGATCACGAATCGCATTGGACGCGGCTATGACTTCAGCACGCTACGCCTAAAGATGCTGTGTAGAGAACAGGCTGTGCGCGATTCGACGATTAAGAACGTCCAGTACGGCGTCAACGTCAATACGTTGTCTCAAGAGTTCGGCATTCCGACCTCTTTTGACGAGGATAGCCTGATGTTGAAATCCGTCAACATGAGCTACGAGAAGACAAGTCAGAACATGGTAGATAGCGATGACGCCTTCGCCTGTCAGCAGTTCGAGGAAGATGAGTTGACGAGCACTTGAGGAACGACTCTAACAACGCCAGATTCAAAGCAAGGGGCTTCAAACCGTTCTTCCCCCTGAAAAGGAACCTGCAACCTCGCATCGAGGTTGCAGGAAATTTCTCGTCGCTGAGTGATATGACCGACCTCGCTCGACGGACCTTCGCCCTACCAGAATTGTTGTCTTTTTAGATTTTCCTTGAAGAAGAGATCCTACCAGAAAAATAGCGTTTCCTTAAAAGAAAAATTTCGTTCGTAACCGAACAATCCTACCAGTTTTGGGAAATAGCCCAATTTTGCCAGACCGAGCCCTGTTGACCGAGATCTGGTTTTGGCGTTTTTCGCCAAAATGCCCGTCTGAATCGTTGAGGGGCGTTGAGAGAATAAGAAGAAATTCCTTTTTACTCTCAAAATGGCGATCAAGAACAACGTCACGGAGTACGAAACCCCGTTACGCGAAAACTTTGAACTGACGGCGGCGGCGACCGCCCTGCTCGGTGCGCTGGGTTATGAAGCCTATGCGCAGTTCGGCGACTTTCCTGCCGGTCCGGTCCACTGGATTGCCGGCGGGTTCGCACTCTACGGACTCAATCGCG
>OICL01001273.1_pt1 | contig 11146 bp, 13 predicted proteins | sample 1581231 | NCBI WGS metagenome assembly OICL01 (sample SAMEA3882542, study PRJEB24775) | human gut metagenome | biome: human-associated habitat; feature: intestine environment; material: feces | place: Netherlands | collected 2009/2010 | reverse complement strand
AAAGCGGGATGAAGCCGCCTTCGAAGAGCTGATCCGCCAATATGAGAAAAAAGTGTATACGCTGTGCTTCCGCATGTGCGGCAACAGCGAGGACGCCGAGGAGGCCGCGCAGGATGCCTTTCTTGCGCTCTGGCGCGGGATCGACCGCTTCCGACAGGAGTCAACGCTTTCGACGTGGATCTACCGTCTGGCGACGAACGCCTGCATCGACACGCTGCGGCGGCGAAAAAAACAGAGCGGCAGCGTCTCGCTCGACGACGAGGAGCTGTTTGTCGACGCGGTCGACACCTCGCCCCAGCCGCAGGAGACGGTCGAGCACCGCGAGGCACAGAAATTATTGCAGGAGGGCCTCTCCGCCTTGCCGGAGGAGTACCGAAAGGTGCTCATCCTGCGCGAGATCGAAGGCCTGAGCTACACCGAGATCGCAGAAAGCGCGTCGATCGAGCTGGGCACGGTCAAATCGCGCATCAGCAGGGGCCGATCACTTTTGCGCAACTTTTTATCCGGAAACGGGAACTTTTTTGAAATTGCTTCGTCAAAAGTTACAGAATGTAATCGTGAGGAGATGAGCGCCAAATGAAATGTTGTGAACAGTACGCCGCCGCGCTCTCTGCCTTTGTGGACGGAGAATTGAGCGAAAACGAAAAGGAAGAGGTGCTCTCGCACGTAGAGCACTGCCAGAACTGCCGGGAGTATCTCTCGGAACTGATGATCGTGCACACGATGTTCGAGGAAATGCCCGAGCTCGACGCGCCGGAGGGCTTTTCCGAGCGCGTGCTCGAGCGGGTGCATGAGGAAAAGCGCGCGAGATCGCGCCACCGCCGTGCATGGCCGCGCGTGCTTTGCGCTGCTTGTCGTCACGGTCGCGGCGTGGAAGCTGGCGCCCGCGATGGTCGGCAGCAACGACAGCGCCGCGGACTGCAATACCAGCAGCAATGACACGGCGAGTGCGCCCGCTGCGTCCGGCGACACGGCGGAGGACTTTACCTACAGCTATTCCGCCGTGCAGAAGGAGGGCGTGCAGGCCGACGCCAGCCCGTTCGACACCTATGACGCGGAAGACGGCGCAGACGACCGCTCCGCCGACGCAAGCGGCGGCTATGCCATCATCACGCTTGATGTGCCCGCGGCGGCGGAATTTCTGCACGAGCGCGGCATGGCCGTGTACGCGGAAAATGACGAGTACGTCAGCTACCTCGTCGTGGCCGAAGCGGCACATGACTTAGCAGACGCCATGGAGCTGCCTGAGGCTGAGCGCACCGCGCTCCGTCAGGCAGACGATATTCTGATCGTCGAGGTCGCCAAGACCGCACCGGCGGTCGAAGAGCCTGCGGAAAACACCCCCGCAGGAGAAGCGGAGAGCGAATGAACAATATCGGCGTGATCGGCGGCGCGGACGGCACGACACAGATCGTCGTCTCCGGCAGCATCGGAGGGCCGATCCTGTGGATCTTTTTCGGCGCGCTGGCGCTGATGGTGATTTTATACGCTGCATTTTACCGACGCGGCAAGGGCAAGGCGGTCTGCCTTGCCCTCGCGGCGGTTTTCTGCGTGGCGGCGGATCAGGCCGTCAAATTCCTCGTCGTGAACACAATGTCGCCCGGCGAATCGGAGCCGCTGCTGCCGCCGCTGTTACAGCTCACGCGCGTGCACAACTACGGCGCGGCGTGGTCGAGCTTTTCGGGCGCACGGTGGCTGCTCATCGCGCTGACGGCGGCGGGCATGTGCGCCATCGCATGGCTGCTCGTCAAGATCGTGCGCCATCCGTTGGGCCAGTGGTCGCTTGCGATCATCCTCGGCGGCGGCATCGGCAATCTCATTGACCGTGTGCGCCTCGGATACGTCGTTGACATGCTGGACACGATGTTCATGGACTTTCCCGTCTTCAACGTGGCGGATGTGTTCGTCGTGTGCGGCACGGTCTGCGCGCTGATTTACTACCTTGCCTTTTACAGCAAGAGCGACGAGAAAAACTGGGGGAACAAGGTCGATGGAACCGATCCTGCTGCAAACAAGTGAAGCCGATGCCGGTACGCGGCTCGACGCCTGCCTCGCCCGCGCAATTGAAGACCTGACCCGCTCCGCCGCGGCGAAAGCCGTCGAGGACGGGCGTGTCCTCGTGAACGGCAAAACGCCGAACAAGAGCTACAAGCTCACGGGGCACGAGCAGATCGAATTCACCCCCGAAGAGCCCGCGCCCATCGACGCCGTTCCGCAGGACATCCCTCTGGACGTTGTCTACGAGGACGACGACGTCATCGTCGTCAACAAGCCGAGCGGGCTCGTCGTCCATCCCGCGCCGGGCCATCCGGACGGGACGCTCGTGAACGCCCTTTTGTATCACTGCGGCGACAGTCTCTCCGGCGTCGGCGGCGAAAAGCGCCCCGGCATCGTCCACCGCATCGACCGCGATACCAGCGGCCTCATCATCGCCGCCAAAAACGACGCCGCCCACCTGACCCTCAGCGCGCAGCTGAAGGACCACTCCCTCTCCCGCACCTACGAGTGCCTGGTGACCGGCAATATGAAGCAGGACAGCGGCACTGTGGACGCCCCCATCGGCCGCAGCAGCGCCGACCGGAAAAAGATGGCCGTGGTCCCCACCGGCCGCCGTGCCGTCACCCACTGGGAGGTCGTCGCCCGTTACCCCGGCGTCACCCACCTGCGCTGCCGCCTGGAGACCGGCCGCACCCACCAGATCCGCGTCCACATGGCCCACATCGGCCACCCCATCCTGGGCGACACGGTCTACGGCGCCAAAAAGCCGGTCCCCGGCCTCACCGGCCAGTGCCTCCACGCCACCGGCCTGCGCTTCGTCCACCCCCGCACCGGCGAACCGGTGGAGCTCCACTGCCCCCTGCCGCCCGAATTCACCGCCATGCTCCAAAAGCTGCAAAACAAGTCCCAGTAAGCTGTGCAGCCGAAAAGAAGGCAAAAGGACCGGCCCCGCCGGTCCTTTTTTCGTCCCCCGTCCCCGCCGCCGGCGCAGGGGCTATTTCGCGCCCCCTGGCGCCGGAACGTGTCTCCGACTGGGATAGTTTCGCGCCCCGGCGCGAGCTACTTTTGTCTGCGGTGACAAAAGTAGCCAAAAGCACCGCTTAGACCTACGGTCTAAGAACCCCTCGCGCGCTACGGTCGGCTGTGATTTCCCGCATCTTCTCGCGGGCATAACCTTTCATCACCGTTGTCGGTCAAAAGGACTGTGCCACCACAGCTTTCCTCTACCGCTTCGCTGCCGCTGCCTGTTGCCACGGTAGCAGTTTTCCCCTTTACCGCCGTACTGTGGCACTCCCACTAACGTAACTGCACTTTCCCGCTTCTTAAACACAGCGGAAAATGTGAAGTGCCTGTACTATCCATCTCTGACAGCGTGTACGGCGAAAGTGTAGATCAATATGTTTTTCCAAGAATAACACTCTTAATTCGGCAAATCGCTATGGGGTGCATAAGTGCGTTGCCGGGTGCTGGTAACCGGGTATGGATTGAATCTTACGCTGCGAGCGGGAGGTTTTATGGACGCGATCGTTTTAGCAGGCGGCTTTGGAATTCGCCTGAGCCATATAGTCAAGGATGTACCAAAACCGATGACCCCGGTGGCGGGAAAGCCGTTTTGGACGCAATAATCATAACCACCAGTAAACTGGTGGTTTGACCTGCCCCTAAAAGGGGCTATTACGACCGTAGCCCCTAAAAGGGGCGTTGAAGGTTTGACACCGCATTACCATTTCAGGCAGCCGCTTCAAGCGGCTGTCTTTTTATGCCTTCTTATTCTTGTCACCCGTAAACGGGTCTACATATTCTTTGATGCTGATCTGATCTGCGGCGTAGTCCTCCTCCAGTTGGTTTCGGATATGCTCCGCTATGATCTTTTTATTGCGTCCCACGGTATCCACATAGTATCCTCTACACCAAAAATTTCTCGACCCATACTTGTACTTCAAATTCGCATGCCTGTCGAAAATCATTAAGCTGCTCTTCCCCTTGAGAAATCCCATGAACTGTGCTACACTCAGGTACGGTGGAATACTCACCAGCATATGTATGTGGTCTACACACGCCTCTGCCTCCAGTATTTCCACATTCTTTTGCTTGCACAATGTCCGCAGTATTTCTCCTATGTCTTTTTTCAGCTGTCCATAGATTTCTTTCCTGCGGTACTTCGGTGCAAATACGATGTGATACTGACAACGGTATCTTGAATGTGATGTGCTTTTTATCTCGTTTCTTTCGTCTTTCTTTATCTGCATAAAACCTCCTATTGCTCTGGTAATGCGGTCGCCAAACCTTTACCAGTATACCGCAATAGGAGGTTTTACTCATGCTAAAGCTATTTTTCTTCCCCCGGTAGAACCGGGGGTTTATTTCCACGCCTGAAGGCACCAAAAGAAAGCCGGCACAGGAATTTCCTGCGCCGGCTTCTGCATCAGCCGCCCTTGTGCCACAATGTGTACTTACGAAAACATAGCCCTCGGCCGTCTCTTTTTATGCCTTTTATTCAAACAACCCTGCCTGTCCCGGCACCTCCGTATGCCCGATGGACTGTATCTGGCGGACATTTTCGGCGGTCAGCGCATCGCTGATGGCCATCTTGCGGATAATGTTCTGCACCGTCACGTCCAGCCCCGTGCCCTCCCGGTAGTCGGCAGGGAAGATGAAATCCACCCGTCCCTTGGCCAGCAGGTCCTCCACGCCGGCCCGGTTGCTGCTCTGGTACACGGCGATGGCCTGCCCGCCGTAGGACCGCATCATCTTCATACACGGCACGTCGGAGAGCCCGTCGCCCACATAGATCATGTTGGTAAAGGGCACCCGCTTGCTGTCGTCGGGCATGGAGTCGTTCAGCGTCTTGTCATCGGCCACGTCCAGCACACCCTTGTTGATGCGGTAGACGAACTGGGTCTTGTTGGTGAAGTTGACGTCCAGCTTGGGCCAGCAGGCGGCACCCGCCTCGTCATAGTAGAACTCGCAGGCGTAGATCTGCTTGAACTCGTGGGCAATACCGCTGCCCTCAATGATCTCCTTCAGCCCGGAGGACAGCACATAGTGCTCGATGGTCACGCCCTGGCGCTCGCCGAAGGCATTGATCCGCTGAAACCACTCCCGCACGCCGGGAAACAGCTCCATGCTGCGGCCGCACGCCACCAGAAAGTCCCGCTTCAGGTCCTTTCCCTGGGCGCGGCACTCGACGATCATGGTGTACATATACGCCAGCAGCCCGTCCATCCGGTTCTCCCGGCCGAAGGTGTTGGCCTTGTGCCAGAACTCCGCCGGGGTGTATCCCAGGGCCGGGATAAAGGCGTAGTCCTCCATATCCGTGGTACACAGCGTCTTGTCAAAGTCGTACAGCAGCGCGATGATGGGCTTTGTCATACCGTCTTCCTCCGTGGAAAAAAGGCGGCGCAAGGCCGCCTTTTGTTGTTGTGCTTACTTGTCTCCGCTGTAGTTCCGACCGAACTTCAGCTCGTCCAGACTCAGCCGGAAATCGCTGGGGATGGCGCTGCCGTCCACCGGCGGCAGCTTGATGGTGGGCTCGTCGGTGACGGCGCTCCCGGCGCCCTTCTCCTCCGGCGCGTCGATGTACTTGCTGAGGATATCCTGCTCGATGGCGGACACCACATCGGCCTGGGGCTCAGCGGCAGGGGACTCCGGCTGCTCCGGCACGAAGTCCAGCTCCGGCAGGGACTTCAAAAAGGTGCTCTGGGCCTGGCACAGCTCCTCGCTGCGGCGAATAAACGCCGCGGTCTTCTCCTGTGCGGCCTGCAGCTTCTTCTCCGCCGCCCTGCGCTCGTCGTCCAGCCGGTGGATCTCCGCCTGGGCCTCCACCTGCGCGTCGGCCAGGATCTTCTCCTTCTCGCTCTGGGCCTCCTGCACCAGCTTGGCGGCCATCTTCTGGGCCGTCAGCAGTGCCTGGCGCATGGCCTCCTCGGTGGAACGGTACTCCTCCACCTTCTCGGCCAGCACCTTCAGCTTGGCCTTCAGCGTGACATTCTCCTTGAACAGGGCGGTGTAGTCCTCCGTCAGCGCGTCCAGAAACTCATCCACAGACGCCATATTGTATCCGCCGCCGCCGAATGACGCCTTCGGGAATACTTTTTCGGAAACTTCCTGGGGTGTAAACATTGCCGATCCCTCCGTTATATGATTTCTTTAGAAGTACAGTCCGTTGTTCTCCAGCTCATCGATCAGGTCGCCCATGATGTCCACGGAGTAGGGGGTGATGATGTACGTGTTGGCCGCCACCTTCTTGATCTTGCCCTCGCCGGCATAGGCCACGCCGGACAGGAAGTCGATCAGCCGCCGGGCCACGTCCTTGTTGGTGGACTCCAGGTTCAGCACCACCGTGCGCTTCTCCTTCAGATGGTCGGCGATCTCCGAGGCGTTCTCGAAGCGCTCCGGCTTCACCAGCACCACCTTCAGCTGGGTGGTGGCGTGGATGTTCACCACCTTGTTGTGGCGGTCCTCGCTGCGGCGATCCTCACGGCGGTCGTCCTTGCGGTCGTCAAACAGGGAACGGGAGGACTCCTTTACCGGCTCCTCAAAATCGTCCTCATAATCATAATCCTCATCATCGTAGGGATGAATGATCTTCTTCAGCTCGTCCATCAGGCCCATGTGCAATACCTCCCGCGTATTATTTGGAATAGTCTCTTGCGCCGAAAATGGCGGTGCCCACGCGGACCATGTTGGCTCCCGCGCGAATGGCATCGGCAAAATCGCCGCTCATACCCATAGAAAGATATTCTAATTCATTATCGTACATTTTTCTGTTTATGTCAACATATAGTGCCTGTACTTTTTGGAAATATACCACATTTTCTTCCCGTGTGGCGTCCGCCGGGGGGATGGTCATCAGTCCCCGCACCCGCACATGGTCCATTTCCTTCGCCTGTGCCGCTGCGTTTTCCACCTCCTGCGGCGCAAAGCCGCTTTTGGCCGCCTCACCGCCGATGTTCACCTCCAGCAGAATATCCTGCACGATGCCCAGCTTATCCGCCTGCTTGTCCACCTCGGCCAGCAGCTCCGGCGAGCCGATGGACTGGATCAGGGCCACCTTGCCCACCACCTGCTTCACCTTGTTGCGCTGCAAGTGGCCGATGAAATGCAGCGGCGCGCCGCGATAGGCGTCCTCCGCCAGCTTGGCGGTCATCTCCTGCACCCGGTTCTCGCCCAGGGCGTCGATGCCGGCGGCGATGGCCTCCTGGCAGGCGGCGGCATCGTTCATCTTGCTGGCGCCCACCAGCGTGATATCCGCCCCGGTGCGGCCCGTCTCCCGTGCCGCCGCGTCGATCTCGGCGCGGATCGCTTCCAAATTTTCCCGAATAGACATCGCTTGTGCCTCCTTGTCTCTTTCGTATCTAAGCCGCGTGCGCCCGCTGGAGGCGGGTGCCGCCGTGTTTATCGGATGACCTTGCCGTCATGCAGCTCGCCGGACGTGGCGATGACCTGATCGCCGGAGCGCAGGGTCTGTGTGTCCCGCACGCCCTCGGCGGGCTTCACCAGCGCGTAGCCCTCCCCCTGATATACCAGCTCGATCGGCCGGAAGGAGGCGTTCTCGCCGTCCACACAGTACACGCCGGTGGTGCCGTCCGCGCTGACCCGCATCGCGTCGGCCGGTACCCGCAGTCCCTGATAGGTGTGCAGCACCGCGTCCGCCGCCTGATGACGCAGCAGCGTGGTCTGTGCCAGATACCGTGTGCTGGACAGCACCACCGCCGCCTGGCCGTTCTCCTCCCGGGACACGGACACCACGCTCATGCGGATGCTCTGGTCAAAGCCCTTGGCCAGACGCACATCCACCCGGCCCATATCCTTCAGCGCCGCCGCCTGCTCTGCCGGCAGCACCACCGCATAGTACCAGGTGTCGCCGTAGATCAGCTTACCCACGTTGCTCTGCTCCGCCGCCGCCTTCACGCCGTTCAGCTTGCCCGGCGTCACGTCCTCCAGAAATGCCTCCGTCAGCACGCTCTCGTACCCGTCGCACACGGCGGAATAGGTGCCGGAGGCCTTGGCGGTCACGGTCTTCGCACCGGACAGCGCGGCTTTCTGCTGCTGTATCTCACTCTCCACCGACTTGACCTGCGCCTGTATCTCCTCCTGTGACGTATAGCTCCCGTGGTCCCGCTTCAGCACGGCGGCCTTCAGCGCCGCCAGGTCGCTCTCCGCCGCGGCATAGTCCCCGGCGCTCAGCGTCTGGCGCAGGGTCAGGATGTCGCCGGTGATGGACGTATCCAGCTTCAGCGCCGCGTCCGGGTCCAGATAGGACGTCAGGGCGAACTGCAGCTGCTGCAGCTGCAGCTCCAGCGTCTCGATCCGGCTGACGGTCTGCAGCGCGCTGTCGTCGCTGTACACCGTGGCCACCGTCTCGCCGGCGGCCACCCGCTGTCCCTCCTGCACGGCCCGGGACACGGTGCCGGTCTGGCCGGGCAGCGGCTCCTCCGTCCGCACCAGCCAGCCCTCCATGGAGATAACGTCCTCCGCCTGTGCCTCATAGACCAGCGTGATGGTCATCGGGTCGGCAAAGTAGTTGTATACCTGCGCGGCGAAGTACACCAGCACTGCCGCCAGCACCGCGATGGGCAGCACCTTCAGCAGCGGCGACGAGCGCTTGTTGTTCCCCGCCGGGATGTTCGTGTTGTTGTCTGGGGTGTTGTTCATGGGCTTTCCTCTTTGTCTATGTTCTCTTACTCCGCGTCCTCCCACAGCGTGACATTCCGCGCCGGCGCAATGGTGGAGATGGCGTGCTTGTAGATCACCTGCTGCCGCCCCTCGCTGTCCAGCACCACCACGAAGCAGTCGAACCCCGTGATGACGCCCCGCAGCTGAAAGCCGTTCACCAGGAACAGTGTCACCGGCACGTTCTCCTTCCGGGCCTTGGTAAGAAAGATATCCTGTAAGTTGTTTGTCTTCTGCATGATCGTCCACTCCTTGTATGTCTGTACGGACGATATGCACAATATCTGCCTCCGCCCGCCGCTATCAGCATACCCCGGCGGACAGGAGGAATTCTGTCGCATTTTGTAACCCCGCCGAAAAATCCGGCGTTTTTTCCCATAATATCCAGTGGATGGCCTCGTTGCGCCGCAGCCAGGTCAGCTGCCGCTTGGCGTACTGCCGTGACCGCAGCTTTACCTCCGCGATGGCCTCGGCTACGGTGGCGCGGCCCTCGGCCACCGCCAGAAACTGCTTGTACCCGATAGCCTGCAGGGCCGTGGCGTCCCGGGGCAGGCCGCTTTGCAGCAGTGTCTCCACCTCCCGCAGCAGCCCCTGTGCCACCATCGCATCCACCCGCCGGTCGATGCGCTCCTTCATATCCTCCCGGTCCCGGAAGGTCAGGCCGATGTATGCCGCGTCGTACCGGGGCGGCGCCTCCCGGCTCCGCCGGTCGTGCGCCCCGATGGTCTCCCCCGTCTCGTAATAGACCTCCAGCGCCCGGACGATCCGCTTCTCATCCCGCAGGTGCAGCCGCGCCGCGCTCTCCGGGTCCACGGCCCGCAGTGCCTCCAGCAGCGCCCCCGCGCCATCCTTAGCCAGCCTTTCCTGCAATTCCCGGCGTATCTCCCCGCCCTGGCTGCCGGCGGCAAAGTCCTGCCCCCGCACCAGCGCGTCCAGATACAGCCCCGTGCCCCCCACCAGCACCGGCCGCTTTCCCCGCCGCAGGATGTCCTGCACACACGCGTCCGCCTCCCGGACGTACCGGGCCACGGACCAGCTCTCCGCCGGGTCCGCCACGGCCACCATGTGGTGGGGCACGCCCTCCATCTCCTCCGCCGTGGGGGCGGCGGTGCCGACGGTCATCCCCCGGTATATCTGCATGGAGTCCACGGACACCACCTCACCACCGAAGCGCTGCGCCAGCGCCACACCCATCTTCGTCTTGCCGCAGGCCGTGGGGCCCACCACGCAGACGACCTTGTTGTCCATGTCCTCACCTCGATCCGTTTTGGAAAGCGCCGCAGCGCCGTTATGGCCTGTAAAGTCGTGGATTTTTCGTTCTGCCGATGACGGGACGGTGCCGCTGTACTTTGTGTACAGCAAGCCGACCCGGCGATGGCAGAACGGAAGAGACGCGGCTTTACGCCCGTTTGAACATTTTTTCGATCTCGTATTCCCTCAACTTCACCGCCACGGGCCGCCCGTGGGGGCAATAGCGCACCGCGCCGGACTGCACCTGCGCCGCCAGCGCCCGCAGCTCCGCCGGATCGCTGGTCATGCCGGCCTTGATGGCGCTCTTGCAGGCCACGGTGTGCAGCACCTCGTCCCGCAGGGCCGCCCGGTCCGCGCTGTGCAGGCGTAGCTTCTGCGCCAGCTCCTCCAGCGTGGCGGCGGCGTCCTCGGCCCGCACATCGTCGGGCACCTCCCGCACCAGCACCGTGCCGTCGCCGAAATCCTCGCACAGGAATCCGCAGTCCGCCAGCAGCTCCAGATCCTCCAGCACGGCGGTGTATTCCTCCGCCGCCAGCGTCACCGCCGCCGGCGTCAGCAGCAGCTGCCGCATGGGCGGCTCTGTGCGCGCCTTCAGCGCGTCGAACCGCATTCTCTCGTGGGCGGCGTGCTTGTCAATGAGCCACACGTTCCGTTCCGCGTCCTCGCAGATGATATACGTCTTCAGCACCTCGCCCGCCACGCGCCAGGGCTGCTCCGCCGCGGCGGGGCCCTCCGGCATGGTGATCTCCTGCTGCTCCGGCTCCGCGGCCGGGGCAGGGGAGGGCGTCGTCTCCGGTCGTTCCGCCGTTTCCTCCGCCGGTGTGCGGACCTCCGGCGGTGTGATGTGATACACCACGCCCGGCGCGGCCGGTGCCGTGAACGGCTTGTCCGGCTCCGGCGCCACATCCCGAACGGCCATCGCCGGTGCGGCCGGCACAGGGACAGGCGCGGGTCTGACCGGCTCCGTAGCCGCCGGTCTTGCGGGTGCCGAGCCGATGGCCTTCCCCGCGGGCAGCGTCACCGCCTGCGAAGGCTTTGGCGCATCCGGTCGTTTCAGGAATTCCTGTGCCGTCATGGTCTGATAGAAGGGCTTTTCCGCCGCTTTTGGCCGCCCCTCGCCGTCCAGCGCGTCTTTCACGGTGTAGTGCACCGCGTCGAACACCGCTTTCTCGGCGGCGAATTTCACCACCGTCTTGGCCGGGTGGACGTTCACGTCCACCTC
>OICL01001266.1_pt1 | contig 11179 bp, 11 predicted proteins | sample 1581231 | NCBI WGS metagenome assembly OICL01 (sample SAMEA3882542, study PRJEB24775) | human gut metagenome | biome: human-associated habitat; feature: intestine environment; material: feces | place: Netherlands | collected 2009/2010 | reverse complement strand
CCGGCAGAAGCCGGATGGATCAGGGCCACCGGGATCTTCCCGGCATTCCAGTCGGCAAAGTCCTTGCTCTCCTTCAGCTCCCTGGCTTCCATCCTCTGACAGATTCGTTCCCGGTCGTGCCGGAACCAGTAGGCCACCAGCACCGGCCGTCCATTGGCGCTTTCCACCAGATCCTCTAGGGCATCCAGTTTCCGGTCATGGAGATGGATGGTCTGCCCTTCATCGGTGTAGATGGCTCCGTTGGCCATCTGGGTCAGCTTCAGCGTAAGGGAAGCCGCATTGGCTGCCGTCACTTCTCCATCCGGCAATTCCAGCACCAGGGACTTTTTGAAGTCATTATACCGCTTCCGCTCCGAGTCCGAAAGATTGACCTCGGTTTTCACACGCACCAAATCCGGCATCTGCAAATAGTCTGTGGCCTTCATGGACACGGTAATGTCCGAAATCTTCTTGTAGATGGCGTCCTCTGCTCCCGGCAGGGGCTTGTAGGAAAACACCACCATCCCGTTCTGTTTGTCCGGCTGGAAGTAGGCATTCCGGTACTGGCTGATGTATCTCCCCAGCCGCTCTCCCATGTCCAGGAGCCGGAATTCCGCCCACAGGTCCATAAGACCATTGCCGCTGGGTGTCCCGGTAAGGCCCACGATCCGTTTCACCTTGGGCCGCAGGGCCTTCATGGCTTTGAACCGCTGGGCCTGCTGGTTCTTGAAAGAAGACAGTTCGTCCAGGACCACCATGTCAAAATCCAGCCGGCAGTTCTTACAAAGCCACACCAGGTTTTCCCGGTTCACGATGTAAAGGTCCGCTGGCTTCTGGAGGGCCCGCCTCCGTTCCGTCACGGACCCCACGACCACGCTGCAGGTCAGGTCCTTCAGGTGGTCCCACTTCCGGATTTCTTCCGGCCATGTATCTCTCGCTACTCTGAGGGGTCCAACGATCAAAACCCGGTGGACTTCAAAGGAGTCATACATCAAATCCCGAATAGCCGTCAAGGTAGTCACCGTCTTGCCGAACCTAAGCCCATATCCAGCAGGAGAGCCGTCACCGGGTGGGTCTTGATGTACTCGATGGCATAGGTCTGGTATGCATGGGGTATGAACTTCATTGGGCATCACCTCCTTCCGCGATGGTCTGCAGCAGCCCGGGGATATCTTCCAGGGCATCCAGGACGAACACCCGGAACCCCAGCTCCCGAAGCTTTTCGTGCCTTTTCACCTGCAGAACCCGTGGTTTCTTCCCCGGTGCCTTCACTTCCACAAAGGCCAGCTTCCCACCAGGAAGAAGGACCAGCCGGTCCGGCATGCCGGAAAAGGAAGGGGAAACGAACTTCACAGCCAGTCCGCCTTTCTTCCTCGTTTCCGTCACCAGCTTTTGCTCTATCTGCTTTTCATTCTTCATGATTCACCTCCGGTATTGGGTCAACAAGATTAAATGCGGCGTAGGCGGCGGAGAGAAAGTTTCTGATGGGCTTCCCCTTATAGGTCCAGATGCACTTACCGCGGCACTTCACGCCGAGATGTTTCGGATTGCGGCGGCTGCGTCCAATGAGAATCTGCTCTCCGTGATAAGTGAGACGCCAGCCATGCGAGGTCTGCTCCCATTTGCGTCCTGGAAAACTGCGTTTCCGTTTGGAACGGTTCCGCATAAGCCGTTCCCGTTCCCTGGCGGCAAGGATATCCCCTTCCATGACTCCGGCGCAGATGCAGCCAACGGCTACATCCTCAAAGTAGTCAGGATGCCTCATCACATGCACAAACCGTACCTTCCTGCAGCCGCAGAGCTCACAGGTGTGAAGCGGCGCCTCCATGTCATCTTCTCGTACATCATAAACTTCCTGGCAATGCCATCCTGAGAGCGGTGCTCCCCATTCGCGTAATATTTTCTGGCTGCGGGCAAAATAACTTTTGTCCTTTCTGCCATCAGCCATTTTTTCCTCTGATTCATCACCCATAGTGTTAAAACCCCCGTATTTTCTGGCTTTCCGGGTTTTGTCCATTTTGTCTGTTTTGTCCCTAAATAAATATTTTTATATTTTTTAGTAGAATAATATATAGAGTAAGTAAGTACTTTTTACTTTTTTATAGTTTTCGGACAAAAAGGACAAAGCCGGAAACCCGCATGGTGCCTGCTCTGAGACTGACCACAAAAATCAGGACAACCTCAGGACAAAAGGACAGAACCCAGTCAATGCTCCTTCAACCAGGGGTTGATGGCATATTTGGGCAGTGGTGGCCTGCCCGTGCCTGAGTATTTCTGCGGTTTTTGCATGATGTACCCGTAATCCTCAAGGAAGTCGAGAACCGGCTGGATGCTGTCCACGGTCTTAAACCTCCGGCACATGCGCATAGCTTCCCGCCTGTCAAAGGCGGTGAGACGCCGCTCCCTGATTTTCTGGAGGATCAGGTTCCCGTTCTCGTACATGTCATTTTCCGGCAGGACGGAATAGGCGGCCTGTGCATGGTTAAGATAATATTTTCCAAGACGTATCGCATCTGACATGGTTTTCCCGGTGACGGACAAGGCATCCTGCACCATAAGAAAGTCATGGCTTTGGTAAACGGAAGCCCTGCAAAGGAGTCCGGATATGCGCAGTACATTGCCGACAAGCTTTCCGGCCCAGTCAGCCATTTCTGCATAGTCGTTTGTGAGCTTCGGCTCCAGCCAGTTTGCGAATGCTTCAAGCTCCCTGTCCGCTTCCGGAGAGAGTGTGATGGTCTGCGGTTTTTCCGGATACTCATCTTCCAGGAGATTCACCACAAGCTGTTCATAGCCGCGGTAGGTTTCGTCCGTCACAGCTTTACTCCGATACTTTCTTTTTCCCACTGACGAGACTGGCATGCTGTACAGGAACCTCGCCGTAAGGCCGCGTCCCCGGAATGTGGTGTTGCTCAATACGGATGAGACCACGTTCGGCTGTGCCATCAGGAGGATCGTCAGTGCCGGATCCATAATGCTTTCACTCTCGCGCCCGATACGGTCCACTCGGATCGTATCTCCGGAGTACCCCTTCAGCATGACATCGATATTGACCGTCTTCGTATAGATACCGGAGAGGGTGTCGAAGATACCTCCTTCACTGGAAATGAGAGCTGCATGGCCGTGATTTTTGGCAATGACGGCTACCAGTTTTTCAGTGGTGATGTCATCCACATAAAGCTGCATGGGGCTTATTTCCTCAAAGTCAGCGACCTCCTGTGCGATACGTTTCAGTTCTTCCGGTTTGGCATTTCCCTTGGCGACCTTGTCTTCGAGCGCCTTCTGCCTGCGTTCCAGGACACGTTTCTGCATCTTCCCAGCCTCCACCGCAGCGGCATTCTGTTTGTTGTACTCGGTCTCGTAATCGTTGACCGGCTGCAACATGAGATGCAGGACGGATGACTTTCTTTCGGACGGCGGGGCAATTACAATCACATAAGTGTTGAGCGGCTCCACCCAGCCAGGCTTTCCCTGGATCCGGTATTTCTTCTGCAGACAGGTCGAAAGTACGGAAAGTACGATGCTCCCCGCCATATCCACAGGTGTCTGTGTGCTTTCCGCTACGGCCCTCACATAATCAGCAATCGGCTGCGGCAGCGCATCGACCGGGAATGGAGCCATTGTGAAACGTGATAATGGCAGTGGCTCGCTCCATCCGGGATAGGGATTGTTGAATTCCTGCGGAGGCACATACCCTTCACTGCCTTCAATCTTGTCCCTGTAAAATTTCAGGGCACTTTTCCAGATGGTGTCCAGCTCTTTTTCCGGAAGCCGCGGTTCGCAATTCTCAGCCCGCTGCAGGTAGGCTTCGTAGGCTTTTTCCGTATCCCCATACCGCTTCAGCACCCGGCCGGCAAAGTGGGACATGGTGTTGTTCCGGTTGCCTTCCGGGATAGAACTCCCGGTATAGAAGGGAGGTTCCGTCTGGTCGGGTTCCAAAGGTCCCAGGCCGGCCAGAAAATCCGTGATGGTTTGCTTCCCTTCCTGCCATAAGATAGCTTCCGGCACCACTTCCGTGCCATACAGGAACCGGGCTGCATCCAGAGCCTGGGCGTCGAAGAAGGGAAACTCTTCCCGGATCCCCTGCTTCAGGTCCGTATAGGCTTTTTCGTCCTGCACTTCGGTGATGGGAAAATACGCATGGAACCGGGGCCGGGCTTTCCGGCCTTCCTTGGCTTTCCCACTATTCCGGGACGGGACGATGGCCACAGCCACGTTTGGCAGCATGGCAAGGAGCTTTTCTCCCGTCACCCACTCCTTCGGATTTTCCGTATGGTCGTTGTCGCAGTCCATCACCGCCACATCGGAAGCCAGGAAGTTATCCCGGCTCCGGTAGTTATCCTTATAGGCCGCACAAACGTGGTCGAAAGCAGCAGCCGTCCCCAGTTCCCTGCTGCTTGTGATGACTGCTTTATTAGGATATATGGCATTTCGTTCGTTGCCGGTACAGTCAGCCGTGTAAATCGTAAATCTCATCTTTCTGCCTCCTCGAGGGTTTCGTTAAAGAATCTCAGCCGATAGTTCTTCCATCTGGCCCGCCGAATCTCCGCATCCATGCCAGGAGATATGGTATCCCCGAACACCCACACTTCCCGGCAAAGGCCCATCAGGATGTTGCCGAAATGGAGCCCTGCCTCCCGTTCCTTTGGATCCCGGTCATCCAGGAACTGAGGAAAGAGGAGATGCGGAGCCAAGGGCAAGTACCCTTCTTCGAAGGCAAAGCGGCAGTACCGCCTTGCTGCCAGGATATTTTTATCCGTTGCCCCGGAATACGGGGAACAGATATATACGAGAGGCCGGTAAGCCCGGAGTGCCTTCCGCTGGGCTTCGACAGCACTGAGGGCTCTCTGCGGAGTAGGATCCTGATAATGCTCCTGGTTATGCATGTCCATAAATGCCACACTCCTTTTCGATCAGGGGATAGTTTCCTTCCTCAGTCATCAGCCGATAGATGAACAGCCGACCTTTCTGTGTCCAATAGGTATGGACACGATTATGCAGGACGCCGTTTCCGTCCGGGATATTGAAGGTCTTTGTCGAGGTGTATCCCATGGGAGCATAAGCCTGGTAAAGCAGCCAAATATTGCCCTGTTTGTACTGGATCCCGTGTTCATGGAGCCACTGGTTCATGCGGTTTGCAGACCATCCATAGTCCTTGGCAATGGTCGATGTGCTCACCAGCTCCCTACACTGCAGGACCAGATCGAAGTACGTAGCCTTTGGCCGGAGCTCCGCAAGCTGCTGCTGTTGAGCGGCATTTATCTGTGCCAGTTCCCTTGCCCTATTCCGTTCCTCTTTAAGCTTTGTAAGAGCTGCAATCGCAAGATCCGGATTATCCAGGATGGCTTCTGTAGCATAAATGCCTGTTTTTCGGATGGCTGGAAGGACTTCATGCGTCACCCAACGCTTAAATGCCCTGGCTTCTGGTTTCCGGCTTCTGAGAATCAGCGTGTAGAGACCTGCTTCATTGACCACACGTTTTTCGGGATTCCCCGGAATACCCTCGGTTAAAACGAGGGTATTCTTCTCATCGTCATCCAGTCTCGAGAGTGCATCGCTCGGATTGCCGATATCCAGGATGCGGCATATGTCCGCAGCTACGAACCAGGATTCCCCGTTTACAACAGCCGTACGCACGTTCATTCCGTTATAAATAAAATTTTTCATATCAGTCATCTTGCTGACCTCCCTGTATGTAGTTGGGAGTTGCCTCCCACTTTGTAGCCACGGCAATCCATCAAATCTGACGGTTTCCAAAAACTTCCTGCAACTTTTTTCTTGCCCGCTTCAGCTTCTGGGTGATGTTGTTTTCATTGGCACCGATTCTTCGGGCATAATCCCTAACCTTTTCTCCATTGATGTCCACAGCTATCACAGCTGCAGCCCATTGGGGTTTCTTTGCTAATGCATTTTTTACATCGCTACAAATGGCATCATATTCTTCTCTTTCTTCCAGCCATCTTGAGTAACGAGTGTCTTCTATATAACTCAAGCCGTCAGTATCATCTGCATCCTGGTCATCTTTTCGATATGGTTTTGAAGGTACACCGCGGTGACGGTCCATTGCATGCCAGTTATTGTATTCCGGACGATTCAAGAGTATATCTACCGTTTCCTGTACTCGTTTTTCCCTATCATCTATTGGCTCATCTGATTCCACCGAAATATCCAGCCATCCTTCCATTTCACGCAGTTCTACTTCGATTTCCTGAAAAGTATTTTCATATCTTATCTTTAGCTTCATGATTGCCTCCTCGCCGGAGACACGATCATCAGCAAGATATGAAAAGCAGGCCTGTGTTGAGATACACAAGCCTGTCTGAAGCTAGAAAGAGCGCACAGCAAAGGGAGGGTATCTCTCACAGATTTCCTCCTCCCCTAATGGGATGGGAGAGATCTGTATTTGATATCCTGCCTAGATCGCGCGCTCTACGGCATGATTTTCTTTTTTTTTTACCCTGAGTCAGCCCCGGGCTAAGATAATTTTAATTCACTTGAACTCCTCTATTTAAGAACGAAATTCAGGATTTTTGGGGGAAAGGGTAAAAAAAGAGCGGTGGTTATATTGATTTTGTCAACATAACCACCGCTCTTTTAGAATTTAACAACCCTTATCAATTGCTGTTAATACGGTACATCTTCTGCTATCATTGATCTACATATGTTACGGAAACAGCGTATTTTTTTATTATTCCATTCCTTATTTACATATAATTTCTGCATATCATAGTTCTCATGTAAAAAATTAACCCATTCATGTACTGGCTTGTTTTTATAAAAATCATCTATTTCTTTACATCGTGGAATTACTTGTCTTAAACACATAGAAGCTTTCAAGTATTCCCTTATCTTAATCGTAATCTTACCCCACTCTTGCTCGTCTTCACTAAATAACATGGGGACGATTTCTTGTCTTCCAAGAACAAACCTACTATCTGTATGAATTTTATTTCCTGCATTATCTATAAAATTAACTTTGCCGCACAACATCCCTAATTTATTAGCAGGTATTTCTTTTAATGAATGTTCTTCCATATATGATGCACAAGTATAAAAAAATTCAATATTATATTTCCATTCTATATTAAATAATTCTAATGTTGCAAAGATAACATTCTCATCATCACTTTTTAACATATCAGTATATCTGAGGATTAATTTATCATATTCCTGCATATAAGCATGAAAATCTGTTATAGAGACTTTTTTGACATCGCATATTCTTCTACTTCTCATTGCTTCAAATAAAGAAATGTTCTCTAGATTTTGTAATTCTTCATATTGCATCTTAGTTAAATCATAACCTGAAATCTTATTTTTTATTGAAGACATATCACTTACAGATAGTGTACCTATCTCAATTCCAGTTCAATGAATTTAAAATTGCGAGGCTGGATGCGTTACGGTCACATAAAAAAGGTAGGAAAAAGACTTTGAGCCAATCAAAAACCCCAAAAATAGAGAACCAGGTTCATCAACCGATGGTCGACGTCAGTGTGGAACATGTCCAGGAATTGGAGGATGAAAATCTTAAACTTCGTATAGAGAATGCATTTTTAAAAGAAACGAGGAGACTGCGTTTAGAGGACGAAGCAAAAATGAGAGAGTTGTGAAAATCATCTCCAGTCTCCGAGGAGCATTCAAATTGAAAGATATTCTCTCCTATACGCAAATGCCCAAAGCAACCTATATGTACTGGCAGAAACGGTTTGACCGCGAGAATCCAGACCAGGAAGTAGGGAACAAAATACAGGAAATCCGCAGTCAGCATAAAGATTATGGATACCGGCGCATGACCGGTGAGCTAAAAAAACAGGGGATATGCGTAAACAAGAAGAAATTTCAACGTATCATGCAGAAACTGAGCCTTCAGGTAACATCTTTTACCCGGAGGAGCCGTAAATACAGCTCCTATAAGGGTAAGGTAGGAACCGTTGCTCCGAATAGGATACATTGTCGTTTTGAGATGAATATCCCCCACCAGAAGATTACGACCGACACTTCAGAATTCAAATACTACGAAGCAGATTCACAGGGACACATGACCCTGCACAAGCTTTATCTGGATCCTTTCCTGGACATATTCAATAATGAAATCATCAGCTATGGAATAGCCAAATATCCTTCGGCTAACAGTATACTGGAAGCTCAAGCCGAAGCAATCGAAATTACTGCTGATTGTCCGTATCGAAGAACATTTCACTCCGATCAGGGCTGGGCATACCAAATGAAATCCTATACCAAAAGACTAAAAAACGAACGAATTTTTCAGAGCATGTCTCGAAAAGGCAACTGTCATGATAACGCTGTAATGGAAAACTTCTTCGGCTTACTGCAGTAGGAAATATATTACGGAGTGACCTACTACAGCTACAAAGAATTAAAAGGCGCTATCGAACGATACATCAAATACTATAACGAGCAAAGAATCAAGGAAAAACTGGGCTGGAAAAGTTCTGTTCAATACCGGCTTTCCTTGCAGGCAGCATAAAAAAGTAACGAGACGGTAAAAACCATCTCGTTATTAAGGTCTAACTTTTTAGGGTCACATCACCTATGCGATGGAGCAGTCTCTTCTTTATTGCTTCTTTACCATAAGAAACGAAGTCCTGCATTGAATTGCCATTTTGTTGTTACATCCCCACCAAAAGACTTTTCAACGTCTCCATAAAAAACAGTATTGTCCGTCAGGGAAACTTTACCACCAATTCCAAAGGTATACCACGTATCTCCGCCATCACAATGCTGATAATAGGAGGCATCGGTTCCCCAAAGGGCCATGTCCCAATCCCCGGAAAATTCATGGAGAGCATTGAATTTTAAGTAAATCTGGTTGGGTTCCTGTCCTTTTGCTGTAGCAAAAGATTTGCCCAAGCGGAACCCCAGTCTGCCAATCAGGCTGTCTTCTCCATCATCATGTACTTTAACACCATTCGATAACGTATAGTCGCTTCCACCAGATTTGCCATATACCAGCTGAGATTGCGGCTCGATGAACCATTTACCGCCCATGTCGAACTTACGGCCATATTCGGCACTAACCATCCAGGCATGATCCGAATAGTCTGCATCTGCCGCTTTCATGCCATCATGGTAAACATTGTATTTGTTGTTATAATGGCTGTAGGACAAGACATAATCCATATAATGGCCTTTGCTGCCAGCCCAGCCGGCATACAAGGAGCCACCGTAGCTACGCATGTCACCATCGCCATGATGGTAGTCTACATCCCCCATCGTACTGTGGAAAGCTCCGCCGATATGCCATTTGCCGTTCTGATTATCGGCCACAGTCCGGTCATACCCTAATTGATAGAAGTTCCAACGATAGTTGTAATGACCATATTTATCCGATTCCGTTTCCCCAGATTTCATGCGGAACCAGACACCATCTTCCGTGTCACTATAGTCCCGCAGTTCACCCAGGCGCTGGTTCAATGTGTCGATGTTCCGGTGCGATAACAAATCACCATGTACGGCAGAGGCAGCGGCTACAGGAATCTTGATATTATCCGTCGGATTTTCAGAATAATCGACAAAATACCAGTCATTGCCGTTAGTCCCAAACCGTTCAGACACAATATTCTTATCAATGATCGGCGTATAATCAAACAGGGCCCCATCTGAAATATCCGAAGTTTTAGTAATCGCTTTAAAAGTAATGCCCGTAGCGGCATCGGCAAAGCGGACTGGATTATCAGGGCTGACGCCTTTTAATGCAGAAATATCCGCTGGCTGGACATAGACCAGGCCCGAGCCATCTTTAATGGTGAAGAAATCGGTACCCACGTTGCGATAAGCATTATTTACTTTAGCCCCACTGGCATCCATGACGAAAGTCCCTTCATTGGATTTAAAGTTATATAGGACCAGATTATTGACTGTATCCTTATCCTCAGTATGGACATTATAGGCATGCGTATCAATGATGCCACCTTTATCGAGGGTAATGGCACTCAGATAATTGCTCCGTGTATCCAGCCCCTGTTCATCTTTTCCGCGCAGCATAATGTCGGGAACCCACTTGGCACCATCGGCCAACGTAACCTGCAGCCAGCTGTCACCGCGGACATCACCATACGTTTGTGTCGCTTCATCATAGTTAATCAGGCCGACACCGGCACCATACCAATAGGAATCTTTACCAGAAAAGCCGACGCGGATAGTTCCTTTTTTTGCATCAAGGTTACCGTAAATTTGGACGGTATTCTCCGGATTCAGGATAGTTCCATCTTCGTTGGCATTGATATTGACCGTCGAACCGCCACCGTGCTTAGCTGATACGGCATCGTTCTTGCTGATGGTATTAACGTTCCCCTTAGTATCGATTTCATACTCATTGTCATAGCCTTCATGGGTTCCCGTGGCGATATAATCGTTGATATAGGTATTCCCCGTGACATTGATGACGGCCCCCTGGTCAGCATATAAGCCGTTATGCGCAATGCTGGCTCCCGTCGTGCTCTTGGGATCCAGTTTGGTATCAATGTACAAATTTCCGATATTTGTGGTCCCTTTTCCGATGAAATAGGCATTGGTATTGACGATACCGCTATCTTTAATGGCATTTGTTAAATCCGATTTTATGGTCAGATTATCAAGACTCATAGCACCTGAGCTATAAATGCCATAAACGCCACAACCACCATATAGATGGGCTAGCAATCCATCGACCTGAAGATTCACATCATGAATCGTAGTACCATCGTATTTCGGTTCCAAAAGAACGGTCTGATAATCACTTTTTTTATAATCGTTCACCGTCTTAGAAGAATCAGCCCCAAGGGTAGCATGAACTTTGTAAGATTTCAGGTTTTTCTGGGAATTCCAGATGATGAGGCCCCGTTTTTCCTTTGAAAGCTTATCGCCGGTATCATACGTAAAATTCCCATCCTTGAGTAATCCACTCGTATCTACTTTAGGGTAAGGATCCTTATCCTGAGTTACCGTATTATCTTCGTTGATATGCAAAATCTGTTCATAAGGGGGATATCCGTTAGCATACACATCTCCGCTACCTAATCCTCCCAGTGTACAACCAGCAACCAAACTGAACAAGATAAGTCGTCGCAAATTCCGTCCGTTCTTCATATGCACACCTCCATGTTTTTATATTTTTTATGTACTATATATATTATATATTGTAGGTGGTTAGTTGTAAAATGAATTTGAACAGTTAATCAAAAAACAAAAATCCATAGTG
>OICL01001265.1_pt1 | contig 11188 bp, 9 predicted proteins | sample 1581231 | NCBI WGS metagenome assembly OICL01 (sample SAMEA3882542, study PRJEB24775) | human gut metagenome | biome: human-associated habitat; feature: intestine environment; material: feces | place: Netherlands | collected 2009/2010 | reverse complement strand
GCAATTCCAATCGCTTTGCCCATGCCGCTTCAAAAGCCGTTGCCGAAGCGCCGGCCAAGGTCTATAACCCGCTTTTTCTTTACAGCGATTCAGGACTTGGCAAGACGCACCTCATGAATGCCATTGGCAACAAGATTCACCAGGACCATCCGGAAATGAAGATTCTTTATACATCCAGTGAGACTTTCACCAATGAACTGATCAATTCTATCCAGAACAATGCAACAGAAGCCTTTCGCAATAAATACCGCAACATCGATGTCCTGCTCATTGACGATATTCAGTTTTTGAGAAAAAAGGAATCGACGCAGGAAGAATTCTTCCATACCTTCGAAACGCTCTACAAAGCAGAAAAACAGATCATCATTTCCAGTGACCGCAAACCATCCGAACTGGATACACTGGAAGAGCGCCTCAAAAGCCGATTTACGTGGGGACTTATTGCGGATATCCAGCCGCCGGACCTTGAAACGAGGATTGCCATCTTGAAGAACATGGCCATCAAGGATCATATCAGCGTACCAGACAGCGTAACAAACCTCATTGCCAGCAATATTTCCACCAACATCCGGGAACTGGAAGGCGCCTATACCAAGGTTCGCGCCTATTCTCAATTTTCCAATGAACCCATTACGGAAGAACTTGCCATTGAAGCCCTCAAGGACCTCAATCTAACACCGGTTTCAAGGACTATTACCATTGAAGCCATCCAGCAGTACATTGCATCGTATTACAACATCACCTTGAATGACCTGCTTTCCAAGAAACGAACAGCTAATATCACCCTGCCCCGTCAGATTGGTATGTATCTGGCACGAACCCTGACGGACCTTTCCCTACCCCGTATTGGCGAATCCTTTGGCGGCCGTGACCACACAACAGTCCTTCACGCCTGTGACAAGATTCTTTCCAAGAGCAAGGAAAAGACCGAATTTGCCAAGGAAATCGAAAAGCATATCACTCATCTGAAAGGCTGATCTTTTTAATTTCCTTCAATTAATAATCATCCACAGAATTATGCACAGGTCGTGGATAACTTTGTGGAAAAACTGTGGATGAATCTGTTTATAACTTCTTTTCCCCAAAATCCTGTGGACTTGTGGATAGCCATCAACAACTTTCCCACACCTTTATCAACAGCGAAATAGACGGCCACATCAAGGATTTCAGGATTTTTGAACAAATTCACAGCCCCTACTACTAAGGCGGCTATCTTTTAATATTTTAGAGTTCTCACTTAAAGGAGGTTTTCTCATGCAGTTTTCCTGTGAAAGTGCCCAGCTTGCCAAAGCTGTCAATACCGTTAAAAAAGCAATTTCCTCAAGCCCCAACGCACCTATTTTTTCTGGTATCCATATGAGCCTTAACGGCAACACTTTGGAACTTGTTGCTATGGATGTCAACTTCAGCATGAAGAAAGTTTTGGAAGTCAATGGCAATGAAGACGGGGTCATCCTGGTTCCTGCACAATCCTTAGGGGATCTTTTGGCCAAGTTTTCTACGGACATCCTCACGTTGACTCAAAAAGAAGGCACCCAGGAACTGACGCTTACCAGTGAAACGGGTACTTATCATATTCCCCTGATTGGAAGTGACGATTATCCGTCTTTTCCTGAATTTGAAGGAGAACGGATCCTGACCTTGCCCGAAGATCTGCTGGGACAGCTCATCCGTCAAACCGTCTATGCTTGTTCTACTGATGAATCACGGCCTCTTTTTACGGGCGTCTTCATGGAGAAAAAAGGGCAGCACATCACTTGTGTCGGAACCAATACACATCGTCTGGCCATCAAGTCGGCTGATCCAGAAACGGCTGACGACAGCGAGTATTCCCTGCTCATTCCGGCCCGCGTCCTTAAGGAAATTGCCAATAACCTGACTGGGGAGCTGCCGGAAGATGTATCCATCATCCAAAAAGACAGCAAGATCTTGGTCCGTATGGGAAGCCTCAGCCTTGTATCTAGTCTCATCGAAGGAACTTTTCCTGATTATTCAAGACCGATTCCTCCGTCTTTCAAGAATCGGTCGGTTCTCAATCGCCAGGATCTGGAACGGGCCATTCAGCGAGTTTCTCTTTTTGCACAAGGGGAATACAACATCATCCGTCTCAACATCGAAGCCAATCGGGTGATCCTTTCCAGTGCAGCCAGCGACCGCGGGCAAGGCATGGAAATCATGGAAGGCGTAACGACAGGAGAAGAACTGCCGCTCAATATTGCCTTTAACTCCAAGTATCTGATGGATTTCTGCAAGAACATTTCCTGTGATCAAGTGGTCCTTGAAACCAATTCCTCCCTTTCACCTGCCCGTATGATGCCCGTTGATGATCCTTCCTACACCTATATCATTACGCCTGTGCGCGTAATTTTCTAAGCAGCATGAGACTTTCGTCACTGCGTCTCCATCATTTTCGCAATTATGGGGACCTTACGATGAACCTATCCCATGATTTGATGGTCATCTATGGCCGCAATGCCCAAGGCAAGACCAATCTTTTGGAGGGGCTCTATTATGCGGCGATGGGGTTTTCGTTTCGCAGCCGTCATGATGAGGAATTGGTGAAATTTGGTGAGAGCGATTGTGCGGCAGAAGTGACTTACTGTGACCGCTATGGGGAAAATCGGCTCCTTGTCAAACGGATCCAGGAAGGGAAAAGGACCCGCAAGCAGGCCCAACGAAATGGTACTCCCATTTCTCCAAAGGAGCACTATGGTTCTTTGAATCTGGTCCTTTTCACGCCGGATGATCTGCAGCTTGTCAAGGGGGACCCTTCCCTGCGGCGACGTTTCCTCGATATGGAAATTGCCCAGACAAGCCGGTTTTACTATGAAGCCCTGCAAAATTACAATCGAGTCCTGCAGCAGCGAAATCGTTTCCTGCGCCATTGCCGCGACCAGGAAAAATTGGATGAAGGTCAGCTTTTTGTATGGGATGAAGCGCTCTCTCGAAGTGCCGCGGTCATCGTATTCGAACGGCTGAAAGCCATGGAAGAAATTGAACGGGCTGCAGGGCTTGTCTATGGAACCATTACTCAGGACCGTGAGAAGATGACCCTATCCTATCTGCAGAAACGGTCGGATGGGGAGGGGGTTCCCCCTAAGGGGCTTTCTCTTTCTGAGTGGCAGGCATTTTACCAAGAAGAACTGAAAAAACGGCATCGTCTTGATTACGTGAGGGGATATACCAGTATGGGACCGCATCGGGATGATCTCGAAATCCTGCAGGAGGGCCGGCCCCTGCGTTCCTTTGGGTCCCAAGGTCAGCAGCGGACAGCGGCCCTGGCACTTAAACTTTCGGAACTGGAATTCATTTTTCACAGCAAGGAAGAGTATCCTGTCCTGCTTCTTGACGATGTGCTCAGTGAGCTTGACGAAGGGCGCCGCCGCATGCTCCTTGATGGCATGGGCGGTAAGGTTCAGACCCTTCTCACGGTCAATGACCGCGCCTTGGCCCGTTCCAGTGGTGATGTGGTCTTTTACGAAGTTCGTTCCGGTTGGGTGGAGGAAGATGCTCATGAAGGACATTGATTGTTTGGTTATGGCAGCGCTCAAGACGGATCTTGCCAAGGAAAAATATGTTCTTTACCGGCTTCGAAAAGACTGGGCGTTGATCGTTGGGGAGGCGGCAGCCCGTCATTCCCAGCCTTACCGCCTTCAGCACGCAACCCTGTTTATTCATACGGATAACCCTAGTTGGTCCCATAATTTCCTGACCATGCAGGGCAAGCTGCTTGCTGCGATTGGCAAGGCCCTGCCACGAAAAAATGGACGCCGTCTTGTTTCTGTGAAGGTCCTGAAGATGTTCCATGGAGTGTTGGAAGAAGCTCCAGAAGCAAAGGAAAATGAGCGGCCTTTCATGCCTCACCTTGACACGGCGCGGCGCTGTCCCTGCTGCGGTGTACCTTTGATCGAAGGCGAAACCATCTGCAGCGCCTGTCGGCGCAAAAGAGCCGAAGCGACCCGTCAAAAGATCCATCAGGTTCTAAAAAAAACGCCCTGGATTTCCTACGAAGATTGTCGCCATGCTGTTGAGTGTGATAAAATGACATTTACTGACGTCAAATCCCTTTTAGGGGAATGGGCCATGGGAAAGGCCCTGGATCCCCAGGCCAAGTCCGTTGATAAGGCTTTTGCCGTCATGCTGACCCGCTCCCTTTCTCCGGAACAGCTGTCAGATGAACGAATCGACGCCATCATCGAAAAAGAAAGGAGCCGTCGGACCTATGTACCTGCATCTGGGAAACAACTACGTTATAAAAAATAGCGAAATCATCGGCATCTTTGATATTCGCAACAAGCGGACGAATCTTTATCGTCTGTTTTTGAAACCGCAGCTGGGTACGTCCAAGGTCCTTGATCTGACCGATGCCTATCCGCCGGCGAGCTGCATTGTTACGAGCGATAAGATCATCCTTTCCGGTATTTCGAGCAAGACGCTCATGAATCGTTAACAGAAACACAATTTGGGAGGTTTCCATGACTGAAAAAGACAATGAGAAAACGATAGAAGAGGAGATTGCCGTCCACGGTGAATATGGGGCAGAGCAGATCCAAGTCCTGGAGGGCCTCGAAGCCGTTCGCAAACGGCCAAGCATGTATATCGGCAGTATCAGTGCCCGTGGGCTCCATCATTTGGTTTATGAAGTCATCGATAACTCTATCGATGAGGCCCTGGCCGGTTACTGTGACCATATCCTTGTTGAAATCGGAGAAGATAACAGCATCACCGTCGTCGATAATGGGCGCGGGATTCCTGTTGAAATGCATAAGATCGGCAAACCGGCCATTGAAGTTGTTATGACCATCCTGCACGCCGGCGGTAAATTTGGCGATGGCGGTTATAAGGTCTCCGGCGGTCTTCATGGAGTTGGTGTTTCCTGTGTCAACGCTTTGAGCCGACGCATGGAAGTCGAGGTCAAAAAAGACGGCAAGATTTATGGCATTGAGTTCAGTAAGGGTAAGACCGTTCGTCCTCTTTATGTAAAAGGGGAATGTGATGCCAAGGATACGGGAACAAGCGTCCATTTCTGGCCTGATGACACGATCTTTACGGAAACGGTCTACAGCTATGAAACGCTGAAGCATCGTATCCGGGAGCTGGCCTTTCTCAATAAGGGCGTCAAGATTGAACTGAAGGATGATCGTTCCGGTGCCGATGAAATCTTCCACTACGAAGGCGGAATCATTTCTTTTGTTGAATATATCAACAAGGGCAAGGAAGCCATCTTCAATACGCCGATCTATGTAGAAGGGGAACGGCAGGACACCATCGTGGAAGTGGCCATGCAGTATACGGATGCCTACACAGAAAATATCTATACCTTCGTCAATAATATCAATACAGAAGAAGGTGGGACTCATCTGGCCGGTCTGAAACAGGCCTTGACGAGAAGCATCAACGATTATGCCCGCAAGAACGGTCTCTTAAAGGACAGCGAGGAAAACCTTTCCGGTGATGACGTCCGCGAAGGCCTGACCTGTGTCCTCAGCTTGAAAGTCCGGGAACCGCAGTTTGAAGGGCAGACAAAGACCAAGCTTGGCAACAGCGAAGTCCGCGGAATCGTTGACAATATGGTGAGCGATGCCCTCAATGAGTACTTTGAGGAAAATGCACCGACGGCGAAGAAAATTGTAGAAAAGGCCATTCTCTCAAGCCGTGCCCGAGCAGCTGCCCGCAAGGCCCGTGATCTGACACGGCGCAAGAGCGCGCTGGAAGTAAGCTCCCTGCCGGGGAAACTGGCGGACTGTTCCAGTAAGAATGCGGAAGAAACGGAAATCTACATCGTCGAAGGGGACTCCGCTGGCGGCAGCGCCAAACAGGGCCGTGACCGTGCCTTTCAGGCCATCCTGCCCCTGCGCGGCAAAATCCTCAACGTGGAGAAGGCCCGCCTGGACAAGATGCTGAACAACAATGAAATCCGCTCCATGATCACAGCCTTTGGCTGCGGGATTGGCGATGAATTCGATATCAGTAAAATCCGTTACGGTAAGATCATCATCATGACCGATGCTGATGTCGATGGGGCCCACATCAGGACGCTGCTCTTGACGTTCTTCTACCGATACATGCAGCCCCTCATCCGAAATGGCAATGTTTTTATTGCCCAGCCGCCCCTTTACCTCATTCGTACGGGCAAGAACCACACGTATGCTTACAGTGACGATGAACTGCAAAAGAAACTTGACGAGGTGGGCCGTCAGAACAATCCTTATGTCCAGCGTTACAAAGGGCTTGGCGAAATGAACCCGGAACAGCTCTGGGAAACGACCATGGATCCTTCCAAGCGGACGGTACTGCAGGTCCATCTGGAGGATGCCGCTTCAGCGGATTCTGTCTTTTCCGTCTTGATGGGCGATAAAGTAGAACCGCGCCGCCAGTTCATTGAGGAAAATGCTGGTAAAGTAACGAATCTGGACTTCTAAGGAGGATTTCCATGGAGCTGCTGCTGCCGCAGGGAAAGCTGATCCTTTCGCGGGGAAAATTGCCCCTTGCCGGCCTTGTTGCAGGCGGTCGGGGTCCTGATCCCAATTGGCTTCTTGCTGCTATGAGAGACCTGCCCCTTTATGGAGCTGATAAAGGCGCTGAGTATTGTGTTCGGGCTGGGCTCTATCCCGTCCTTGCCTGCGGGGACAGGGACAGCGGTCACGCTGGAAGCTGGGAAAAAATCAAGGCGCATGGGACCAAGGTAATGACTTATTTGGTGAATAAGGATGCGACGGATCTTTCCCTGCTCCTAAAGGAAATGCCCCCTGTAGGGACGCTGCTGGCAAGCGGCGTCTGGGGGGGACGGGCCGATCACCTTTATGCGAATTTCCTGACCCTTCTCCAGTATCAGAAAAGGACAAAGACCCCCGTCGTACTCCTTGATGAATGGGAGATGCTTGTTTTTTTGGAAAAGGGCGATCGTTTGAGTTTTGAGGCCCAAAAGCTCCCTAAGGCACTTAGTTTGCTGCCTTTCAGCCCCGTCTGTGAGGTTTCTATTGACGGTGTTCGCTGGCCCCTTGAACATGACGTGATCTCCAGCGAAAATCCTTATGCCGTGAGCAACAAGATGGCTGGAAGAAAAACACAAGCTTCGTGTCATGCTGGCATTGCAGGTTTTTATCTGACGTATAAGGAGTAGGAACCATGATTGAGTTTTCTTGGGTCCATTTAGGATTCCTCATGCTCGCCGGCTTTGTCGGCTCCTTCATCGATGCCATTGTAGGCGGCGGCGGACTGATCACTCTGCCGGCTTGGATGGCGACTGGCCTTCCTATGGCGTATGCCCTAGGTTCCAACAAAATGGCTTCCGTTGTCGGGGCCATTACGAGCTTCACCACTTTTATGCGAAGCGGACGCGTGGATCGCAGGATGCTGCGCTATATGCCTCTTTCCGTCATTGGTTCTGTCCTTGGGGCTGTGATTGCCAGTTCCCTTCCGGAAATGCTCCTGCGCTATATTGTTATTGCTGCCCTCGTCATTGTAGCTCTCTACACCTTTTTCAAGAAGGAGTGGGGTGGCGCTGACCAGATAGCGTCCTTTTCCACGAAGGACCTTGCGGGAATCCTTTTCATGATTCTCTTTTTGGGCGCCTATGATGGATTTTTTGGACCGGGGACAGGAACCTTCCTGATTTTTGGTTTTCTTTATTTCGGCTACAATTTTGTGACAGCAGCCGGCAACGCCAAGGCCATGAATCTTGCGAGCAATTTAGGTGGGATTGCGGCTTTTCTCTTTTTAGGCAAGGTCTATTTCATCTATGCCATTCCCATGGCCCTTTGTGAAATCATTGGTGCCCATCTGGGGGCAAAGATTGCCATCAGCCGCGGTGTTGGTTTTATCAGGACCCTTTACCTTATCGTAACGGTCCTCCTCATTGGCAAACAGGTATATGAGGTATTTTTGAGATAAGATGCCCTGTCAGTCAGTCCTGACAGGTATGGATAGATTGCAAGGACGGCCTTCCAAGGGGAAGGCCGCAAGAAAGGATGCGTGACAACGTGGACGATCAGCAAAATGAAGGTCAAACCATCACAGCTGGCAAAGTCATTCCGGTCTACGTCGAAGAGGAAATGCAGAAATCCTATATCGACTATGCCATGAGTGTCATTGTGCAGCGCGCCCTGCCCGATGTGCGGGACGGCCTGAAACCGGTACATCGGCGGATCCTATATGCCATGAATGAAGCCGGCATGCTTCCCAACAAGGCTTACAAGAAATCGGCCCGTATCGTCGGTGACGTCCTTGGTAAGTATCATCCCCATGGGGATTATTCTGTTTATGACGCCATCGTGCGACTTGCACAGGATTTTTCGACCCGCTACCTCATGGTGGATGGACATGGGAACTTTGGTTCCATCGATGGGGATCCTCCGGCTGCTATGCGTTATACAGAAGTCCGTATGGGCAAGATTGCCGTGGAGATGCTTCGCGACATTGAAAAGGATACAGTCGATTTCATCCCGAACTATGATGAATCTTTGAAGGAGCCGACAGTCCTGCCTTCGAAGGTTCCAGCCCTTTTGATCAATGGTTCTGCTGGTATTGCCGTTGGGATGGCAACGAACATTCCGCCCCACAACCTTGGGGAAGTCGTGGATGCCTTGGTCATGCTTATCGACCATCCAGATGCAACCATCGAAGATCTTATGGGCGCCATCAAGGGACCGGACTTTCCAACAGGAGCCCAAATCCTTGGTGTCAGCGGTATTCGTCAGGCCTATACGACGGGCCGCGGGGTTGTCAAGGTCCGTGCCAAGGCTCATGTAGAGCCTATGCCCAAAAACAAGAACCGTATCGTCGTGACCGAGATCCCTTATCAGGTCAATAAAGCCCGCCTCATTGAGAGTATTGCTCATTTGGTGCAGGATAAGACCTTGGAAGGCATTACGGACCTGCGCGATGAATCGGACCGGAAGGGTATGCGCATCGTGATTGAACTGCGCAGTGACATCATTCCGGAAATCATGCTCAATAAGCTCTATAAGCACACGCAGATGCAGGAATCCTTCGGAATCATCCAGCTGGCACTCGTCAAGGGTCATCCACGGATCTTGAATCTCAAGGAAATCCTCGTCTACTACTTGGAGCACCAAAAAGAAGTCATTACCCGCAAGACGCGGTATGAACTCAATAAAGCCAAGGAAAGGGCCCATATCCTGGCCGGACTCAAGATTGCCCTCGATCATCTTGATGAGGTTATTGCGACCATCCGCAGCAGTGCAACGGCCGAGATTGCTCGGGCTTCCTTGATTTCAAAGTTTGGCCTCAGCGAGAAACAGGCCCAGGCTATCCTGGATATGCGTCTCCAGCGCCTCACAGGTCTGGAACGCAAGAAAATCGAAGATGAATACACGGAAGTCATGGCGACCATTGCTTATCTCGAAAGTGTCCTTGCCGATGAGCATAAGATCATGGGGATTGCCAAGGATGATTTTCTTGATGTGAAGAAACGCTTCGGTGATCCCCGCCGCACCTCCATTGTGCCCGATGCTGGTGAAATTGATGCGGAAGATCTTATTGCCGAGGAAGATATTGTCATCACCATCAGCCACCAGAGCTATATCAAGCGTCAGGCTCTGACGAATTTCCGCAATCAGAACCGCGGCGGCCGAGGCGTCAAGGCGGGCAGCGGAAAAATTGTGAAAGAAGACAACAAAGTAACCGGCGACTTTTCTGAACATCTCCTCTTGGCCTCGACTCATGACAACATCCTCTTCTTTACGAACCAAGGACGTGTCTATCGTCAGAAAGGCTATGAAATTCCAGAAGCGGGCCGTCAGGCCAAGGGTACCTTTATCCGGAACCTCCTGCCCCTTGTGGAAAATGAGAAAATCACCGCGATTATTGCCGTTAAGACGGGAATCAGTGAAGATGAGAACAAATTCCTCTTTATGGCAACCAATAAGGGTGTCATAAAGAAGACAAGCGTCAGTGAATTCAAGACAGCACGTCGGGCAGGCCTTATTGCCATTAACCTGGATGATGATGAAGACCTCATCGATGTCAAGCTCACAAGCGGGCATCATGATATCCTGCTTGCTACGCGCGACGGCTATGCCATCCGCTTCAACGAATCCGATGTCCGTCCTATGGGACGCACAGCCCATGGCGTCCGCGGCATCACCTTGCGGCATCACGACGTATTGGTTTCCATGGATTCTTGTGAAGGTGATTCAGGAGAAGTCCTGACTGTCACGGAAGGGGGGCTGGGCAAACGAACCGATATTTCCGAGTACCGGCTTCAGACACGCGGCGGAAAGGGCATCATCAATCTGAAGGTGACCAATAAGACGGGTGACATCGTCGGATCGAAACTCGTGAACGACCATCATGATATTCTCCTCATTTCCGCAGCTGGTATCATCATCCGCATGAAAGCCTCCGACATTTCAAGCTACAGTCGCAATGCTCAAGGAGTCAAGATGATGGATCTTGAAAAAGGAGACAAGGTCGCAGCCCTTGCCATTGTGGATACGGTCAGCGATGAAGAAAAGGAAACGGAGAACGCAAAATAATCCACAATTTCTGTGGATGGATTGTGGATAAGTTCCTCATCGTAGGGGTAGGAACAGATACCTACCCCTATATATAGGGGGGACTCCCTAGGGTTATCCACAGATTTTGTGGATAAGTATTCTATTTTTGTGGAAAACTTGTGTATATCTTTGTGCATAACATAGCGAGGTCGTGGAAAAATGGCAAATGCAAAAGCAGAGGCTTTTAAAAAATTCATTGAAAGTAAGGACAGCGGTGCTTTTGGTGTGGAAGAAATTCCCAAGGATGAGCTCCATACGGTTCTCTTCCATTCCCGGCTCAAAGCAGGGAACGTGGATTATCCATTCATTGTCACCGTGGATCACAGCGTTTTCGTAACGCTTCGAGTCCTCCTTGACCAGGCCGTTGTCAAGGAAGAAAAGAGGGCAGCTGTTTTGGAAGAAATGAATCGCCTCAACCATACGTATAAATCTTTTAAACACTATGTTGACCAAGGGGGCAGTATGGTCCTGGATGCCTGTCTCATCATGCCGGAAAAAATGGAGGGATCCCTGATCTACAACATGCTGACTATGATGATGGAGCATTTGGAACATGTTGGGGACGGCATCCGGAAAGCAGCCGGTATCAAAACGCCTGAAGGGCCGGGACTTTCCATTGTAAAATAAGAAAAAAAGAGATGTGAAGAACGATAATCTTCACATCTCTT
>OICL01001262.1_pt1 | contig 11198 bp, 10 predicted proteins | sample 1581231 | NCBI WGS metagenome assembly OICL01 (sample SAMEA3882542, study PRJEB24775) | human gut metagenome | biome: human-associated habitat; feature: intestine environment; material: feces | place: Netherlands | collected 2009/2010 | reverse complement strand
ATATTTTTAAGGATTTTAAAGTTCCAGTTTCATGTCTCCCGGATGAATCCATTTTTTCTTTCTCATCAGTTCTGAAATTCCAAGTGTCACAACAGCCGGAAGGACAAACTGGATTGTAATCATTTTAACCAGAACGATCATTGGATCTTCTGAAGCCGTCATGACCTGCCATGTCATCAAAGGCCCTACCAGTCCGGCTGTTCCCATTCCTGAACCCGTAGCATTATTGGTCATATGAAGCAGCATCGTGCTGACCGGCCCAAGGATCGCACTTGACAGGATCGGCGGAATCCATATCTGAGGATGCCGTATGATATTCGGCATCTGAAGCATGGACGTTCCGATTCCCTGTGCCACAAAGCCACCCAGTTTATTTTCACGATAACTTGCGACTGCAAATCCGATCATATTACAGCAGCAGCCAACTGTCGCAGCTCCCGCTGCCAGTCCCGACAGATTCAGAATCACCCCGATCGCTGCGGAACTGATCGGCAGTGTCAGAAAGATTCCCATCAGAACCGATACTACAATGCCCATCAGAAACGGCTGCTGTTCTGTTCCCCAGTTGATCAGTGAACCAAGCCAGCTCATGAATCCCGAGATCGGTGGTCCGATCAGGAATCCTACCAGACATCCACTTCCAATCGTCACAACCGGAGTCACCAGGATATCTACCTTCGTCTTTCCGGATACCATATGTCCGAAGAAGATTCCCACATAAGCGGCAATGAACGCTCCCAGCGGCTCTCCCGGTCCGGCAAATACCATAGCTCCGTCTACGAATACCTTTCCGGCCAGGATACTGCTTGCAAATGCACCTGCCATTCCGGCCGTTGCTGCCGACACCACTACCAGCGGTGCTTCCTTAAACTTATAGGCTACTGCCACACCAATACCGGCTCCGGTAAGGGATGCTGCAAGTTTCCCTGCGATGAAGATCATCTCTCCAATATTTCCACCCATAAATGTTCCAATCTGCTGGATGATCGTGCCGATGATCAGTGTTGCGAACAGACCGTGCGCCATGGCGCTTAAGCCTTCAATGAAGATGCGGTCTAATACTTTCTTTACTTTTTCCATATAACGTTCTCCTCGTCCTTCCTTATCTGCTATTTTTTGTCGATCAATGCTGATTTACAGATATTTCGTTTGCATTTACATGTGTCTTGTCACATGTCACGAGTGTATCATACACTTGAGCAGAAAACAAGAATTGTTTTTTTTACGACAATTTTCCGCCTTTACTTTGTGTTTTATTCCCTGTATACTTGGAATATCAAATTGTAATATTCTTTAGATTTTCCAATCTGAAAATCCAAATATATACACGAACAGGAGGACTTCATATGTTCCGTTTATGGGGAAAAGAATTTAAAGATAATCATATGCTGCGCGACACCGTAATCTGCGATGAGACGGATGACACCAGAACGCATAAGATCTTCAATGCTCTGGACTCGATCTGTTATGAGTTCGACCTCAGCAAACCGATCTGGCTGGATCATAATATTGATGAATTCAAAAGACATGACAAGACAAGATTCTATCAGGATAACTTTGTGGATTCCATTGATTTTGATTATCTGGAGATTCATATTATTGAAGAATAAACTATGCATAAATAACAAAAAAGAAGTCAGGCGGCCACCGTTTACTGAGGGCTTACCTGACTTCTTTCTTATGTTTTATTCATTCCTGATCGCCGCAAGCGGACTCAGCTTCATTGCCCGTTTCGCCGGGAAATATCCCGCCAGCACTCCGACCAGCACTGCAAATACCATGGACATCAGCACAAGCCACCACGGAATATAAGATATCGTGCTGTCTGTTCCCATCGACATAGCACCGCTGCTTCCAACAATTATATTAATGGCTGCTGACATTACGAAGCTTAGAATATTTCCGGCAATTCCTCCGAGAAGACCTATAAACGCTGCTTCCAGCAGGAACATTTCCCGGATATTCCTAAGACTGCATCCAAGTACCTTCATCACACCGATTTCCTTTGTCCGTTCATAAATGGACATCATCATCGTATTTGCAATTCCGATTGCAGCTACCAGTAATGACACCGCACCAATACCTCCGAGCACCGCCTGTACAATCGCGAACTGACTCTTCATACTATCCAGATATTCCGCATTGGTCTCAACATTATATCCCATATTACGGATTACATCAGCAACCTCATTCACGTGATCTATATCGTCTGCTTTCACTTTTAATGACGTATAATAGAAGCCTTTTAACGCCTTTCCAGCTTTGGTCTTCGGCTGTCCCGGAATGACTTTGCCTGCATATTCTTTCCGCAATAACTGCTTTAAAGTCTCCAGGTCACAAAATACACTGTCATAATTATTGGAATAGTCATCCAGGCCGCCATTTATCACACCGCTTGCCCTTACTACATATTTTTGGACAGGTTTTGTCTGTCCGGTTCCGGAATCTGACTGGCTCCCTGCACCTGCTGTTCCGTCCGTACTGTCTCCAAAGGCTGTGCTGCTATCACTATTGTAATTCTCTGTATCCGTGATCATGAAAAGAGAATCTTTCATCAGATTGATATTCGGGACTTTCCCGGTATCATAATATCCGTTGCCGCTTCCTGTTTCATAAAAATCAGTGATCACGCCATTTCCGAATATCAGCTCCAGATGTCCTGTTCCGGTCTTTGGAAGCGTTCCATCTCCAAGATCCATATTTAGGGATTTCAGGCCTTCCGGTGTCATTCCTTGCAACTGGACATTCGCCATATAGGAGCCTTTCAGCAGGATCACCGAAGTCTCATAGATTGGTGCAGCTAATTTCACATGATCCATTTTACTGATCTTTTCAACCAACTGGTCATCTATCCTTTTTTCTGTCTCCTGTCCTGATCCCATACTTTCTGTCGTCATACCGTCACTGTTGTCCGATCCGGTCACAGTGATACTGGTCAGACCTCCCGACTGTTCCACTTCCTTATAAAGGGACTGCTGCATACCAAGTCCGAGTGAGATCATCACTACAATCGAAGCTGTACCGATCAACACACCAAGGACCGTCAGAAATGTACGGAGTTTCCTTCTCCGCAGACTATTGATGCTCATCCTCAGAAGATCGTTCCAGTTCATCCAATAACTCCTCCTCTTCAATCTCTGCCAGCTGTTTCTTTTTGCGCTTCTTAAGTATTACGACTGCTGCCACCACTACAATGACCACTGCTGCGATTACAACCGGAATTACAGGAAAACTTTTCTGTGTCTCCTCCGGCATATCGGAAGCTGCCGCCTCATCATCATCCACTTTTTCTGTCACTTCCAGATTCAGATCTTTCGTGGTTGTTGAAATGTTTCCCGATTCATCTTCATAACTAAGTGTCATCGTTACCTTCGCCGGACCATCCGATATTTTCTTTCCTTCCAGCATGGCATCAATCGAACCGGTTGCACCGGATTCTATATTTCCGATAAATACTTCCGACTTTTTGATATTCTTTCCTTCAAATGTAGCTTTTACATTATAGAGCTTGATCCGTCCCAGATTATAAAGACTACACATCACATTTGCTTCTTCACCGACAGCAACGCTCTGCGGACTGATCTCAAAATCGCTGATTTCAAATCTTGCATCCTGCTTCACCGGAATAGAGATACTTGACGTTCCTTCTACCTGCGTAGCATTCGGATCTTCATATTTCATGGAAAGTTCCATGCTGTATGGCTTCTGAAGAAGATCTGATTTTGCATTCAGTTCGATACTGATATCGGCTGTTCCATTCGGAGCAATGCTGTCCAGATAGATGGAGCTTGCACCGGATGATGGAAGGAATGCCGGTGATGTCGTCTGTTCATCGCTGCCTTCTGTCGGTGCTGAAAGATCGAACAGCATATTGCTGACTTTCATCTTGGATGTATTTTTCAGATGGATCGTTAACTTGAAATTACTGCCCGCACGGACTTCTGCCGGATCGGTTGTAAATCCGGTTACGATCACACGCGGAACAGAACCATTTCCCGAAGCTTCACCTCCATCCGTACTTCCACCGGATTCTCCGCTGTAAGCTGCTTCTCCGTTACTGTAACCGCCGGCATCCGGTGTCTGGTAAGATGTGTCAGAACCACTGCCTACTCCGTTGCCTTTTCCTGTATCCTTGCCTTCATCTGTATCTTTGTTGTCTTTATTATCCTGTGTGTCTTTCTGTACCGGCTTTGCTGTGGTATTCACATAGAACTGCTTTTCTGCTTCTTCCTGTCCGTCTGCCGTAACCTTGAACTTTAAAGTATAGCGTGAAGTCTGAACATCTTCTCTCTGAGTAAAATCAAACGCCACATCTTTTGATTTTCCGTTTTCCAGGGTTCCAATGTTCTGCTGGTAACTCTGCATCTCTGTTTTGAATGGCCATACATCATTGTCATCTCCAAGATCCGGTGTTACCGTTACATTATTCATCGGATTCTCCGAATGATTCGTTACGGTAAATGTCCATGTCTTCTTTTCTCCCGCTTTATATGTCAGCACCTTATTGTCTTTTGACTCGATCGTAATTCCTGTTGCAGCCTGTACCATCTGCGGATGCAGCATAGTTGTCATCATGATCACTGCCAGAAAAGCAACAATGATTCTTTTCAAGCAATTATTTCCTGTCTCTTTCTGTATTCGTTTCTGCATGTCTTCCTCCCTCTTCTTTCCCTTTTTTCCATCGGTTATCTTCTATCTTAATGATCCTGCCGTCCCGGATATGAAATACCCTGTCCGCATAAGTTGCCAGATGATCATCATGTGTGACCATGACCAGTGTCTTCTTCTGCTCTCTGACCACCCGCTGCATCAGTTCCATGACTTCTTCCGATGTATGGGAATCCAAATTTCCTGTCGGCTCATCGGCAAATATAATATCCGGATCTACTACCAGTGCCCTGGCAACTCCCACTCTCTGCTGCTGTCCGCCCGACATCTGGTTCGGCAGATGCTTCTTATGCTTTCCAAGTTTTACCAGATCTAACATCTCATTGGCTTTTCGTACTCTTACATCTCTTGGAACGCCGCGGAAACTAAGCGGCAATGCTACATTTTCCACCGCATTCAACGTTCCCATCAGATGAAATGACTGAAAGATGAATCCCACATGATCCCGCCGGAATGTCACCAATTGTTCTTCATTTAACTTTTCAATATGCTTTCCCGCAATGATGACCTCTCCCTTTGTCGGTTTTTCCAGCCCCGCCAGCATATTCAGAAGTGTAGATTTACCAGAACCGGATGTTCCGACAATTGCACAAAACTCTCCTTCATATATCTCAAAATCCACACCATCCAGTGCGCGTACAAACTCATCACCAACACGGTACAGCTTGTATAGATTCCTGACTTCAATTACCTTCCTCATACTCCTCCTCTCTGTCGTTTTTCAGACTTTTCAGAATATGGATTCATTTTACTATAAAAATATAAAGACTTCCTCTTATAAATTATGAAGATTTTCTTAATACCTCCGACCGTTCAGATAATATTTCTCATTTATGCCGTTTAAATTCCTGCGCCATATCACACGTATTATATTTTATACAATTTTCGCTAAGATTTTCCGTGCATATTATTTCAGAAGTGGTATAATTGGTAGGACAATTTCACCAAAGTAAAGTGGATATCTTATGATTCACAAGATATAGGGAGGAACACATGAAGTTTGTAAGACAATTTATGATCATCCTGGCGATCTCATTCGTCGGAGAACTGTTGCACGCATTACTGCCGCTCCCGGTTCCGGCCAGCATCTACGGCCTCGTTCTTATGCTGATCGGTTTACAGACCGGTATACTTCCACTCAATGCAGTAAATGAAGCCGGAGGATTTCTGATTGAAATCATGCCAATGCTTTTTATCCCTGCCGGAGTCGGACTTATGGTTTCCTGGGGTGCTTTAAAGCCAGTCATCATTCCGATCAGTATTATTATCGTCGTTACAACCATCCTTGTTATGGCCGTAAGCGGACGTATTGCACAGTTTATCTTAAAGAAAGAGGACAAAAAACATGAGTAAATTATTACAGGATTCAGCATTTTTCTGTCTGGCAATCAGCCTGATCGGATATGAGATCGGTATCATTCTCAGACAAAAGACAAAGCTTGCACTCTGCAATCCACTGCTGATCTCCATTGTATTTATTATTATTATTTTGAAAGTTACCAATATTAAATATGAAGTGTATGAGGACGGCTCGCAGTTACTCAGCTATCTGCTGACACCTTCTACGGTCTGCCTTGCAATTCCTCTGTATCAGCAGATGGGACTGCTAAAGAAGAACATGAAAGCAATTCTTGCCGGAATTCTCTCCGGAGTCTTCACAAGTCTTGCCGGCGTGTGGGTCTTCTCAACATTATTTCATCTGGATAAGCAGATCTATGCAACGTTACTTCCGAAGTCGATTACAACAGCAATCGGAATGGGTATTTCGGAAGAGCTTGGCGGAATCGTTACCATTACAGTAGCCGCCATCATTATCACCGGTATCATCGGAAATATGTTTGGTGATGTAATCTGCAGACTGTGCGGAATCAAACATCCTATCGCAACGGGACTTGCGATTGGTACCGCAACGCATGCCATGGGAACTGCAAAAGCTATGGAAATCGGTGAGATCGAAGGTGCCATGAGCAGTCTTTCTATTGCGGTTGCCGGACTTATAACGGTTGTCGGATCAACTATTTTCTATCAATTATATTAAAAATATGAATCAGACATATGGAGGTAAATGATTATGGAAAAAACAATTATCTGCATCGGACGTGAATATGGAAGCGGTGGACATGCCATCGGAAAGATTCTGGCAAAACGCACCGGATATGAATTCTATGACAAAGACCGTTTCATCGCAATCGCAAAGGAACGCGGCTTCGAAGGTGAAGTCGAAGAATATCTGGAAGAGCAGCCGATGAACAGCTTACTGTATTCTATCGCTCTTAACTACTCCAGACCGAAGAAAAAACCTTTCCCTTTTGAATTGGTAGAAGAACTGGCTGCCGAAAAGCCCTGCATCATTATCGGACGTTGCGCCGGTTATCTGACACACGGACAGGACAATGCATTCAGCGTATTCGTTCATGCGGATATGGAGAAACGTATCGCAACCGTTATGGCACGCGATCATATCAATACTCGATTAAAGGCCAAACGCAAGATTGAAGAGATTGACGAGAAGCGCAGTGCTTTCCGTAAAGAATTCACAGGGCAAGAGTGGGGACAGTCAAAATATTATAATCTGTCTGTTGATAACACACATCTGACTTTTGATCAGGCTGCGGATCTGATTCTTTATTATAAGAAACTTGCGGAAGAATCAAATGAATAGACACGAATCTGCAAATCTAACTTTATAAATTTCTTTATGAATCAGACTTTCTGTGCTAAAATTTTTGTGACAAGAATTTTGGCACAGAATTTTTATACCCAATATGCAAGAAAAGCTGCCAGTGGTAGGTTTTCTGTATTACCATTTATCATAAAGATACGGATTTGACATAAGGAGGATTTGACATGATCAAGGTCATTGGTCTTAATATCAAAGTATTAAAAAAGGAGCCTTTCTCCGGCTCTCATCAGGGGATGCGCTTCTTCATGCGTGCAGAAGATGATACACTGCATGTATGGGTATATCCGGAACCGTGGTGTTTCGAGAAGACTTCCGATGATATGAAGACAGCAAAAGATTTTCCATTTACCCAGGAGGGACTGGATGATTCACTGGAATGGATCAGCCAGGAATTCGAAAATCGGAAGGATTACTGGATGCAGATGGAGAAGGATAAGATGAAGATGATATTGCAAGGGCGCGGGGATTCGTAGCTGGGATCTTATGAATCCCGCCATAAATACTTAAGCTCGCTACGCTCGCGTGAGATTTCTTTTTATATTTGTTTTACCTTTGCGAATATGTATTTCAGGTATTTGTGTTCTTCATTCGGATCGATGACGTTTACGATACTCAGGCTGTAGATGTCGGAATCGAATTGTTTTGATTCTTTTTTCATAAGGTCTTTGATTTCCCGGTATGTATCTCTGATATCGCCGTCACTCTCCCGGCAGACTGCTGCCAGATATTCACCTGGTTCCATTTCCACGATATCTTCTTTATTCCTGCATCCTTCTTCTGTAAAACTAAATACATTTTTATAGGTATAATTTTCTCTCAGAAATTGTTCTTTATCGATAGAAGCACCCATCGGAAATGCCTGAATGCCTGGATTATCACAACGTTTCAGGTGTCTGCGGATATCTTTTTCAATCTCGCCGGATGAGGTTGCCGGCTTTGATATTACTTCGGTAAATATAAAATACCACGAAACCCCAATCTCACGAATTACCGGATGTCCCTGATCTGCAATACGGATCTGATCCAGAATCTGTCTGGTTCCTGCAATGGTGCGAATCTTACGGTCCAGTTCCTGCCGCATAAGAAACAGTTTGTCATACTGCTGTTCTACAAATTCATCGAATCTTATCTCTTCTCCGCCAAGCAAATATTCTTTGATATCTCCAACCGAACAATCCAGCCCCCGGAATGTCCGTATAAAATAATATGAACTGATCTGTGCATAACTATAGTAACGATAGCCATTGACCGGGTTCTTCTTCGGCACAAGAATTCCCTGTCGTTCATAATACCGTAAGGTATCTCTAGTGGTCTGGCACATCTTTGCAAATTCGCCTGCGGTGATACAATATTCGCCTTTTGCCTGCATAGCTTTCACTTCTTTCTTCTCTTAACTTTCTGCAATCAGCAATACTTTCTTTTATAAATCAATTTCTTTCTTGTTCTCTTGACATGGGGGTTACACCCAGCTTTATTCTATCACAGGATAAAAATACACAACACCCTGATTTCAGGGGATTTTATAATAATGGAGTTGAAATATCATGCATACATTAAAGAAACTTTACTGTCGTTGTTTTCAGATCAGTTTTCGCGCTGCTCTGCCGCTGATGCCGTACCGGGAACCGAAGCTGATCGATGGATTTTCCGGTGTTCCGAAAGTTTTGCGGAAACATAACATTACCAGGCTTCTTCTTGTCACGGATCCGGGTGTGTATTCTCTTGAACTGACTACACCGCTGGAACAGATTTTGAAAAAAGCCGGGATCACCTGTATCGTCTACAAAGATACGGTGGCCAATCCTACTTCTGCCAACGTGGAAGATGCCAAAAACCTTTATCTGAAAAAACACTGTCAGGCGCTTCTCGCTTTCGGCGGCGGATCTTCCATGGACTGCGCCAAAGGAGTCGGTGCCAGACTCGCCCGTCCAAACAAATCACTGGCCAAGATGGAAGGAATCCTTCATGTCATGCACAAGCTGCCCCTGCTGATCGCCGTCCCCACCACAGCCGGAACCGGAAGTGAAACAACACTGGCCGCTGTCATCACCGATGCCGATACCCATCACAAATACGCGATCAACGATTTCAGCCTGATCCCGCACTACGCCGTTCTGGAGCCTGAAGTCACTGTCGGACTGCCAGCGCAACTCACCGCCACTACCGGTATGGATGCCCTGACACATGCGATTGAAGCATATATCGGCCGCTCCACCACGAAGCAGACCCGAAAAGCCGCGATCGAAGCGATCCAGCTGATCTTCCAGTATCTCCCGGTCGCCTATAAAAATGGCAAAAACCGGACAGCAAGAAAAGAAATGCTCCGCGCCTCCTATCTAGCCGGTACTGCATTTACCAAAAGTTATGTCGGATATGTACATGCCGTAGCACACAGTCTGGGCGGTCAGTACGGCATCCCGCATGGACTGGCAAACTCCGTTCTTCTTCCGATCGTTCTCGAAGCGTACGGAAGCGCCGCGCACAAAAAACTGGCTCACCTCGCCCGGATCACCAAACTTTCTTCTTCCCCGGACGATACCACCGCAGCCAATGCTTTTATCGCACATATCCGAAAAATGAACGCTTCCATGAACATCCCGACGACCCTCGCCGGTATCCGTAACGAAGATATCCCGAAACTGGCCCGCTATGCCGATAAAGAGGCGAATCCGCTTTATCCAGTTCCGATTCTTTGGGATGACAAACAGCTTGCTTTGATGTATCATCTGGTACAGGAGAAAAAAGAAAAGGAGAATAACAGCCATGCAGAAACAAGACATCGAGGCTATACTGGCATCTCAGCGTAAGTTCTTCGCCACCGGAAAGACTCTGCCGGTCCCCTGGCGTCTCGAACAACTGAAAAAATTAAAAACTTCTATGCTTCGCCACGAAGAGGATCTGTATGGAGCATTGAAAAAAGATCTGGGAAAAAGCCGGATGGAAAGTTATATGTGTGAGATCGGACTGACCCTTTCTGAACTGACCTGGATGGAAAAGCATATCCGCAGGCTGACCCTTGAGAAACGGGTTCCAACCCCACTGGCACAGTTCGCCGCAAGAAGTTTTCAGTCCCCGACACCGTACGGCACGGTTCTGATCATGAGTCCCTGGAATTATCCGGTACTCCTGACACTGGAACCTCTGATTGACGCACTGGCCGCCGGCAATACCGTCATCGTCAAACCAAGTGCCTACGCACCAGCTACGAGTGCTGTAATGGAAATGATTATAAAAGAGACTTACCCTCCGGAATATGTCCGTATGATCACTGGCGGCCGTCAGGAAAACCAGGCCCTGCTTACACAGCGTTTTGATAAAATCTTTTTTACCGGCGGCAAAACCGTCGGCCGTGAAGTACTCCGCCATGCTGCAGAGTATCTAACCCCTGTCACCCTGGAACTCGGTGGGAAAAGTCCGTGTATCGTAGATTCCACCGCAAAGATTCCATTAGCTGCCAGACGCATCGTCTTTGGAAAATACTTAAACTGCGGGCAGACCTGTGTAGCTCCGGATTATATCCTCTGTGATGTTTCCATCAAAGATGCCTTGCTTGCTGCAATTCAGAAAGAAATTACCAGACAGTTTGGAGATCGTCCGTTGAACAATCCGGATTACGGAAAAATTATCAACGAAAAACATTTTGAACGGATCCTCAGTCTAATCGCAAAAGAAAAAATAATCTGTGGTGGCGAATCAGATTCTTCTACTCTTCGCATCGCCCCAACCGTCCTCACCGATGTTTCCTGGGACGATCCGGTCATGGGGGAAGAGATCTTCGGACCGCTCCTTCCGGTGCTGACATATTCCTCTCTGGATGAGGCGATCCGCACCGTAGAATCTCACCCAC
>OICL01001261.1_pt1 | contig 11198 bp, 8 predicted proteins | sample 1581231 | NCBI WGS metagenome assembly OICL01 (sample SAMEA3882542, study PRJEB24775) | human gut metagenome | biome: human-associated habitat; feature: intestine environment; material: feces | place: Netherlands | collected 2009/2010 | reverse complement strand
GAGTAATTCTATCTTACATCAGTTTGGAGGTTTACACAAACTTTGGGATACTCCCCAGGCAGAAGAAATCCATTTTTCCGGATCTCTCCTGCCTGTTTTTTCTCTGATCTATTTCATTTTCCCATTAGTTTGTACAAATCGCCACAAACTGTTTCATGCAACGATTTCCCGTATCATTGTTCATCTGTTCCGGATGGAACTGTACACCGTAGACACGTTTTACACTGTTTGAAATAGCCTCAACTGTTCCATCTCCTGCCCGCATATCTACCTGGAAACCAGGTGCCAGATCACGGATGGACTGATGATGATAGCTGAGGACACTCACAGAACCGGAATATACTCCTGAGAGCCATCCACCGGCAACCACATGTGCCGAATGCCATACACCCATGTGACCTCCAATATTCTGATTCAGTGTTCCACCAAAAGCGACATTCACCAGCTGTATACCTTTACAGATGCCAAGAACCGGTTTTCCGGCTTCGGCACTTCTTTTCACTGCATCGATCTGTCTGTCATCCAGTGCATTGTCGATATTGCTGCTTCCTGTATTTGCCTGTCCATATCGTGATGGATCCAGATCTCCACCTCCCGGAATAATGATTCCATCATACTGTGAAGGATCATAGCCTCCTGTGACGATCACGGCATCAACACCCATTTCTCTGACTTTTGCCGCCGTAGTTGCCGCTCCTGCCTCATTGTTACCGATAACTCCGATAAGAATATTCTTCCATACACCATTTGGTTTCAGATAATAATTTCTCTTTCCATCATTGATCCAACCGGTTTTCATGGCTCCGTCACCGCCAAAATAGTACCAGGAACCGTCAACCTGACCCCAGCCTGTCTGCATCGCTCCACTTCCGTTAAAGAAGTACCAAGAGCCACCCACAACGTTCCATCCGGTGAGCATGGCTCCGCTTCCGGCGAAATAATACCAGGTACCGTTAATCTTTTTCCAGCTATTAGTGATTCTACTTCCATCTGTTCTCTGGTAATACCAGGTGTTTCCGTCCTGTACCCATTTTGCATTCTGATCCGGGTCATAATTCGGGATCCAGTTCCCGTCAGCTCCTACCCAATATGAGCCAACCCATGTATTTGTCAGCATCGCTCCGCTTCCACCGACATAATAATTTCCAATCCATCGGTTGCTGCACATGGCACCACTTCCGTTCATATAATACCAGGAATTATCGATCAGATGCCATCCGGCTCCGACCATGGCTCCATTCCCCGGCACCATATAGTACCAGGAACTGCCGATATACGCCCAGCCTTCCACCATAGCTCCGCTTCCGGTCAGATAATACCAGGTTCCTCCACGGTTCAGCCAGCCTCGTTGCATCGCTCCGCTTCCATTCATATAATACCAGATGTTTCCGTCTTTCACCCAGCCGACCTGCATCGCTCCGTTTCCCGGCTGAAAATAATACCAGGTACCACCGATATTTCCCCATCCTTCTGCCATTGCTCCACTGCCGGTCAGGTAATACCAGGTTCCTCCACGGTTCAGCCAGCCCTTCTGCATCACGCCACTTCCATTGGCATAATACCAGGTCTGTCCATCCTGAAACCAGCCGCTTTGCATTGCCCCGGCGGAATTCATATAATACCATTTTCCACCGATCCATCGCCAACCGGTAGCCATAACTCCCTGATCGTCAAAATAATACCAGACATTTCCCAACAATCGCCATCCTGTCAACCGATTCATGTTTTCATCCAGATAGTAGGTTTGTCCGCCACTCTGATTCCATCCCGGATGTGGTGCTTCCACCGTCTGCGTCTGAACCGCAATCTGAGCTTCCTGAGACTGTACAGCGGGCTGCTGTGCTTCCTCATTCTGTTCAGCAACTGCTGCACTTTCCGATGCCGGCTGTTTTTCCTCCTTTATCTGTACTTCGGATTCCGGCTGTTCTTCTGAAACATCCTGTATTTTGCCCTCTTCCTGTATTTCGGATTCCGTAGCTTTGTTTTTTTGTTCCTCCTGATTCCGTGTCGTACTTTCCACTTCACCGGACTCTGATTCCGCAGGCGTTGCTACATCTTCTGTACTTTCTGTAACTTCTGCCTCCTGTGTATTCGCCTGCGACAGATACTCCCCTGTATCATCCGCATAAACAGTCGCTCCCGAAGCCAGAAGTACCGCACTGGTCAGGACTGCAACAGCTAGTTTCTTTCCGTATTTTTGTAATCTTTTGTAATGCATACACTCGCCCTCCTTGCATTCTTTCTGTTATGTCTTTTCTTTTGTTTCTTGAAGCATTACAGTTTTTGGTTTTCTGTTGCGTTCTCATTTATATAGATACATAAGATCGCTTTTAGGTTCTACTTTTACTGAAATTTTTCTATGAAGTTATTTATTAAAAATGCAAAAATTGATTTTTCCAAATACTGCCAGTCAAGATTGGTCTACTGGAGCAATGATTGTTATGCAATACGTAACTGTTCAGTACCTTCACAGTGGCTACTGAATAGTTACTGCAATACAATATAAAAATACCCCTGACAGTCTGAAATTTCCCAGACCATCAGGGATATTTTCTTAATTTATATCACCCATTAGCTGAACAGCTAAAAATAATTTGTGTCTCTTTTCCATTCAGGACAGCCTTTACCCGAGCCTCTCCTGGTTTGCATATTTTTATCTTATTTCCTTCCAGAATTTCTACAATTCCATCCTCCGATACAGTTCCAGCAGGACTACTATGTCCACTCCATACAATAGAGAGTTCCACATCGTTCAGGTCAAATGGATAGGTCACAGGATATACCTGTATATTGGGAGTTATAATATCACCAACTTTTACAAACTCATATTTATTACTTGAATCTGTATATTTCCATTCAATTTTATCCAGTTCTGTGTTATCACCGACTCCTTCTACCTTGATCGTGCAGCTGACTGTAATATATGGATTTTTGTTATCCGGGCTGAAACCTGCTTCTAAAGATCCTTCCTGTACACTACATGTAATGGTCGTTTCGCCTTCACTCATGGCTCTTACAACACCATCCCAGTCCACTTCTGCCACTTCCGGATTGCTGGATTTCCAACCAGATGCGGAAATCCAGGCATTTTCCGGTAATGTACTTACCTCAAGCTGGCGTTTATCTCCCATTTTCATATTGTACACACCCTGTTCAAAATAAGCTGCCTGAAGTTTTTGTATCGTTTTTACTACAACAGTTGCAGTTCCGATCTTTCCTCCCCATTCTGCTACGATTGTTGCAGTTCCATCTGAGATTCCTTTCAGATACCCATCTTCATTAAAGTCTGCCACATCTTTGTTCAAAGAGTACATTTTCAGCTCATATTTATCGTTCAACATTCCATCCTGATCGGATACCCCTACATAGCATGCTCTGCCTGCCGGTAAAAAAAGACCATTATCGTAAATCCTTACTGCGAGATATTCTTTCGATGTGATCGTACAGCTCGCTTTCTTTCCATCCACCTCTGCTGTGATGGTTGCTTCACCATTACCAACCGCTTTTACTTTACCGTTTTCTACAGTCGCAACACTTTTATCTGAACTGCTCCAGATTATTTTCTTATCTACGGTAGTGTTGGATGGGTTATACGTAGCTTCCAGTGTTTCGCTCTCACCTGCCCACATTTCCAGAGAAGTCTGATTCAGGCTGATGGATTGCAGAGCGATCTCCTGTTTTTCAGGTTCTTTTTGTTTATTCGGTACCCATTTTCCGCTACCATCTACATAATACTGTCCGATCCAGGTATTCGTTGCCATGGCTCCGTCAGCTCCCAGATAATAATCACCTGCCCAGGCATTTTTTACCATTGCCCCGGATGCATCCATGTAATACCAGCTTCCGTTCACCTGTTTCCAACCGGTGACCATCCAGCCGGATCCGTCAAAATAATACCAGGTTCCGTTGATCATTTCCCAACCATTAGTTGTATAACCGCCGTCAGCATGACGATACCACCAGCGGTTTCCGCTTTTTATCCAGCCTGCCTGTGTTTTCACTTTTCCGGGAATCCAGGCTCCGCTTCCTTCTACATAATTGTCACCGATCCAGGTATCTGCCTGCATGACTCCACTTTCATTCATGTAATACCAGGTGCTTCCTACCTGCACCCAGCCGGTGGCCATTGCTCCGCTTTCCGTCAGATAATACCAGCCACTGGAAAGTTTTAACCATCCGGTTACCATATAACCGTTTCCGTCAAAATAGTACCAGGTTCCGCCGATATTTTTCCAGCTTTTGGTCGGATAACTTCCGTTATCCTCCTCCCACCACCAGCCGGTTTTGTTCTGTTTCCAACCGCCGGCTGCCTGTACGCTGACCGGCGTAAATGTTGACGCGAGCATCAGCACAGACATCCCGATCGCCAAGGCTTTTTTGATTGTTTTGTTCTTCATATCCTTTCCCCTTCGAAGTATTTATTATAAATCCTCTTGGTTTATAAACGGTTAATGCAGATATTTTTTCATATCATCAACGGAAATCCCCATCCAGTTTGCCCAATATACTTCTCTTTCCTGCTGAGAATAGTTTGCTAGTTCACTTTCTGATGGTCCGATGGTAAATATAAGTCCGCGTTTTTCTATTTTTCCATCCACCTTCAACACCAGAACCGCACAACCTGCTGTCAGTGGCTGATCGGTCTTTTTCATCAGTTGTATCATACAGGATGAATTTTGTATCAGAGCATCCAAGGCTGCTTCTTTCGTAAAGTCCTTATCATCTCCGTACACCAGCTGAACATCCTGTGTTTCCTCATTTTCATCTACACCTATAATTCCGTAAATGTCAAAATCAGGTTGCACATGCATTCCCACTTTGACCTTAGAAGCATAGACCGCATCTTCTTCATTCCACACAAATGGTTCTATCCCATGTGCTGTTCTCATTTTGTTGACTTCATCAAAAAGATATTTGGCATATTCTGTGTCATAAGAGTATTCCACGACATCTTCCTCACCGGTTACGATCACTTCACATTCTGCCCGTTTACCAAGAATCTCTGCATATACGGTTGCTCTTCCCGGTTTTTGTGCGACAATGCCAAAACGATCCGCTGTCACCACACTTTCATCGCTGCTTCCCCATCTTATTCCATAACCGTTAGCATACTGATAATTTGCATACTCCACAGGTTTTGATGTTAACCGAAGGTGTGTTGTCTCGTTCTTTTCCATATATAACGTTGTCTGATCAAAATAAAGCTCTTCTAGGTCTTTATCTGCCGATACTACCTTTATCTGCCGACTCAACTCGATATCCCGTATCGTTATATGAAGCGTGGTCTCTCCTATATCCGTTGCCCACAGAGTACCTACCGGAGAATTGAGCATAAGGATATTTTCATCATCGACAGACATTCTGATAAGATTGGTAATATCATAATTTCCCGGCTGCATATGGACAGATACTTCTGCTGCTTCCCCATATTTGAGATAATCAGCATCCGATGTGGGATATTTGATTTCTACTGATATGGATGAAGCATCTTCCGGTAACACAAGCATTTCCACCGACCGTGAAACGTCGGAAACTTTCAATGCGATTTTTACCACTCCCGCTTTATGCGCCGTAACTTTCCCATCCTTGACTGTCGCAATCGATTCATCCGAAGATGTCCACTTTGCAGTCAGATCATCTGTCGTATTTTCCGGATAATACTGCCAGTCTATCTCCTCTTCTTCTCCCGGCTTCAATGGCTGACCTGTTGTCTGCAAACGAATCGTTTCCAGCGGAACCCGTACCGGTTTCGTTCTGTCCCAGTTTCCATCCGAATCCAGATAACGGTCACCAATCCAGGTGTTTTTCAGTTTCGTTCCGTTTTTTCCGACAAAGGAATCTCCGACCCACTGATTTCGAACAAGCACTCCATCCTCGTCGACATAGGACTCTCCGATCCACTGGCTGGTTACTTTTTTCCCATCCCCGCCGACATAAGAATCATCGATCCACTGATTTTTCAGTTTTTTTCCGTCCGCTCCTGCATAATAGTCCTGCACCCACTGATTTTTTGTTATTTTTCCGGATATTCCTACATAATAATCATCCACCCAGCAGGCAGTCATCATCTTTCCATCGGAACCGAGATAACTGTCATCCACCCACTGATTTTTTCTCATTGCCCCGTCGCCTACCGGTCCCAGATAGTACCAGCTTTCGTTGATTTTCTGCCAGCCGGTCTGCATCCAGCCGTTTTTGTCAAAATGATATTTTTTCTGATTAATGGTCTCCCAACCATTTACCGTATAGCTTCCATCGCTGTGTCGATACCACCAACGGTCACCGGAACGGATCCACTGACTCTGAACAGCATCCGGTATCCATGCACCGGATGGATTGACATAACATGAACCAATCCAGGTATTTTCTGCCATCTTTCCATTTCCATACAGATAGTACCAGGAACCATTGATCAGCTGCCAGCCGGTCAACATCGCTCCACTGCTGTTTATATAATACCAGGTAGTTCCATCTTTTACCCAACCGGTCTGCATCGCTCCATTACCCGGCTGCAGATAATACCATGTTCCTCCGACGGATGCCCAGCCTTCTGCCATCGCTCCGCTTCCCGGCTGCAGATAATACCACGTTCCTCCGATCTGTTTCCATCCTTCCGCCATCGCTCCGCTTCCCGGCTGTAGATAGTACCAGGTTCCTCCGACGGATGCCCAGCCTTCCGCCATCGCTCCGCTTCCGGTCAGATAATACCAGAACCGTCCATCCCAGTACCATCCGGTGCGCATATAGCCATTCCCGTCAAATGCATACCAGGTTCCGTGAATGTATTTCCACTGATTCGCCGGCCAACTTCCATTATCTTCCTGCCACCACCAGCCGGTACTGTTCTTTTTCCACGTTCCCGCCTGTGACATGACAGGCAGCAGCACGATCATAAGTGCCAATACCGCCATGCATATTATTTTTTTCCATCTTTTCTTTTTCATATGTACTTCTTCCTCACTATTTGGCTACACCACATACCGAGCAGACATACCCTCTCGTCACCACTTCATCGTATGCAGGTTCATCCACCCACACCTGCTGCGTCACCGCATCATGGTGAATACTTCCGGTCTGGATCTTCCTGCTGCTGAATCCGGCATTGTGTATCGCTTCGTGTTCCTGTGCATTTGTCGTTACATCTGCTCCGCAGGTATTACAAAAAACATGGTATTCGTATACAGGCTCCTCGTATGCCTCCTGCACCGTCTTGGTCTCATAATGCCCGGATGCCTCATGATGAATCTTTTCTGTCTGTGCTACCCACTGATGGGTATGCTGATCTGTTTCTGATATGGATGTCCCCTGCTGATTTCCCGTACTTTCTGTATCTCCTGTGCTGTCAGTATTTTCCGTGTTTCCTTCCGTTCCCTGTGAACCGGTCGCAGCTGTCGGCTTGCCATTGTTTTCTGCCGTTGACTCTGTCTCTGCTGCCGGTGAAACAGGCTGGTTTTTCGCCGGTTCCGGTGTCGTTGTAGGTTCCGAAGTTACGGTGGGGTTTGGAGTATTCTCAGGTGTCGGCATCACCACATCCTCTGTATTTCCGGTATCTTTTGTATCTTCCTTCACACTGGCTTCCGTCTCTTCGTTTTTTTGATCATCTGTATCCACCAGCAGCTCCTGTATCTCCTGCACCTGCTGATGCCTGTCCGGAATTTTCGCAGCACCTATCCCGATTCCCATACAAATCGCTGCTGCTGCAATTCCTGTGACAATCGCTTTTTCTATCCCCGCTTTCACCAGGAACTTCGCCTTCGGTATCTGTTCCTGAACTCCCCGAAGTTTCTGAAACAGATACATGAGAATCGGAACCGGTGCAGCTGTCCGCAGGATAACTCCCTTTTTCTCCAGTTCGGCGATCTCTTTTCCGATCTTTTTTCTCGCATAATTCAGACGGCTCTTTACAGTATTTACGCTGCAGTTTAAAGCTTCTGCGATCTCGTTGACCGACATCTGCTCATAGTAAAACATTCCCACAACCATTCTCTGCTTTTCATCCAGTTCTCCCAAAATCTGGTCTATCAGTTCTTTCGTCTCTGCCTGATCCACTACAATCTCCGGTATATGTTCCAGTCTTTCGTCCTGCAGTTCGGCGATGCTTTTTCCCCCTTCACCGTCTGCCTCCGGAAATAAAACCCAGTCCACTTTCCGCAAATGTGCTTTTGCCGTATTAACCGCTATCTTTTTGATCCACACCGGAAACTTATCCGGTTCTTTCAGCTGTTTGATCTTTCGCAGGCTTTTATAGTAGGTTTCCTGTACAATATCCTGTGCGGTATCTTCATTATGTATAAATACTTTTACGATATGATATACTTCTGAATATGTAAGCATATATAAGTTTGTAAATGCTTCTTTATCGCCTTCCACAGCTCTCTGAACCAGTTCTATGCGGTCTTGTTTATCATCTTCTTTATCGTTATCTGTAATCTGATTGTCTTCCGTATTATTATGTCTTTCCTTTTTTCGGAGTTTTTTATATGAATAGAATTGTTTTATTTAGTAATCTGCTAATCTGTTTTGCTTTATACATATATCAATTCTGTATACTTTACATTTTATAGATGCATGAATCGGCTATTTGGTTTTATATTTTTCTGATTTTTCCAAAATATTTTTAATTCTTTTGTTTTGCTTTGCAGTTAACAATATAAATCCCGGCACACACCAGAAGCAGTGCCACTAAGCTACCGGTATTAAATGCCTGTTTCACCTCACCAAGGATCAATGCTGACAGGATCACACTGCATAATGGATTGACAAATCCGAAAATCGCCACTTTTGAGACATCGTTCCAGGCAAGCAGTACCGACCACAGCGTGTAAGCAACTGCCGAAACCATTGCCAGATAGAAGATGATCACGATACCTACCGCGGTAATATTTCCAAGGTGTCCGCCCATTCCGATGCCGATCAGTGTCAGAACGACCCCTCCCATGGTAAACTGTGTTCCGCTGAGCACCACCGGGGATACTTTTTTCGAATAGATATTAATCAGGATCGTGGAGATTCCATAAGCAACCTGCGAGATCAGGATAAATCCTTCACCGGTAAACGTGAATCCCATATCCAGGGACTTTCCCATCAGATTGATCACAACCACACCGGCAAATCCAAGCACGCAGCCCACCATTTTTCTTCCGGTCATCCGTTCGTTTCGAACGATCAGGCAGGCCATCAGGATCGCAATAAAGTTGCCAAGTCCGGTGATAATGCCCCCTTTTACTCCGGAAGTGTGGGCAACACCGATGTAAAAGAAGAAATACTGTCCCACCGTCTGTGCCAGACACACCGGAACCGCGTATTTCAGGATCGTCCGATCCGGAATCAGCACTTTTTTCTCCCGGATGGATGCAAAAATCAGAACCAGCAGTCCTGCCAGTGTAAACCGAACCCCGGCAAATACAATCTGACTCGCCGTATCCGCCGCATCCACCTCCATCAGCCGATACCCCGTTTTAATCACCGGAATCGCGCTTCCCCATAAGATACAACATACACACGCAAGAAGCGCGACAATGCCTGTTTTTGTTAACGTATTTTGCTTTTGTGTCATTTTTCTTTTCTCTCCCCTTATTTGTTTGTATTTTTCTGATAGTACTATCATATAGCAAAAAACTGACAAATTCAAAGCGATTTTTATTCTGTTTTTATATATTTTCGGACAAAAAAGTCCTGAACATCAGGCATCTGAGGCTTAATGTTCAGAACTTAAAATCCATAAATTTCAAACCGATAAACCGTCACAACCGGCGTTTTCTCCCCGAATTTCCAGATCCCATTTTTCTCTGCTTTTCTCACCAGAAGTAACAGCATTGAAAAGAGCCGCAATACCTGGATATATCATAATACACCTGTTCCTGATATCGCCAGGATCACATACCGTACAACGACAGGAATCTCACAAAAGCATTCCCAGTATACCAGCCGATTGGTCGAAGACAGTGGGGCGAAAAAATTTCCCGGTATCACATGAAACCTATTGGATACTCCTATCTTTCCATGGTTCATTTTCATTATCTCGCGCAAATACTATTTACGAACACAAGATAACACGCAAAGTCACCGATCCCTTTTCGTATGTAGCCATTTTCCTCAACATCACCAAGCTGTTCTCTCCATAACGCCTTTTTCCCCTGCATTTTAAGATATCTTGCAAGCATATTCAAATGGGTAATCACGGAATCATGATGTGAAGTTCTTAAGGAATCCGTATCTATTTTTTCTTCTTTCGACATCCGGAGCCACTTTGCACGAACCGCCGCATATCTGGTTGCTGCATCGATCAATTCTTCATACAATTCCACAGCTTCCGGATCCTCTCCAATCTCCTTTGACAATTCTCCGTGAATCCGCTGCATTTGGTGAAAATCCAACGCATATGGTTCCTTCAAATATTGTTCAAATGTACACATTTCCATCCCTTATCTCCTTTTCCATCTAAGAATTTTATTCATTTTTCAACCTATTTTATCATTTCAAAAAAAACTTCTGTAATCCCGCCGTCACATATCAAAAATACTCAGCTGTACTTCTTTTAATGACTCCACTTTCCGAACCGTTATTTTGTCATTTTCCTGCACCTGTCCACATAACAGTGGTGACAGAGGATCGTATTTGGCAGCATTAGTTTCTACGCTTTGGGAACTGTAATTTGCATAACAATATGCGCAGCCATTTTTACAGGTATTGTAAGTCCCTATTTCAACACTTTCCACACATCCACATTCCATACGCTGATTCTTATCTTTCCCGACCTTGAGTTTACATCCGATGATTTTTTCAATTAACTCTCTGTCGATGCAGCAATTATGAACAATTCCACAATCATCCAGATCTATCTTTTCCGCACAGCTTCCGATTTTCATATGATTTTCTTCTGCTATCCTGCTCAATTTCTTGGCAAATGCTCGCAGTTCATCTTCCTTTACTTCATGGCTTGACAGGCGATTCATATTTGTTTTGTTTTTCGGATAGATATCAACAAAACTGATCACACACTTTTCTGTGTATCCACGCAAAGCTTCGGCAATACTTTGAAATGCCTTCAAATGATATTCTTTTGTATATCGATCCGAAAAAAAGATCGGATCATATCTCCAGATTACTTTTTCTTTCCCGATTTTTTTCGCTAATTCCTGAAATACCGGAATCATTTCTGTTTTTTTATTTGGCAGATTCGCCTCCACATCCTTTCC
>OICL01001253.1_pt1 | contig 11242 bp, 6 predicted proteins | sample 1581231 | NCBI WGS metagenome assembly OICL01 (sample SAMEA3882542, study PRJEB24775) | human gut metagenome | biome: human-associated habitat; feature: intestine environment; material: feces | place: Netherlands | collected 2009/2010 | reverse complement strand
AACTGGATAATTGTCCCATCCGGCAGTTCCGAACTTGGCCACTGGTTCCCGTCGAAGTCCAGATTGACTTCATCGACCCGCCGTCCCTCTTTTCGAATGACACGTAGCATCTCCTTTTCCACTGGCGTATACGAGAAATCGGGGACGATACGCTTTCCATATTTTCCGCTGCGATCCACCGCAAAGACACAGATCTGATAGGACTGGTCATACTGGAGATTCCGTGCCTGAAAGGAAATGCTATTTCCGCTGACCGTTCCCATAAGTCTCATGCCGTCTTTCGGACTCTGGATTCTCGCTGTTCCCGCTTTGACGCAAGCGATATACTGGAACTGCGCTATCTGGCTTCGGTTGGTAAACTCAACGGTCAGACGCAGAGAGCGATCGGACTGCATCTTCTGGACGGACTTCACATCCGGCCAGTTGATTCCCGGAGTTACTGCCGGCAGATCACCCAGCTTCACCACATCGTCATCATCGTTCATCTCCCACAAACTAGCGTAGTACGTCTTTCCCATTTGCAGATTATCCGCCCGAAAGCCCTGAATGCCAACATCTTTGATCAGCTTCGCAGTCTGGCGATAATCCTTGGCATAGCCGTTGGTGTCCAGCGTTGCCCAGAGCTGCCGGCCGGTGAAGCCCCCCACAGAATATCGGAAAATCGCACTAGTTCCCTCAAATCTGGAAACGCTCTTTTTCGGCACCAAGGTGGCAGTGTGCACTTTCATATAGTGCAGCGCATCGTTGAGCAGATTTTCGTCGATCTGGTCGGCAAAATAGCGGTACGCTGCCGAACTAATACAGCGCACAGTGGACTTTCCGAACCAGCGTCCCATGACCTGAATCATCTTGAAATCCCGATAGCGCTCGTACTCTGCGAAAAAGTCCCCCGGAATCTTCTGGATCTCGTCCACGGACAGACGAATTCCCAGCACATCGTGATCCTTACAGCCTTGCAGCAGCTGAATCAGCTCCTGTTTGTTCGGAATTTTATTGCAGCCCAGATGGTATTTTAAAAAGTCGTAGATCGTGATATAGTGCAGCCGCTTTTTGGTTTTGACGTAGTCGCAGGATTCCAGATGAGTTTCAATGCTTTTGAATTCCATGTGGATCTTTAGAGCAGCTGCCAGACTGCGCAGATAGTCCTCCGTCTTTTCATAAAGGTAATCCCCCGGAATTGGCGGAACGATTTGCAGCGAGATGCCGTGTTTGCTGAGAATCTGCTTCAGGAATTTTTCCGTTGTCTCCCGCTTCTGCGCCGGTGTTCCCGTGGCGCCGATGACCGGATTCATAGGCGTTCCCAGCTGGAGGACAATGTTCTGGAACACATAGTTTCCCTTTTTCACATTGTCAACGATAAAGTCCCACTCCTCCTGCGTCACGCCGCCCTTTCCGCTCAGCAGCCGATAAACCTGACACACATCCTCTTCCAACAGTCGAAGCGCCTCGTGGTAATTGTCGTTCAGCATGCGCTCCGTGATTTCCGGCGTGACACCATCAGCGAGCTTCATGGCGATCTGCCGATATGCCGTCACCTTTACCGGTGCCGGAGGAGAACATTTTTCCATAGGAGAACGAGTTTCCACGTACAAATTTGCGTCTTCACTATACTTGATCATTTACACTTTTCCTTTCCCCGATACTTTTCTGAATCTTTATGCAGGACTGCTCCCGCATACTCAGTGGGAGGAATTCAGTACCTGTGCAATGTTGGTCATTGCATAGCCCAGATTGGACAGATTTCCAACGCCGGACAGATCGGTTCGGGTCGCCAGATTTTTGATAAACTTCTCGTTTGCATCGCCAAAACCCTGCGCAACGATTTCAAAACCGCTTGCCACATATTTCTTTTTGTCCGAAATAGCATCCCGTGCAGCATCCGATGTCCACTCACCGTCTGTGAGAACGATGGTATAGGCATATTTCAGTGTTTTACGGCTTGCCTCCGCTTTCAGCATCTGATATGCATGATCCATGGGGTTGGCGCTCGTGCCGTAGCCCAAAGTATCGCCGACCTCCATCTTCCGCACCAGACTGCGGAACTGGTTTCGGTCATTGGTCAGGTCACAGATTTTCTTTTCCCGAGAGGCAAAGCCAACCATGCCGATGGAAACAGCGTCCGACGAGAACTTCTTGACAAAGTCGTAGATGAAATCCTTCGCCTGATTCAAGACACTGCTCATACTGCCGGACAGATCAATGGCAATGACGATCGCACCATGAGATGGCATCTGGATTTTCTCCGGCTCAAAGGTACGGTCGGCGCACTCCAGCACCTTCTGTACCCGCAGCTGCTTTCCGGACTGCTCTGCTGTGATGTTGACCGTTCCGTCCGGATTGTGGAAGTAAGTCACCGAAAACGGCTGGTTCGGGGTGATGCCCATGGTCTGATATTTACCGATGATGGCACTCTCCTCCGGCAGCGACTCGCTCTCCCACTGAGTCAGGTAGATATCCTGTGTGTTGGAGTTCAGCTGGAAGTGTTTCGTCACCGTTGCATTTTTCACAGAGGTGTTCTTCGGAATCATGATCTCGTTGTAGAACACACGGATCCGTTCTTTCCCGCGAGTTTCCTCCCGTGCCACGATCAGTCCCAGCGAATGGGAAATGACATCCTCAACCCGCTTATTTCCGGCGGAAATCTCAAATCCAACCTGACCGTCCAGCGAGAAGTTCTGAATGGACTGCGCAATGGAATCGGCTGTGATGGCTGCACCAAGGGCAACTGCCTCATCCGCATTAACACCACGCAGTGCCGGTTTCCCCTGCAGTTCCGTGATGTAATCCTCGATCATGGTCATACGGGTAGAACCACCCACAAGAATCACATCATCGATATCGTTCCAGGACAGCCCGGTTTCCGCAAACATGTCCTGAATCAGCTTACCGGTGTGCTCCACCAGCGGACGGGTACGCTTCCGGAATTCGGCTTCGGTGAGCGTGTAGGATCCCCGTGAACCATTGTAATTGACACGGATATCCGCCTGACTCTTATTGGTGAGGTTGCGCTTCAGCGTTTCCGCATCTACCATCAGCGCATCCATCTGCTCCTTGTCATAGGAAAAGTCCTCGCCATACTCCTCGGCGAACTGCTCTGCTGCCCACTTGCAAATGGCGATGTCCCAGTCCTTGCCGCCCAGCTGATGATCGCCCATGGTGGCGATGATCTGAATGGCATCCTTGGTAATCTGCGCCACGGAAACGTCGAATGTACCGCCGCCCAGATCGTAAACCAGAATCTTCTTGTTGTCCGATTTGTCCAGACCGTAGGCAATGGCTGCGGCGGTCGGTTCATTGATCATGTGTAGCACGTGGATTCCGGCACGCTCTGCTGCCTTACGGGTGTTGGAACGCTCGTGGTCGGTGAAGTATGCCGGCACAGTGATAACTGCGCCGTCCACTTTCTGGTGCATCTTCTCCTCCACCCGCTTGACCAGTTCTTTCAGGAAAATCGAGGACAAGTCCACTGCGGAATAGGAGCGCCCGTTTTCTAGATCGTAGTCCTTGGAATCGCTGCCGATGTTCCGCTTATAGAATGTGGCAACCTGCCCGTGATACTTCTGCTCTTGTTTTGCCTCCTGGCCAATGGTCAGCGTGCCGTCCTCCTCCAGATACACAGCCGAGGCTGTGGTCACGCTGTCCTGACTGGTCTGGATGATCTTTGCACTGCCGTTGTCCACATATGCCACAACAGAATACGTGGTACCAAGGTCAATTCCGATATTCAATCCCATACTACACCTACCTGCTTAGTTTGCGCTCTTGGCTTCAGCGGTTGCTTCCAGTTCAACAGTCTTGCCGTTGGGGTCGGTAGCAGTCAGCTTCAACAGACCCTCTTCGTCGATTTCCAGATGCACATGCATCTTCGAACCAGCCGGCAGATTCGGGGTAATGTCACCGCTCTTCTCCTGCATCTCTTTCAGTCCGGCGGAAGTATCCTCCGGCGATACCAGCTGGTCTGGCAGACGGTGCTCATACAACGACAGGGAAACGTAGCCGGATTGCAGCGCCGTATCGGACAGCGGAATCTCCTGATCCTTGGAAACCGGCAACGTGTCGCCAGCTCTCAGGAATGTCAGAATCATGGGCTTTCCACCGACCAGCCCCTTAATACCGATGGAGCTGACAGAAACCTTCTTGATGTCGATGACTTCTTCTTCGGCAACAGTCTTGCCATCTGTCAGCGTAAACAATTCTTCCGTAGTCAGTGTGAATGTGTCGTTCGAAACATCCTCCGGCATAATCTCCTCAACGCTCTTTCCGGCTTCCTTTGCACGATCTTCGATTTCCTTTCTCCATGCGATCCACTTGCTCAGCAGTGTCTTACCGAAATAAGCAGCACCCTTGGAAACCGCCTTGTTCGGATCCATGGGGTTAGGCACTTCGATGTTCGGGAACTCCTCAGTCAGACGCTGCTGTACCTGCGGCATATAGCTGGAACCGCCGACCAGCAAAATCTTGGTAATGGTCTTTCCCTTGGCGCTGGCATCCTCTGCCACCTTTTTCGTCAGCTCGATAGTCTTGTCCAGCAGCGGTCTGGTACGGTCCTCGAATTCCTGCCGTGTGACCTCGATCTTTGCCTTGCCGACTTCCAGACGCAGATTTGCCTGTGCGGACTCCTGTGCGGTAAGCTTGATCTTCAGATCTTCCGCAGCACGGCGAACTTCTGCCTCGTCCTCCGGACTCAGACCGCAGCAATCGCAGTCCTGTTCCTCCAGCTTTTCCTTGATGATCTTGACCATCTCGGTATCCCAATCCTTACCGCCAAGCTGATAGTCACCCTCTACGGCGAAGCAGTCGTACTTGAAGCCGTCGATGTCCACTGCAACGATATCAAACGTACCGCCGCCGAGGTCGTAGACCATGATCTTCTGGTCGGCTTCCTTATCGATGCCGTAAGCCAGAGAAGCAGCCGTAGGCTCGTTGATGATACGCTTGACGTTCAGACCGGCGATGGTACCGGCGTTCTTGGTGGCCTGACGCTGGCTGTCGTTGAAGTAGGCGGGGACGGTGATGACGGCCTCGGTGACAGGCTCTCCCAGATAAGCCTCGGCGTCAGCCTTCAGCTTGGAGAGGATCATAGCGCTGATCTCCTCGGGGGTGTAGTCCTTGCCGCCGGCATGGACCTTTTCAGCCGTGCCCATCTTACGCTTGATGGAAGAAATCGTGTTCTCGGGGTTGGTGATGGCCTGGCGCTTTGCGACCTGGCCGACCAGACGCTCGCCGGTCTTGGTGAAGCCGACGACAGACGGGGTGGTGCGGGCGCCTTCGGCGTTCGCGATGACGACAGGCTCGCCGCCTTCCATAACGGCGACGCAGCTGTTGGTAGTACCTAAGTCAATACCGATGATCTTGCTCATAAATAAAACTCCCTTCAAATTTGCTTTGAATGCAGTGAATGTCAATTTATATGGAAACGAATCGTTTGATTCGGTTCGACGTTATTCTGCGACGACGACCATCGCGTGGCGGATGATCTTGTCACCGATCTTGTAGCCCTTCTGGAAAACCTGCACGACGCTGCCGCTCTCCTGCCCTTCGGCGGCGGGGACCTGCTGGACGGCGTTCATGAAGTTGGGGTCAAACGGCTGGTTCAACGCCTCGATCTCGGTGATATGCAGCGTTTCCAGAGCCTTGGCGGCCTTGTCCAGCGTCATCGTGACGCCCTTCTTGTAGTTCTCGTCCGCGCAGGCGGCGTTGGCGGCCATGTCCAGCGTGTCCAGGATGCCCAGGATCTGGGTCACGGCGTGGGACACACCGTCGTTGAACTTCTGGTCAGCCTCGCGCTGGGAGCGCTTGCGGTAGTTGTCATACTCGGCAGCGGTGCGGAGCAGCTGGTTCTTGAGGTCGGCGTTTTTCTTTTCCTCCGCCTCCAGCTTGGCCTGCAGGGCCGCGGTCTCGTGGTGGTGATGCTTGCAGTCGTGCTTGCCCTCGTTCTTTTCCTCGGTCTGGGGGGCCTCTTTTTCAGGGGCCTCCTGTGCGGGGGTCTCGGGCTTTTCAGCAGCCGCTTCCGTCTCCGGGGCGGTCTGTTTCTTTTCTTCTTGGCTCATTGCGGGTCTCTCCTTCTTCGTTTATTGGCCCTGCCCGGCCATGCTCTGCCCCATTCTGGCGGCAAAGTAGTCCAGGATCGGCAGCAGCCGCTCGTACTCCATGCGGGTGGAGCCGATCAGTGCGACGGAGCCTGTCAGCCCGCCGCCGGCTAGGTACCGCTTGCTGACGATGCAGGCACCCGGCATCGCAGGGTCAAGGTCGCAGCCCAGCGTTGCGGTGATCTTGTTGCCTTCGGGGCGGATGAGCTCTGTCGCGGCCTCATTGTCGGAGAAGATCTCCAACAGCGTGCCGAGGTTCTGGCGGACGTCCGCCATCTTTGCCAGATACTGCGCACCCTCCAGACAGGCCTGTGGGCCGGTGGTGACGAGCGCCTGTGCCGCCATGATGACGGGGGCCAGCCGCTGCCCTGCTGCCAGCACCATGCTGGCCATGAGCATCGGGCTTAAATCCTGCGGGGCGACGAAAGTCAGCCCGCGGTTGAGCAGCTGTGCCAGGTTGGCGGCATCATCCCGGGTCAGACCGGTGTCAACGCGGGCCACGCGGGTCCGCACGCCGCCTGCGCTGGTCACGGCCAGCACTGCGGCGCTGTAGCGCCCCACCTGCACGACCTCAAAATGGGCAATGCAGAGATCCGGCGCCTGCGGTGTGGTAGCGGCAGCCGCGCAGCCTGTCATATCGGCCAGGCAGCGGGTCGCGGCGGGCACGAGCTTTTCCGGCTCGGCATCCATGGCGGCGAACAAATCGTCAATGCGGCGGCGGTCCTTCTCCGGCAGGGTGCCGGACTTTGGCGCGTCGATCAGATGATCGAGGTAGTAGCGGTAACCCTGGGCGCTGGGCACGCGGCCCGCGCTGGTGTGGGGCTGTTCCAGCAGACCCAGCTTGGTCAGGGCAGCCATCTCATTGCGCAGCGTCGCGCTGGACAGTGCCATGTCAAAGTAGTTTGCCAAAAGACCCGAGCCGACAGGCTCACCGTCGTTGGCATACAGGGCAACAATAGCTTCCAGTATACGCTGCTTGCGCGCATCCATGGCCATGCTGCTCATCTCCTTTGGTTTGCTTTTGTTGGTTTGTTTAGCACTCTTTATCTCCGAGTGCTAAGTTTATTATATCCCCGTTTTGCAAACTGTCAAGGGTTTTTCCGAATTTTTTGTAAGTTTAACAGTTTCGTCACAATCGGATTGGGCAGTTTCCCTATTATTATATATGTAGGGGCCGGGCATGCCCGGCCCGCAGCCTTGCGCAAGCAGCCCATTCACGGGCAGTCACGTCAACCCCCGGGCCGGGCATGCCCGGCCCCTACGCTGCTATGCTTTTCACTCCTCCATCCACCGCGCCAGAAACTCTGCGGCGGTGGCGGCGGCGCGGACGGTCTCGGCGTTGGGCGCGGCCTCGCGCAGGGTGCCGTGCAGCAGCACGCCGCCTTCGATGTCACCGTGTACCAGGATCGGCGCGGCGCACAGCAGGTACCGGCTGCCCAGCGGCTCCCGCTCCGCGGCGGACGCCGGGGCCGTGTAGAGCTTGCGCCGGGTCAGCAGCGGCTCGATCTCGGGCGGGAGCGATGCGCCGAGCAGCTCACCCTTGCCCGCTCCGGCAGCGGCGACGATATACTCCCGGTCACAGACGGCCACGGCGCAGCGCAGCCGCCGGGCCAGCACGTCCGCATAGACGGCGGCAGGCTCGCCAAGCTCGGCCAGCGGCGAATACTTTTTAAATATGACCTCGCCGTTGCCGTCCGTGTAAATTTCGAGTGAATCTCCGGTGCGGATGCGCTGCGTTTTCCGAATCTCCTTCGGGATGACCACCCGGCCCAATTCGTCGATACGGCGCACGATTCCGGTTTCTCTCATACAAAATCCCCCCTGGTTTTTTCTGGTAGTATCTGCGGGGGTGCCTATAAATATGTAAGGAGTTTGGTTATGGAACTATTGCAGACAACGCTTTGCTATCTCGAAAAGGACGGTGCGTACCTGATGCTGCACCGTGTCAAAAAGAAAAACGACGTCAACCACGACAAGTGGGTCGGCGTCGGCGGCAAGTTTGAACCGGGTGAGGACGCGCCGGCCTGCGCCCTGCGCGAGGTGCGCGAGGAGACCGGCCTGACGATGCACGCGCCGGTTTACCGCGGCATCGTGGATTTTTTCTGTGACCCATGGCCCGCCGAGCGGATGCACCTGTACACCTGCACGGATTTTTCCGGCGTGATGAACGACTGCGACGAGGGGTGCTTAGAGTGGGTGGACAAGGCCGCCGTGCAGGATCTTCCGATCTGGCAGGGGGACAAGATATTTTTCAAGCTGCTGGCGGAGGACGCACCGTTTTTCCATTTAGAGCTGACCTATGACGGGGATGTGCTAGTAAAGGCGGTGCTGGATGGGGTAAGCTTGGTGCTGTGATAAACGGGCAGCGGCGGCATGAGGGCATGCCGCCCTACAGGCAGATGGTATACCTGCTACTATGGCAAACGGCCCCGCGGGTCGTCGGGGACGCCGACCCCTACAACTCCCGGTAGGGGCCGGGCATACCCGACCCCTACCGTGCGGCAAAAAAAGAGCGTGTGCTTTTCTGTGCACACGCTCTTTTCTTATGTCTCAATACGTCGTGATCGTCGTCCCAACGAAATAATGCGTCAGAATATCCTGATAGCCCCAGCCGTTGCGGGCGTAGCCGATGGCACCCCACTGGCTCATGCCGCAGCCGTGACCGTAGCCGTAGACATCAAAGATAAAGCAGTCCAGATCGGCGTTGTAGCTGACCGTGAAGCACTGGCTGCGCAGGCTGCGCCCGTCAACGCTCTGGCGGGCCAGCAGATTCTCGCGGAACCAGCGCCCGCTGACGGTGCCGACGCCCGCGTCCGGGCCGACCTGGATCTTGGCGACCCAGCCGTACTGGTTGGCGGACTGGATCGTGAACCAGCTGTTGGGGTCCACGCCGGACAGGTCAATGTCCATCACATCGCGGATGCGGTCCTGCAGCGTCTGGCGAGAGAAGCGGGCCGTGCCGCTGGAATTGCCGTTCGTGTTCCAGTGGCTGGACACGCTCTGGTCATACGGGCTGTCCACGGCCTGCAGCCAGGCGCGGTCATTGCCCCAGACCTCGGCAGCAGAGGCCGTGCCGGTGCTGGCCGACGCAAAGTACGGCGTGAAGCAGACCTGCCCGTTGTAGGTAACCAGCACATGGGCGACCTCCTGCGCGGCGGCCAGCGCGGCAGCGCCCGGCTCGGCACCCAGCACCGACGGGTAGCCCGACTGGCTGATGATCCAGCAGTGGGTCGCCACGCACTGAGCCTTGTAGGCTTCGGCGGGTGCGTTGGGGCCCAGCTCGTTCTGGGCCACCATGGCCAGGCACTGCACCAGATCCATCGTCTGGGCCGTGCCGTTCATCGTCACGTTGATGGTCTCCCCTGTGCCGCTGTTGTCGGGCTGAGGAGCCTCGGTGGGGGCGGCTGTCGGCTCGGGCGTCGTCTCACCGGAGACGGCGGAATCCGCCGGGGGCTCGGTGGGCGCAGGCGTGGCGCTGGTCTTGATCTGATCCACCGTCACGGTCTGCTCGGGCAGACTGCCCTCGGCGCCCTTGTTCAGGTCGGCCTCCGCGGCGGAGGTCGAGCCGGCCACGTCGGTCAGGCCCGCCAGCAGCTTGTCGGTGCTGGCCAGCAGGCTGTCCGTGATGGCCTGCAGGTCGTCCGCGCGCTGTGCCAGGTCCGCCGTGTCCGCGGCGGTGTCGCTGCCCGTGCCGCCGTTCTTGCGGGCGGCCTGGGCGGCGGTGCTCTGCTGGGCGTAGCGGTCCACACTGGCCTGCACCAGCGTGCTGACCGTCGGCATCGGCTGGCCCTTGCGCTCATACTGGGCCGCCGTCAGCAGCGGCTCCTCCGCTGCCGCGATGGCCGAGGTGTTTAAAAGCTCTGCCTCTCCCTCGCGGATCAGCCGCCCCGTGATGCAGAGCAGCACGCCGCTCTCGTCACTGTGGGTCGTCACGGTCAGGAAGCGGGAGTCGTCACCCACGTCAACGCCGGTGTCAAACAGGCTGCGGGCCTGAATGCCCGCGACGAAGGTCAGGTAGTCGTAATAGCTCGACAGATCGGTGCTGCCGTACAGGTCAAATGCGCCCGCGCCCTGCTCGGACGGGTCAAAATAGTAGACCGCGATGGCCTTGAAGCGGTAGGCACCGCCCGCCGTGTACAGCGTGAAGCCACTGTTCTGCTTGAGCGTATCCTCGTCGGCCAGCGCCTTGTAGTCGCTGCCCGTGCATTCCACCACAGTGTTGCCGGGGGTGGCGGCGTCCAGTGCACTGGGGGTGGCAAAGCGGACGATGGACGGTGCCTCGCCGCTCTCGGGCGTTTCTGGGTCGGGCGTGTCGGCGGCGTAAACCAGTGCGCCGTTCAGCCCGGGCCAGCCCAGATAGCCGACGACGCCGGGGCGGCGCTCCAGCGCCTTGCCCAGGTAGCTCTCGGCGGTCGTATCGTAGAGCGCCGTGCCGTAGCTTTTGGCCGCGGGGCGTGCGCCCAGATCACAGCGCAGGAACAGCCACAGCGCCCCGCCGCCCAGCGCAAGCACCAGCGCCAGCACGACAAGCCCCAGAATAACGGTGCGTCTACGGCGGCGCTCGCTCTTTTCAATGATCTCAAGGCTGCGGTTCTTGATGCTGGGCTGCACCGGCCCGCTCTCGGGCTTTTCGGCCTTGCGGCGGCGCTTTTTGTCGGTTTTCTGCGCGGCCTTTTCTGCGGCGGCCTCCTCAACGGCGCTGGCGTCAAACAGCTGGGTCGCAGCGCGGGTAAAGTCCTCAACGCTGGCGCTCTTGCCCGCGGCCTCGGCGGCGTCATCGGCAGCCTGCGCGGCGGCGATGGCGGCGGGGTCAAGATCCGCGGAGAAGTCGGGGATGTCATCGTCCAGCACCGACGGTGCGGGGGCACGGCCCTGCGGGACGTCGGGCAGAGGTGCTTCGTCCGGCGGGGCGGGCGGTTCCACGGGCCGGGCACGGCGGATGCGGGCGTGCCGCGGCGCTTCCGGTCCGGACGTCCGGGCCGGCTCCGGGGCCGCCGCCTGCGCGTCCGCGTCCGTTTCAAAGCGGATGACGCCTGTCGGCTCGGAGACCTCGGGCGGCGTCGCGGCGGCGTCGCGGCGGTGCAGCGTGCGGTGCGGGGCCGCGGGGTCGGGCGCGGCAGACTGCTCCGGCTGCGGGAAGCTCGGCGGGCTGA
>OICL01001243.1_pt1 | contig 11295 bp, 10 predicted proteins | sample 1581231 | NCBI WGS metagenome assembly OICL01 (sample SAMEA3882542, study PRJEB24775) | human gut metagenome | biome: human-associated habitat; feature: intestine environment; material: feces | place: Netherlands | collected 2009/2010 | reverse complement strand
CACCTGACCAATCTTGGCATAGCCGCCTGTCGTCTGCCGATCCGCCATAAGGATGATGGGATTGCCGTCAGCCGGAACCTGAATGGCACCAAAGGTGACCGGTTCAGAAATAAGGTCCCGTTTTTCCCTAAAGGTGAGCTTCACACCTTCGAGGCGATATCCCATGCGGTCTACCTGCATCGTAATGGTATAGGGTTCCGTCACAAAGGTGCGCTGGCTTTCCTCTGTGAACCAATCGTATTGGAGCCCTTCCATGATGCGGATGGGGCCTTTAGCAAAGACAAAGCTGCCATCAATGGACCAGGGAACCGTGACAAAGGAATCTCCTTCCTTGGCGCTGCGTTCCATTCTTCCCACAAACGCTGCTTGATGAGGACCAATGGTTCCGATAGGAAGTTCATCCCCTTTATCGATGGGACGGCCCTTGACTCCGCCGATTTTAGCCCGCAGATAGGTACTCTTGCTTTCCATGACCTGAGGCACGTCAAACCCGCCTGCAACGGAGAGGTAGGCCCGGCTGCCGGTCTGGGCAAAGCCAAAGGTCAGGATGGCCTCCTTACGGACATAGATAGGACGATAACGGGGCACAGGCTTACCGCCCAAGGTCGCTTTCATATCGGCACCGGTCAGGGCAAAAACCAGCCCTGCCGGCAGTACCAGAACAGGCCCGCTCATGGTCATTTCCAAAGCCCCTTCACCAGGATCGTTCTGGACGAGCAGATTGGAAAGGCGCAAGGATACATCATCCATGGCCCCACTGACAAGAACACCAAATTTTTGATAGCCGTAGCGTCCCAGGTCCTGGAGGGTCGTCAGGGGTCCGCCTTTTTTAACGAGGATTCTCATTGTGGCCGGCCTCCTTCCTCTTTCTCCTTAAGTTCCTTATATTCTTCCGGCGTAATGGAATAAAACTCAATGCGGTCCCCCGCTTCAAGCATGCTCGGATGAGCCAAGTCGTAGGGACGGAAGAGATCCAACGGGGTACGACCAATGAGCTGCCAACCGCCCGGCGTTTCAAAGGGATACGCCCCCGTCTGGGAGCCCGCAATCCCTACGGAGCCAGCAGGGATGACAAGACGCGGTGTATCCCGCCGTGGTGTTGCAATTTCTGGGGGCAAGCCGCCTACATAAGGAAAGCCCGGAGCAAAGCCAATCATATAGACGAGGTAATCCCCACTGGTGTGGATGGAAACCACTTCTTCCGGCGTCATCTTATGGTACTCGGCTACATATTCCAGGTCAGGCCCATATTCACCACCGTAGCAGACAGGAACGCGGACCTTTTCCCGCACCGATGCTTCGCCAAAGCGCAGATCCTTCAAAAGCGCCTCCACACAAGCCTTGGCTTCGCGGTAACCCTTGGAAAGGCGGCTGTCTTCGGCAAGATGACTTGTGCGCGATAGAATCAAGGGATCATAAAAGACCGTGACTCCCGTATAGGATGCTTCCACTTCCCGAAGTCCCGGAAAGGGATGGTCCTTTAAGGCCTCTACAAGGGCACTGGCGCAGCGCAGGATCTCAGGATGGATGGCATCGCCAAAACTGACCATGAACGCGGCCTCCCCAATAGGTTGGAAACGGGGATGACAAACAAGTTCTTTCGCATCGTATTCCATGAAGTTTCCTCCTTAGCCCAACAATTTTGGCAGCATCTTCATGACGGTCTGTCCTGCCATGTAGAGCATGACCAGGAAAACGCCCCAACCAGCATAGAACAGGAATGAAGAATGCTGGTAGCTTCCCACAATGGATTTTTTTCGGGCCGCAAGGAGCAGGGCGCCCAGCACAATTGGAAGGATCAGTCCATTGAGTGCGCCAACCACAACAAGGACCGTGACCGGGCGACCAATAAACGAGAAGATGAAGGACGAAAAAATGATAAAAGCAATGATGAGATAACGATGGTATTTTTCAAGGACAGGGCTGAAGGTCCGAATAAAGGACACAGACGTATAGGCGCAGCCTACAACGGACGTAATGGCCGCTGACCACATGACAATCCCAAAGATCTTGTAGCCCACATCTCCCACTGCCAGCTGGAATACAGAAGCAGGTGGGTTCTTTGGATCAAGAGTCAGTCCTTGGGCAATGACGCCCAAAGCAGCTAAAAAGAGCAGGATACGCATAAGGCTCGTGATCCCAATGCCCATGAGGGAGCTGCGGTTGACCTGGTCCAAGTTTTCTTCACCGGAAATCCCCGCGTCAAGAAGACGGTGACCGCCGGCAAAGGTGATATAGCCGCCAACACTACCGCCAACAAGGGTTATAATACTCATGACGTCAATTTTTTCCGGCATGAAGGTATTGGAAAGGGCAAGCCCAATGGGCGGGTGGCTCGTAAACGCCACATAGATCGTAAGGAGCACCATCAAGCCTCCGACAATCTGGGCAAAGCGGTCCATAAGGCGCCCCGCTTCCTTGTTAAGGAAAATAAAAACGGCAATAACCGTACTGATGAGAGCACCAGCAACAGGGGAAATCCCAAAAAGAACATTCATACCGAGACCGGCACCGCCAATATTTCCGATGTTGAAGGCAAGTCCGCCGGCAACGACAAGGGCCGAAACGAAGTAGCCAAGACCCGGCAGGACTGCGTTGGCAATATCCTGACCTGGTTTTTTGGAAACGGCGATGATGCGCCACACATTGAGCTGGGTAATCGCATGGATGATGATAGTGACGAGGATGACAAAGCCAAAGCTCCCTTTGAGCTGGCTTGTAAAGACCGTTGTCTGCGTGAGAAACCCCGGTCCAATAGCACTGGTTGCCATGAGAAAGGCGGCGCCCAAAAGGACGCTGAGGTTGGATTCTTTCATATTGGTTGCTCCTTTTCAGCTAATATTCAAAAGCAAGGATCGAATCAGGAAGGACCCATGGCCCCAACCTTACCGCAAAAACGAACCAGCGGGGGCAATCTCCACACCTTTTTCCGCAAGGGCCTTACGAATCTTCTGCACAAAGAGAAGAGCCTTCGGGCCATCACCATGTACGCAGATAGAGTCAGCCTTGATGGGAATGACCTTACCGGACAGGCAGGTCACCTTGTGGTCAAGGACCATGGAAAGCACCTGGGCGATGGACGCGTCTTCATCGGTAATCATTGCACCGGGTTTGGACCGAGGCGTCAGTGTGCCGTCTTCCTGGTAGCTTCGGTCAGCAAAGACTTCCGCAGCCGTAAGAAGGCCAATCTTTTCTGCCGCCTTGATACTTTCCGTTCCTGGCTGGGCAAAAAGGATCAGGTCCTTATCGACATCATAGACAGCCTGGGCAATGGCTTCTGCTAGGGCAGCATCCTTGGCCGCCATATTGTACATGGCTCCATGGGGTTTGACATGCTGCAGCCGTCCACCAGCCGCCTTGGCAAAAGCAGCCAGGGCACCCACTTGATAGACCACCATGGCATAAACGTCCTTAGGACTGACGGCCATGGTCCTACGGCCGAAGCCGACAAGGTCGGGATAACCGGGATGAGCCCCTAATCCAATCCGGTTTTCGTGGGCAAGGGCAATGGTTTTCTGCATGACCGCCGGATCGCCGGCATGAAAACCACAAGCAATATTGGCACTTGTGACCAGGGGGATGACCTCTTTATCCATACCAATCGTATACGCGCCAAAACTTTCACCAAGATCAGAGTTCAAATCAACCTTCATGTAACTGCACCTCCCAAAAATAACAACCTAACCGCTCGGACAGTCCCTTTAAAAGTGGTCCTCTCCCTGCGAAATTTTTTTCGCACCATTTGTTTTACCACACTAATACGGAACTGTTCTAAATCGACTTCTTTATTATACGGTATCGCCGATTCTTTTGCCTACTAATTCAAAAAAATCCATTCCCCGAAAGGAATGGATTCATAAAACTGTCAATTTTTATACAATTCATCGGGGGTTTTTTCACCTTTCCCACAGGCAACGCGAAAAGGGTTTTATCTACCCGCGCTTGCAAGAGCGGATTCAGTATCCCAATAAACGGACAATAAAATAATAAATGACTGCAAGGATCACAAAATAACAAAAAGCTTTGCCGCGATCCTTTAAATCAAAACGGGTCTTTGGTGTGTGGAGAAAAGCCCAGAAACCGCGGGCTTTTTCCATAAGGATTGATTCTCTCTTATTCATAACGAAGCGCGTCAATCGGATCAAGAAGAGCTGCTTTCTTGGCAGGATAAAGCCCAAAGAAAAGACCAATTCCAACAGAAAAGACGACTGAAATAATGGTTGCAAGGACCGAAATGACAATCGGCCAGCCAATGATCCGCGCGGCAATGACAGAAACAATTGTGCCTAGGATCATGCCCGTCGTTCCGCCCGTGACACCAATGACCATGGATTCAACGAGGAACTGCAGCAAGATATCATGGTAGGTCGCCCCAAGGGCCTTGCGGATACCGATTTCCCGCGTCCGTTCCGTTACGGAAACAAGCATGATGTTCATAATACCGATGCCGCCGACAAGAAGACTGATGGCCGCAATGATAGCCAAAAGCAAGGTGATGGACCCCGTCGTTTCCTGAGCGGTCTTGATGATTTCTGCCAGATTCCGAACACTAAAGTCATCGTCTTCGCCTGTACGGATCTTGTGGCGTTGCCGCAGCAGCGTGACTACATCGGATTGGACCTGTTCAATCGTATTTTCATTCTCGCACTGGATCGTGATATTTCGGATATAAGTAATGCCCATCAGCCGCTGCATAGCCGTAGTAAGGGGAACAAAGACCACATCATCCTGATCCTGCCCCATAGAGGATTGTCCTTTGCTGTTTAGGACACCAACAACCCTAAAAGGGGCTTTATTGATACGGACAGTTTTCCCTACAGGATCTCCTTCGGGGAATAGATTGTCTGCAACCGTCTGTCCTATAACACAAACCCTGTCACGGCTCTTCAGTTCTTTTTCCGTATACATACGGCCTGTCTTGATGGTATAGTTCCGGATGTCAATGATATTAGGCGTCATGCCCTGGACCTGCGTATTCCAGTTTTGGTTCCCCGCAACAAGCTGGTAGCTGCTTTGTACGCCAGGCGCCACGTATTTGATGCCATCGACATTCTTTTCAATGGCCTTAGCATCATCATACGTCAAATGTGCCCCGCTGCCGCTGGCAATCCGCTGTCCATTGGCGGTACGTCCGCCGCTCATGACAATGAGCAGGTTACTTCCCATACTGGAGATGTTTTCCTTGACTTTTTCTTGCATCCCAAGGCCCAAGGAAACCATGGCAATGACAGCACCGACACCGATGATGATGCCCAGCATGGTAAGAAAAGTCCGGAGCTTATTGGAAAGCATGCCTTCGAAGGCCATCTTGATGCATTCCTTCAGCATATCATTCCCTCCGTTCATCCTTGATGAGCTTCCCATCCCGGATGGTCAGGATGCGCTGCGTCATATCAGCCAGTTCCGGTTCATGAGTAACCATGATGACGGTCTTGCCCATATGGTTCAATTTTTCAAAGATATCTATGATTTCCAAGGTTGATTTGGTATCAAGGTTTCCTGTCGGTTCATCGGCCATGATGATAGCCGGGTCATTGATGAGCGCCCGCGCAATGGCGACACGCTGACGCTGCCCACCGCTCATCTCATTGGGTTTATGGTAAAGCCGCGCGCCGAGCCCCACTTCAGTAAGGGCCTTCTCGGCCCGCTCGGTCCTCTCCTTGAGATCGACCCCAGCGTAGATCAGGGGAAGAGCCACATTGTCTACAGCCGACAGGCGGGACAGGAGATTGAAGCTCTGGAACACAAAGCCAATGCGGGCATTGCGCGTATGGGCCAGTTCATCATCTGTATAACGGGCAATATTCTTACCTTCGAGGATATACTCCCCCGATGTCGGGCGGTCAAGACAGCCCAAGACATTCATCAACGTCGACTTCCCGCTTCCTGAAGGCCCTACGATGGAAGTAAATTTGCCCTTTTCGAAACTGACAGTAAGATGGTTCAGGGCATAAACCGTCGTATCCCCCATCGCATAACTTTTTACAATATCCTTTAGTTCAATGACGTTCATGGATTCGCTTTCCTCCCTTCATCAAATGGGAGGACCTCCGCGCTGCTGCGTCTTAACGGTCACAGTCTTGACTTCAAGTTCATCGCCCTCCTCAAGGTCACCGCTCACCGCAATCCGGTCTTCACCCTGCATAAGGACCTTGACGTCCACTTCCCGTGCTGTGCCCGACGCCCGATCAAGGACCTTCACATACTTTCTGTCCCCGCTGGTAAAGAGGCATTTGGAAGAAATGGAAAGGGCATCATCCACTTCCCCGATGATGACATTGGCCCGTGCCGTCATGGTCGGAAGGAGCTTGTTGTCCACATTGTCAACATCGACATAGCAAGTATAGTAATTGACATTGTTAGTTGTCGTCGCACTTCGGCTGATGAGGGAAATGATTCCCTTAAACGTTTCATCAGGATAGGCATCAACGGTAAACTCAACTGTCTGGCCGTCCTTGATCTGGCCAATATCGGATTCATCGACCATGAGCTCAATCTGCATCTTATCCAAGGTCGCTACATTCATGATGACCTGCGGCGTCGAAACACCGGGCGATACCGTCTGTCCTACAGGAGTCGGTTTGCCAATGACATACCCGTCAATCGGGGACGTAATGATCGTATCGTTGGTATTTGAAACAGCCTGTTCATAGTCTGCCTTGGCATAATCATAATTGGCCTTGGCCGTATCAAAGACGCTCTGGGAAATGGCGCCTTCCTCGAGAAGCTGCGCATCCCGCCGATAAGTGGCTTCCCGGTCTGACAGAGTAGCTTCTTTCATCACCTGGGTCTTCATCAGGGACGTATCATCAAGTTTCAAGAGCGGCTGTCCTGCCGTAACATGCTGATTTTCCTTGACATAGACCGCAACGATACGACCCGTAATCTTCGAGTTGATTTCAACATTGTCTTGGGCACTCAGTGCGCCTGTAGCCGAAACAGTCTGGCGTACTGTTTCCCGGCTCACCGTGTCCGTACGGATCTGTGCCAAAGCCTCTTTGGCTTTCTTGTCCTTGTACCAGAGGCCGCCAGCTGCCGCGGCTGCCAAAAGAACGGCCAAACAGCCGACAAGGATACGATGTTTCTTCAAAAAATCCACGTTATTCCCCACCTCATTTACTGTAAGCGGAAGGAACCCTTGGACCAAGGCTCCTCCCGGCAGGAAAAAGGTCCTGCTCCCCACTCCACATACTGGGTTTATGATAACAATCCTTCATGAAGAAATCATGAAGGATTGTAAAAGATTCCGTTACGAACGGATCTGTCCATTTCCACAAATCAGGTATTTGGTTGTCGTCAGCTCCGGCAGGGCCATAGGGCCGCGGGCATGGAGTTTCTGCGTACTGATGCCGATTTCCGCGCCAAACCCGAATTGGAACCCGTCCGTAAACCGTGTCGATGCATTCACGTAGACGCAGGCCGCATCAACCACTTGCTGGAAGCGGCGGGCTGTTTCGTAATCGTCTGTCACAATGGCTTCAGAGTGCCCCGTTCCATAGCGGCGAATATGGGCAACCGCTTCTTCCATGGAATCAACGATACGGATGCTCAGGCGAAGGTCATTGTATTCCGTGGCCCAATCTTCATCGGTAGCAGGAATCATGCCTTTTTCATAAGCCAAGGCCCGATCATCACCAATCATCGTCACATGAGCCTTTTGATAAGCTTTCACCATAGCCGGCATAAAGGCATCCGCAATTTCCTTATGGACAAGAAGCGTTTCCATGGAATTGCATGTACTGGGCCGATTGACCTTGGCATTGAGGGCAATGGAAACGGCCATAGCCACATCGGCCTTTTTATCCACATAAGTATGGCAGACACCGGATCCGGTTTCGATAACAGGCACCGAGGCGCCGCTTACAACCGTGCGGATAAGTCCTGCACCGCCGCGGGGAATGACCACATCGACAAGACCGTCGAGATGGATCAGTTCCGTGACCGCTTCCCGCTCTGGAATATTGATAAACTGGACGGCGCCTTCGGGAAGACCGGCCTTGCGGCCTGCTGCAATGAGGGCATCGCTTACAGCCTTATTGGAATGGAGGGCTTCCCGGCCCCCCTTCAAGATCACGGCATTACCGCTTTTCACGCAGAGTGCGATGGCATCGGCCGTCACATTGGGGCGAGCTTCATAAATGATGCCAATCAGTCCCAGAGGGACGGTAACCTTTGTGATTGTAAGGCCATTGGAAAGCGTCCGTCCGCTCAGGACTTTTCCCACGGGGTCCTCAAGGTCTGCAACCTGCCGAATGCCTTCGGCCATCTGGGCCAGCCGCTCATGCGTGAGCAGCAGCCGATCCAGGAAGGAATCCTTAAGCCCGCCTTGACGTCCATTTTCCATATCAGTGGCATTGGCAGCAAGGATTGCCCTTTCTTCTGCCATGAGTCCTTCAGCCATGGCAAGAAGGATCTTATTTTTTACATCCGCACACAAAAGGCCAAGAGTAACAGAAGCCTCTTTTGCTCCTTCAGCCTGCATCCGGACCATTCCCTGTTCGTACACGGTCACGCCTCCTTACATGATGACGAGATTATCTCGGTGGATGACTTCATCCGTATGGATATAGCCCAGAACTGATTCCACATCGCCCGTCTTTTTCCCAAGGATCTTACGGATCTCCTGGGCATCGTAGTTTACAAGTCCCCGAGCCAGTTCATGTCCCTTTTCATCAGCCACGCTAACAGTCACGCCGCTTTCAAAGTCCCCTCTGACAGCCTTGATGCCGACCGGAAGAATGCTGCAGCTGCCTTTTTGCTTGAGGGCCTTTTCAAGGCCAGCATCGACAATGAGCGCACCCTCCACCTTAGCGCCAAAAGCCAGCCACTGTTTCCGGGCCTGGAGATGAGAAATATGGGGAACAAAAAGGGTCCCCACGGCATCTCCCCGAAGGATCTGGCGCAGCACCTCCGGGTCTTCCCCGGAAGCAATGACAAGGGCAATCCCCGAAGAATTAGCGACCTTTGCCGCTTGAATTTTCGTAATCCCGCCAGTCCCATTCTTGGAACCAGCACCGCCGGCCATGGCTTCCAGTTCCGGAGTGATTTCGGGCACCTCCGAAATGAGGCGGGCATCAGGATGGCTCTGAGGATTGGCAGTATAAAGACCGTCCACATCAGAAAGAAGGATATCGACATCAGCGTCGACGATTCCGGCTACCAAGGCGGAAAGATTGTCATTGTCACCAATCTTGAACTCATCAATAGCGACAACGTCGTTTTCATTGACAACCGGAATGACGCCCCATTCAAGCAGTTTTTGGAAGGTATTGCGGGAATTGGCATAATGATGGCGGTCAAGCGTGTCCGCACGGGTCAGGAGGACCTGGGCCACGGTCTGGCCATACTCGGCAAAAAGCCGCTCATAAATATGCATCAAAATACCCTGTCCCACGGCGGCGCAGGCCTGTTTACCTGGCATGTCCTTGGGCTTTCCCTCAAATTTTAGGCGGCCAACGCCAACAGCACCGGCACCGCTGGAAACAAGGATCATTTCATGGCCGCTGTTCTGCAGATCCGCCATAATCCTTGCCAGCTTTTCAATCTTTTCGTAATTGACCTTGCCATTGGGGTAGGTAATGGTACTCGAACCTACCTTGATGACAATCCGTTTTGCCTTTGCCAGTTTTTCCCTTTCCATCTGCTCACCTTCCTATTCCTACTCCTTTGGGATACCTGCGTCGGGGACCCTCAGTAACGATCCTCAAACTCAAAGATCATGTCACCGATCTTGACTGACTGTCCTTCTTCAATGCCCTTTTCCTTCAGGGCCTTTTCAATGCCGAGACGGCGCCAGATGAGCTGGAACCGGTACACCGCTTCTTCGTTATCAAAATTGGTCATGGCCACAAGGCGCTCAATGTTCTTGCCCTTGACTTCAAAATCAGCGTCCTCTGCATCCGTAAGGATCTCAAATGAATCGGGATCCACTTCCTTGAGGTGCCCCACTTCCAGCATCTCCTCGTCCCGCGGGGCCTTTAGAAGCATTTCAAAAGCCTTATACATGACGGTACGCAATCCATCACCCGTTGCAGCTGATGCTTTCATGATGGGATAGCCCTTTTCCGTAACATATTTTTCCAAGGCAGGATAATTTTCTTCTGCTCCAGGCAAATCCATCTTATTGGCAACGACAAGTTGGGGCCGTTTGACCAGTTTGTCACTGTAAAGGGCCAATTCCTCATTGATTTTCTTGAAATCTTCCACAGGGTCACGTCCTTCACTGCCGCTTGTATCGACAATATGAAGGATGACCCGCGTCCGTTCGATATGACGCAGGAAGTCATGCCCCAGACCGACCCCTTTGCTGGCCCCATCAATAAGTCCAGGCAGATCGGCAAGGACAAATGAGTTTTCCTCATCAAGGCGCACCACGCCAAGGACAGGAGTCAGCGTCGTAAAATGATAGGCCGCAACCTCTGGTCGTGCCGCTGAAACACGGGCAACAATGCTTGATTTGCCCACACTGGGATAGCCCACCATACCGACATCGGCCAATAGTTTCAGCTCTAGGCGCAGCCAACCTTTAGTCCCCGGCTCACCTTTTTCCGCGAAGGTCACGCCCTGTTTGGTACTTGTCACATAGCAGGCATTGCCTTTACCGCCGCGTCCGCCCTTAGCAGCAAGGAAACGGTCCCCTTCGTGGGAAAGGTCCGCCAAGACGACCCCCGTTGCATCATCAATGACAACAGTGCCCATCGGTACCTTGACTTCCACATCGGGAGCCTTGGGACCTGTGCAGTTTTTGGCCGAACCATTGCCGCCGCGGGAAGCAACAAATTTTCGTTTATAGCGAAAATCAACAAGGGTATTGAGATCCTTATAGGCTACCAGATAAACACTCCCACCGCGTCCGCCGTTACCGCCGTCAGGACCGCCGTGAGCAACAAATTTCTCACGCCGAAAACTGGAAGCTCCGTCGCCGCCGCTTCCTGCTTCTACATAGATCCTAGCTTTATCCGTAAATAACATGATTGTATCCTTCCTAAAAACATAAAAATAATGGAAATGTAGGGTTTTATTATACAATAAAGCCAGTAAAATTACCACGAGGAGCCCCTTTTCCCTATGAAATACGGGCCTAGGCGCATAGCAAGTAACAAAAGAAACAAAAGGCCAAGAAAACGGCTTGCCGATAAAAAACAGGGAACCCTTTGCAAGGGAATACTGACCCAGGAAAATATTTTAAAAAAAGCGTTGACAAAAATAAGACCATCGAGTACAATAATGACTGTTCGGTTATGACTCCGTAGCTCAGCTGGATAGAGCGTTTGGCTACGAACCAAAAGGTCGAGT
>OICL01001211.1_pt1 | contig 11572 bp, 15 predicted proteins | sample 1581231 | NCBI WGS metagenome assembly OICL01 (sample SAMEA3882542, study PRJEB24775) | human gut metagenome | biome: human-associated habitat; feature: intestine environment; material: feces | place: Netherlands | collected 2009/2010 | reverse complement strand
TTTATCACGGAAACAAGCTTCTCATCAAGCGGTATCTCGCAGGCCCCGGGCAGTGGGTTGACATCGACGAAAACGGAAACGTTTTCGTTGACGGGTCGCTGCTGGACGAACCGTATCTTATGGAAAAGGCTTACGGCCAAACCAACATCGAACTGCCGTATCAGGTGCCGGACGAGCGATATTTCCTGATGGGCGACAACCGCAACCACAGCGAGGACTCTCGCTTTTGGCAAAACAAATTTGTCAAGAAGAATAAGATCGTTGGCAAGGTGGAGTTCCGCTACTATCCCAAGTTCTCCACCATTGACTGATAAGGAAGAATGCAATGAAGTGCACCAAATGCGGCAGCGATGCCGTAATGAAAGACGGCGACTGGCTCACCTGTCTAAACTGCGGCAATGTGATGTTTGACACCCGCCGCCCGGAAGAGACGGCGGCAGAGATCAGCCCCACCAAGCTGCTGGAGCAGATGGAAGCCGCTGCGGCACAGGAAGAAGCGCCGCCTCTGCGCCGCACCCGCCCGGAGAAAAAGCGCAAGTCCCGCCGCAAAGCCAAGGCTGACGCGGACAAGGCGGAAGAAAAGAACCCGGTCAAGGATATTGTGGACTTTATGCTGCCCATTGTGATTGCCGTGATCCTGGCCCTGCTGCTGAAAACACTTGTGTTTGCCAATGCGGTAGTGCCCTCCGGCTCCATGCTCAGCACCATAGAGATCGGCGACCGGATCGTGGCCAGCCGACTGGCCTATATCACCAACGACCCCCAGCGGTACGATGTGGTGATCTTCAAATACCCGGACGATGAGCGCCAAAATTATGTAAAGCGCATTATCGGGCTGCCAGGCGAAACGGTAGAGATCAAGGACGGCACCGTCTATGTGACCCAAACAAACGGCAAAACCATTCAGCTGCGAGATAACTTTGTCACTTACTGCACCCCGGTGGGCGATTATGGCCCCTACAAGGTGCCGGAGGACAGCTACTTTATGATGGGTGACAACCGCAACGACAGCGAGGACTCCCGCTTTTGGGACCACAAGTTTGTAAAGAAAAAGAAGATCGTGGGCAAAGTGGTCTTTTGCTACTACCCCAGCATCCATAAAATCAAATAGAAAATTCGCATGGCGGGAGCTTGCTCCCGCCCCATTTTTTACCATAAAGCTAAAAAAAGGACCTGTTCGTGTGAACAGGTCCTTTGCTTATATATTAGGAAAAATTATCTGGGATAGCGCTTGACCACACGCAGACGCTCCATGGCGCGAGCCAGGTTGGCCTGGGAGTGGTGGTACTCCATTTGGCTGTGGTGCTGGCGCATTTCTTCCTCTGCCCGCTCCTTGGCTTCCTTAGCACGGCAGGCCACCTTGGCGGGCGTCGATCTCATTGGGCAGCTCCGCAGACACGCACACCAAGGTGGCCTCATTGTTAACAAACTCCAAAAAGCCGCTGCCAACAAAGGCGTGAATGATCTTGCCCTGGGTATCCTTAATGCGCATTTCGCCCACTTCCACCGGGGTGACGCAGTTCTCGTGCTGGGCCAGAAAGCCCACCTCGCCGCCGTCGATAGCCGGGATCACCAAGGTCTGCGCCCGGCCGTCATAGAACACACGGTTGGACGCCACAATTTTCAATTTGAATGTATTGTCTGCACCCATACGGGCACCTCCTTGCTACAAGGATCACTTCTGCATTTGCTTGGCTTTCTCCAGCACATCGTCCAGGGTGCCTACATTGAAGAATGCCATCTCCGGCACATCGTCTACCTCGCCGTTGATGATGGCCTTAAAGCCGCGAATAGACTCCTTCAGCGGTACAAACACACCGGGAATACCGGAGAACTGCTCGGCCACATGGAAAGGCTGGGACAGGAACTTCTGGATCTTTCTTGCACGGTAAACAGTGACCTTATCCTCGTCGGACAGCTCCTCCATACCCAGAATAGCAATAATATCTTGCAACTCTTTGTATTTTTGCAGGTACTCCTGTACTTTACGAGCCACCTCATAGTGCTCCTCGCCCACTACATCGGCCTCCAGAATACGAGAGCTGGACTCCAGCGGGTCCACAGCCGGGTAAATACCCTGCTCCACGATCTTTCTGGACAGTACGGTAGTGGCGTCCAAGTGGGCAAAGGTGGTGGCCGGTGCCGGGTCGGTCAAGTCATCCGCAGGCACATACACAGCCTGTACGGAGGTGATAGACCCGTTCTTGGTGGAAGCGATACGCTCCTGCACCTCGCCAACATCCGTTGCCAGCGTGGGCTGGTAACCTACTGCAGAGGGCATACGACCCAGCAGAGAGGAAACCTCGGAACCTGCCTGTACAAAACGAAAGATGTTATCAATAAACAGCAGCACATCCTGGTGCTCCACATCACGGAAGTACTCCGCCATGGTCAGCCCGGTTTCTGCCACACGCATACGGGCGCCGGGCGGCTCGTTCATCTGGCCAAAGACCAGGGCTGTCTTTTGCAGCACGCCGCTCTCGCGCATTTCGTTCCACAGATCGTTACCCTCACGGGAACGCTCGCCTACGCCGGTAAAGATGGAGTAACCGCCGTGCTGGGTGGCTACATTGGTGATCAACTCCTGGATCAGCACCGTTTTACCTACGCCGGCGCCGCCGAACAGACCGATTTTACCGCCCTTTTGATAGGGGGTCAACAGGTCGATAACCTTGATACCGGTCTCCAAAATCTCCACATTCGGGGACTGGTCCTCAAAGCTGGGGGGCTGCCGGTGAATGCCCCAGTGCTTCTCGCCGCTTAGGTCCTCCAGACCGTCTAGGGTATCGCCTACCACATTGAACAGGCGGCCCAAGGTCTTTTGGCCCACAGGCACGGATATGGAGCTGCCGGTGGCAACCACTTCCATATCCTTGCACAGACCGTCAGATGTTGCCAGCATAATGCAGCGCACACAGTTGTTGCCGATGTGCTGGCTCACTTCCATCACCAGGCGCTTGCCGTCCAGCTGCACCTCCAGCGCCTCCTTAATGGCGGGCAGTTCGTCCGGGAACGCCACATCCACAACGGGGCCCATGATCTGAATGATTTTGCCCTTATTCATAGGATTGCCTCCGATTGTTAGTCAGTTTTCTTCTTTTGCGCCTTAGCGCCGGCGATCACTTCCGTGATCTCCTGGGTAATGGCAGACTGCCTTGCCCGGTTATAATCAATGGTCAGCTGATTGAGCATATCCTTGGCCGCATTGGTAGCCGTCTGCATGGCGGTCATACGGGCGTTATGCTCGGAGCAATAGGACTCCACCAGCGCGCCATACACAAACCCGGCCACATAGTTGGGCACAATGTGCTCAAACACTTCGTCCGGCGACGGCAAAAACGCCACCTGATCGTAATATTTCCGATCCCGGTGCACAGAGATCTGTTCCTGCTCCAAAGGCAGCAGTTGGTGGCACTCGGCCTGCACATTCAGGGAGTTGATCATCTTGGTATAGATGATATACACCTCGTCCAGCTCACCGCTGACAAACAGCTCCGTCACTTGCTCCGCAATATACCGTGCCCGGTTCATATTCGGGTTCTGGGCCGTGTACTTAAAGTCTATGGCAACGGGAATGTTCTTGGTCTCAAAATACCGGCGGCCCACTTCGCCCACCACAAAGAGTTTGTTATGGTTCTCGTTCTCTCCGGTGTGGGTGGCCTCCTCGGCGATCTTGATCACATTGTGGTTGTAGGCACCGGCCATGCCCTTGTCGGCGGTGACCACAATATAGCCTTTTTTTCGATCCTCCGGCGCCAAATCGGGCCGCTGGTCAAAAAAGCGGTTACCGGCATCCGGCGATTCCATCAGGATCTTAGCCAAAGCGTCCTGCATGGTGAAGAAGTACGGCTCCGTATTCTTCAGGTCCGTTCTGGCCTTTGAGAGCTTGGAGGACGAGATCATATACATGGCGTTGGTGATCTTCATGGTGTCCTTAATGCTCTTCATCCGGCTTTGGATCTCTCTTGCATTAGCCATGGTTTACCTTCTTATATTCATCGGTTGCGGCCAGGATCTCCTCCCGCAACTCGTCGGTGAGCACCTGATCCTTTTCAATGGTCGCCACCAGCTCCGGGTACTTGGCGTTTACGAACTCCAGCAGTCCGGCCTGGAACGCCTTGATCTTTTTCGGTTCCACATCCATAAACTTATGGCCGATGGCTGCCACCAAAGACACCACCATATCCGACAGGGACAACGGGTGACACAGTGGCTGCTTTAACAGCTCCATCAAGCCCTTGCCGTAGGTCAGGCTGGCCTTGGTTTCATCGTCCAGATCTGAGGAAAACTGGGTAAACACTTCCATCTCACGGAACTGAGCCAGGTCGATACGCAGAGAACCGGCGGCCTTCTTCATGGCCTTGGTCTGGGCTGCGCCACCTACACGGGATACGGACAGACCTACATTTACAGCCGGGCGCTGACCACTGAAGAACAGGTCGCTCTCCAAGAAAATCTGGCCGTCTGTAATGGAAATCACATTCGTGGGAATGTAAGCGGAAAGGTCGCCTGCCTGGGTTTCAATAATAGGCAGAGCGGTAAGAGAGCCGCCGCCCAACTTGTCGGACAGTCGGCTGGAACGCTCCAGCAGCCGGGAGTGCAAATAGAACACATCGCCGGGATAAGCCTCACGGCCGGGACTTCTTTCCAGCAGCAGGGACAGCGCACGGTAAGCTACCGCGTGCTTGCTCAAATCATCGTACACGATCAAGCAGTCCTTGCCCTTGTACATAAAGTATTCTGCCATTGCGGTGGCGGAATAGGGAGAAATATATTGTAGAGAGGACGGGTCGGAAGCAGTGGAGCACACCACGATGGTATAATCCAAGGCACCGTACTTATCCAGCGTATGCACCAGCTTTGCCACGGTAGACGCCTTTTGACCGATGGCGTTATAAACGCAGATCACATCCTTGCCCTTTTGGTTCAGGATGGTGTCAATGGCAATAGAGGTCTTACCGGTCTGGCGGTCGCCAATGATGAGTTCGCGCTGGCCGCGGCCGATCGGGATCATGGAGTCAACGGACTTCAAGCCCGTCTGAACCGGCTGGGAAACGGACTGGCGGTCGATAACGCCGGGAGCAACCTTTTCGACGACGTCGAAGAGTTCCGTGTTGATCGGACCCTTGCCGTCGATCGGCTGACCGAGAGAGTTCACAACGCGGCCGATAAGTTCCGGACCAACGGGAACGGAAAGAATCTTGCCGGTCGTCTTGACCAGGTCGCCTTCGGAAATGTGTTCGTAGGAACCGAGAATAACGGCACCGACGGAGTCACGTTCGAGGTTGAGGGCGAGGCCATACGTATTGCCGGGGAATTCCAGCATTTCGCCCTGCATCACGTCGCTAAGACCGTGAACACGGCAGATACCGTCGGTCACCGACACGACGGTGCCCTGGGTACGAAGATCTGCGGAAACGCCGAGGCCTTCGATACGCTTCTTCAGCAGATCGCTGATTTCACTGGGATTGAGTTGCATCTTACAGCTCCGAATGTTTTTAAGCGGTGAGCGTCGTCTTCATCTGAGCGAGACGAGCGCGAATCGAACCGTCAAGAAGTTTGTCGCCGACACGAATGCAAACGCCGCCGATCAGTTCGGGATTGATGGAAACGATCGGGTGGAGTTTGAGGCCGGGGAACTTCTTGGCAAGCGACTCAAGCAGGCTGTCGAGCTCAGCGGCGCTAAGCTCAAAGGCCGACTCGATGTAGGCATCGGCAATGCCTTCGGAAGAATTCTTCAGCTCACGAAACTGACGGGCGATCTCCGGGAAAGCTTCCAGACGACCGTTTTCGATGACCACGCGCAGCATGTTCGCGACTTCCTTCGGGAGGTTGTTGCCGCAAAGTTCCGCAATCAGGTCGCAGAGTTGATCGTCAGTCAGCTTCGGATCGCCAACCAGCGTGGCGACTTCAGGATTCTTAGTCAGGGAAGCGAGAGCTTCGATGACTTCAAGATCCTGGGCCACATCTTCAGCGCCGGCATTACGGTCTTTCAAAGCCTTCATCAGGCCTTGTGCGTAGGGGCGCGCAATCGTCGAAAGTTCAGCCATAGTTAGAGCTTCGCCTTCAATTGTTCAAGCATGGCGGCGTGAACGGTCTTGTCGACCTCACGGGCCAGGATCTGCTCAGCACCGGCAACGGCAAGAGCAGCCACTTCGTTACGAAGCGCTTCACGAGCACGCTGCATTTCCTGAGCAGCTTCAGCACGAGCATTCTCGATGATGCGGTCGGCTTCGACCTGAGCCTGAGCTTTGGCTTCATCGACGATACTCTGAGCACGCTTTTCACCGTCAGAAACAATGGTGGTGGCACGGGCGCGGGCGTCGGCTTCGATGGCCTTGCCCTGCTCGGTCGCGATAGCCAGAGCCTTCTCACCCTTGTTAGCGGCAGAGAGACCATCGGCGATCTTCTTCTGACGCTCTTCAATCGCGTGGATCAGCGGCGGCCAGATGTACTTCATGGTGATCCAGGCACCAAGGAAGAACACGACCATCTGTACAAACAGAGAGGCATTAATGTTCATTATTGAACCCCGTTACGTTGACCGCCCTCTCGCCCTTCTAGCGTTCAAGCAGGGCAGTCAACGGCGTCATTAAAAGAAAAGACGTTTTATTTTCGCGGCACCAAATTAGCCGACGAACGGGTTGGCAAAGGCGAACATCATGGCGATACCGACACCGATAAGGAAGGCAGCGTCGATAAGACCGGCGAGAAGGAACATCTTCGTCTGGAGCGGTTCCATCAGCTCGGGCTGGCGGGCGGCGGATTCGAGGTACTTGGCACCCATGATGGCGATGCCGAGACAGGCACCGATGGCGCCGAGACCGATGATGAGACCGCAAGCGAGAGCGACGAGAGCGACGTTGGTCATTTTAAAAAACTCCTGAATTTAAAAAGAGGGAGTAAAGGAAAAAAGAGATTAGTGGCTGCTGTGGGCCTGACCGATGTAGACGAGCGTCAACATCATGAAGATGAAGGCCTGAAGCAGAACAATCAGGACATGGAAAAGCCACCAGACCAAACCTGCGAAGACTTGACCAATACCAGCACTAACAGTCCCAATGGAACTGAGTTCGAGAGCGAAACCGCCGAGAAGCGCCAGCAGGAAGAACAGCAATTCACCAGCATACATGTTGCCGAAGAGTCGCATGCCGAGCGAGACGAACTTGGCGAGGTACTCAATGATGTTCAACAGGAAGTTGAACGGCCAGAGAGCGGGATGACTGCCGAAAGGCGCAGTAAACAGTTCATGCACGAAGCCGCCGAGGCCCTTGACCTTCACGCCGTAGTAGAAGAGAAGGAGGAGCACGCCCAACGACATGCCGAGCGGGCCGTTGAGGTCAGCAGTCGGCAACGGACGGAGATGATCGAGGCCGATCAGACCAGCAATCGCGGGGAACAGGTCAACCGGAATCAAGTCGATGGAGTTCATCAACGCGACCCAGCAGAACACGGTTAAAGCCAGCGGAGCCACGAAGGTGCGGTCGCCGTGCACGATGTTCTTGGCCTGGTTGTTGACCATTTCCACCAGCATTTCGACTGCACACTGCATCTTTCCGGGGACACCGGAAGTAGCCTTCTTAGCACCGGCTCGCAGAAGGAAGAACATGACAGCCAGCATCAACACGGAGAAGAAGATGGTGTCGTAGTTCACGATAGAAAAATCAACAACGGACCCCTGATGCGCGGAAGCCAGGTGGGCCATGTGATGTTTAATATACTCAGTAGCGGTAAGGGCTTCTGCTGCCATGGATACCGATCCTTAATGTCTCTTGAACAGCACGATGAAGTAACTGTTCGCCACCGCAATTATCGTGAAGATAAAGGCGGGCCAATGAAGGTTTTCGTAGTACCCGACCATCAGCCCCAAAAGAAGCACGACAACCAGGATCTTGACAAACTCCCCTCCGAGCACTGCGACAGCACTTGGGCTGTACGCCGTCAAAAATTTCGGCAGCACCAAAAACAACGCGAGGAGCGTCGTCGGGACCGCGTAAGCGAGCCCCGCCATCAGTGCCGTGTAGGCTGCATCCTGCCCTACGAAAAAAGCAGAAACAACAGTTACAAGAAATACGATGACATACTGCGCAAGGGAAATGCGCATCATATCAGAAATGGCGTACATACTTGCGGTTGTTCGTTGGGTTTTCAGTCGGATCGAATTCTAAGTTTTGTCTTAAATACATACAACTCACCAAACGGGGAACACTCCTACCTCGTTATGGGTATGCTCTATAGAATTTATCTATTAAGCACGAAGTCGCCTAAGCCCTTCGACTTAATGGCCCTGCTGTTGGATCCGGTGTACGATGCCCTCGAGCTGGTCGAGATTGGTAAATTCAATCACGATCCTGCCCTTGCCCTTCGAGTTGGCGGAGAGCTTCACGACGGCACCGAGCGTTTCGGCGAGCGACTCCTCGAGTCGAATGTCGTCGCGGGTCTTGACCACGAACTTCTGACGAACGGGTTGCTTTTCCTTCATCCGACGGATCAAGTCTTCAGTTTGACGCACCGACAGCGCTTTGGCAACCACTTCTTTCGCGGCCAGCACCTGTTCGGCGGCATCAAGCGCGAGAAGCGCACGCGCATGTCCCATCTCGAGCTTGCGCTCCTTCAGCATGGCCTTCACTTCAGGCGTCAGCGTCAGAAGGCGAAGAAGGTTCGTCGTTGCGGTGCGCGAACGGCCGACGGCTTCGGCCGCCTGTTCATGCGTGTAGTCGCACTCGTCAATGAGGCGCTGGATGCCTGCCGCCTCCTCGAGAGGATTCAGGTCCTCACGCTGCATGTTCTCGATGAGCGCCATGGCGAGTGCCTGGGTCTGATCCACCGTGCGGATGATGACGGGAACCTCTTCGAGGCCCGCCATGCGGGCGGCGCGGAAGCGGCGCTCGCCGGCGATGATTTCGTAGCCCTCGTCCGCAGGACGGACGATGATCGGGCTGATGATGCCCTGCTGGCAAATGGAGTCAGCCAGCTCCTGAAGACCCTCTTCCGTCATGGTGCTGCGCGGCTGAGTGCTGCCAGGGCGCAGCTCGTCAAGCTTCACCGTTTCAAGGCGCTTGTCATCACCGTCCTCTTCGGAGAGGCCGCTCACGTCGAAGTCGTCATAAATGGCGCCCAGACCGCGGCCGAGGCCTCCAAGTTTCTTTGCCGTCACGTTTTCTCCCGTTGAATTACTTGTGCTTCTTTTCCATGCGCTCGATGAGTTCTTCCGCACAGGCCATGTAGGCCTTGGCACCCTTGCTCGAGCGGTCGTAGACGACGCCGGGCAGGCCGTAGCTCGGCGCCTCGGCAAGCCTCACGTTGCGCGGAATGATGGTCTTGAAGACCTTGTCGCCGAAATGCTCCTCAAGCTGCGTGCTCACCTGCTGCTGGAGCGTGATGCGCGTGTCGAACATCACGCGCAGAAGCGCCACGATGCGCAGGTTCTTGTTCTTCTCGGCACGAACGCGCTTGACGCTGCCCACGAGGTCGGTAAGCCCCTCGAGCGCATAGTATTCGCACTGCATCGGAATGATGACGCCGTCAGCCGCGCACAGCGCGTTGAGCGTCAGCATCGACAGGCTCGGCGGACAGTCGATGAGCACATAGTCGTACTTGTTGAGCTCGGGCTCGAGCGCCTTCTTGAGGCGCACGTCTCGATGATCAAGCCCCACGAGCTCCACCTCGGCACCCGCCAGCTCGCGATTGGCAGGCAGAACGTCAAAGCCGCCCTCAGCCGAATGGCAGACAGCCTGCTCGAAGCTCGCGATGCCGAGCAGCACCTCGTAGATCGAACCCTTCAGGTCGCGCTTTTCGATGCCGCAGCCCATCGTGCCGTTGCCCTGGGGGTCAAGGTCGATGAAGAGCACCCTGCGTCCCTTCAAGGCGAGGGCGCCTGCAAGATTGACGGCGGTCGTCGTCTTGCCGACCCCTCCTTTCTGATTAGCCATAAGTTCGTCGTCCAAACGTCGTGCGGTCCGCTGACCTTCGGTTGTCTCAAATGTCTAATAGTAATGCGCGGCCGTCATCCGCAAGAATGCTCACTTGACCGCAGCTGCGGCGGCTGTCGCCTGCGCGCTGAGCTCCAACCAGAGTTCGGAGAAACCCTGCCAGAAAATGGCGACGCCCAAACAGATCAGGATGAAGGCGAAGATTCGCGCCAGCGCGTCTGCGCCCGCCACGCCGACCGCCTTGTTCAGACGGTCGCTGTAACGATAGCAGACCCAGATGACCGCCACCGTTGCAACCGTCGCCACAAACGTGCCGGCGATGTGCCCGAGGTCTCGCGGCAGACTGGTGCTCACGGCCACGGACACGGCAATCGCACCGGGTCCCGTCGTGAGCGGCAGCGTAAAGGGGTAGAAGGCCATGGACTTGAGCTTCGCGCGGGACAGCGCGGGGCGCTCCTCCGTCGTCTCCTCCTGCGTCGGCGCATTCAGGGCAGTCCAGCCTGCGGCGAAAAGCACGCAGCCGCCCGCCATTCGAAGCACGCCGACGGAAATGCCGAAGAAGCTGAGAATCAGGTGTCCGCACGTCAGGCACACCAGCAGAATGATCAGGCAGTACAGGGCGATCCTGTTGGCAACGAACGCACGATCCCTGTCCGACAGGCTGGTTGTCAGCGTACAGAAGAACATTGCTCCGCTGAACGGATTGATGACGGGCAGGAATGTCGAGAATGCGAGTACGAAGGCACTGACGAAAGCGCTGGTCATGACAGTCTCCTAAATCTCTAGTTGACGGGCTTCATCACCACCAGATGGCGAGCCTCTCCAAGCCCGGGAACCTCCATGGGAAGCACCTCTGCGACGGATGCGTCGGCAGGCAGACAACTGATTTCATCCTCGGGCACGGCGCCCTTCATGGCCAGCCAGAGACCGTCCGGCTTGATGAGGTGGCGCGTCAGGTCCACAAAGTCCTGAAGATTCGCAAAGGCCCTGGACGTGATCAGGTCGTACTGGCCCGAAAGACGTTCGATTCGCGCATGGCGGGTCGAATAGTTCCTGAGTCCCAGCTCGATGGCGGCCTGAGTGAGAAAGGCCGTCTTCTTGCTGACGGCATCAACCGCCGTCACGCGAAGATCAGGCCTGAGAATGGCAAGCGGGATCGACGGTAGGCCGCCTCCGCTGCCGACGTCGAGCACGTTCACCGCATCAGGGCCGAGACGCTTCACGAACGGCACGAGCGCCGCCGAGTCCAGAAGATGATGCGTCAGGATCTCGTCATCGCGGCGAATGGCGGTCAGGTTGTAGACCTTGTTCCACTTCTGGAGCAGGCCCGCAAAGCGCATGAGTTGGTCCACCTGGTCGACGGAGGCCTCAAGACCAAGCGTCGCGAGGCCTTCCTCCAGGCGTGGCTGAAAATCAAACATTGCCTTTTTCCTTGGCTTGAGTGCCCTTGTCCTTCACATAGTAGTAGCGACGCTTCAAATGCACCAGCAGCAGCGAGACCGCAGCCGGCGTCACGCCGGAGATGCGGGAGGCCTGCCCGATCGTCTCGGGACTGATCGACTTGAGCTTCTGTCGAACCTCGAAGCTGAGCCCCGGCACGCTGTCGTAGTCGAGCTCGGCGGGAATCTTCAGCGTCTCGT
>OICL01001209.1_pt1 | contig 11585 bp, 8 predicted proteins | sample 1581231 | NCBI WGS metagenome assembly OICL01 (sample SAMEA3882542, study PRJEB24775) | human gut metagenome | biome: human-associated habitat; feature: intestine environment; material: feces | place: Netherlands | collected 2009/2010 | reverse complement strand
TGGGCAAGCTTCTGGACGCTCTGGAGGAGAACGACGACGTGCAGAACGTCTGGCACAGCCTGGAGAACGAAGAGGACCTGCCGGAATAACCGGGAGCGCTTCGGAATAAGAACAGAAAAAGCTGCTTTTTGCGTGCACTGCACGGGAAGGGCAGCTTTTTTGTTTGCAGTGCCGGCGATTGAATTGAATGGTGCTTTGTTCTGGGGCGCGCAGCGGCGTTTCCAGAAACTTTCATGAAAAAACACCGGACGTGACGCATTTTCAGGCGTCGAATTTGTGTGAAAACCATATCCTTTTGCGGGGGCCTGTGGTATACTTCAGGAGAGAGGAACCAGAAAAAGGACAAGCGTGGAGGAAGTGCGGATGAGTGAACAGGAGCGGATCATGAACGTTGCCCTGCTGCTGTGGGGCGGCTGTTTCTGCCTGACGGCGGCGTTCTGCCTGTCCATGGGAAATGACCACAACCGGGAAAAACGCAACTGGCTGCTCTGGATGGAGCTTTCGGCGGCTGCGCTGCTGTGCTGCGATGCGGCCGCCTGGTTCGTGCAGGGCACGCCGGGGGAAGCAAGCCACCTCATCATGGTCGCCACCAACTTTGTGGTGTATGCGGGGCTGTATCTGGTGCTGTTCCTCTTCAACCACTATGTGGGCTGCTACCTGCGGGAGGACGGCCGTCTTTGCGCTCCGAAACGCAGCCGGGCGGTGGACATTACCTGCGCCGTGGGCATCGGGCTGGTGTTCGTGTCCCAGTTCAGCCCACTGTTCTACTACATCGACGCCCAGAATATCTACCACCGCAGCGATGCCTTCCCGCTGTCCATGGTGCTGCTGCTCATCGGCATGGGCACAGAGACCACCATGATGGCCCAGTTTTACCAGAAACTCACGATGGGACGCCGGATCGCCATGTTCGGCTGTGTGGTCCTGCCGCTGTCGGTGGCAGCGTGTCAGGTGTTCCAGGACGACATTTCCCTCATCAGCCTGTCGGTGGGGGCATCCATGATCCTGCTGTTCGTGGTGGCCACCAGCGCCCAGAACCGGGAGCTGGCCGTCTCAGAGCGGACCAAGGAGCAGATCCGCCAGCGTCTGGAGATCGCCACCATGCTGAACAGCTGCGTGGGCAAGCTGAACTCCGACACCGACATCGACGTGGGCATCAACAACCTGCTGGCCACTGTGAACGGCTATTTTCAGGCCGACCGCACCTATGTGTTTGAGATCGACCCGGACCGGGACGTGCTCATCAACACCTTTGAGTACATCTACGGGCAGGAAGTAAGTGCCCAGATGGACAATCTGCAGGAGGTGCCTGTTTCGGTCATCGAGGTCTGGATGCAGAACTTCCGGCAGGGCCGTTCCTATTATATGTCCGATCTGGAGCAGGAGCGGGGCCAGCCCAGCTACGAGATGCTGAAGGCGCAGCAGGTGTGGCGCCTGCTGGCCGTGCCGTTGATGAGAGGCGGAGCCATGGTGGGCTTTCTGGGTGTGGACAACCCCCGCGCGCACTACGATGACGCGACCCTGCTGGCGTCCATCCAGTTCTTTGTGACCAACAGTCTGGACCGCAAAAAGCAGCAGGCCTATCTGGAAAAGCTCAGCTACCGCGATATGCTCACCGGCCTGTACAACCGCAACCGATACATCGAGCGGCTGGAAGCCTACAAGCAGGTGCAGGATCAGCAGATCGGTGCCATCTACATCGACCTGAACGGCCTGAAAAAGGTGAATGACGAGCAGGGTCACCGCGCCGGTGACGAGCTGATCGTGCGGGCGGCGGGCACCATTGCGGGCATTTTTGCCGAGGACGCCTACCGGGTGGGCGGTGACGAGTTCGTGGTGATCCTGCTGGATGTGAGCCGCGAGGATTTTGCCCGCAAGACCGAGCAGCTGCGCCGCCAGATGCAGGAAAACAGCGTGGATGCGTCCATCGGCGGGGTATGGCAGGCCAGCACCGAGAACCTGGAGAACCTGCTGCGCCGGGCCGATGAGAACATGTACAGGGAAAAGAAGCGCTATTACAGCCAGGCCGATGCCGCCCGGAAACCGGAAAGCTGACCGGCCTGCACGGACAAAGGACGAAGAAATCCGACAAAAGTATTCTATTCTACTCATGCTTCGTCATAGTAGGGTGAATGATTTTCATCTAAATTGACAAATTTCAACCTGCTTACTATAATTAAAAAAGTGTTTCTCGGTTATGGACGATGGTGTTTATGCAGCCGCAAGATGCCATCGTTTTTCTATTCGCTTTTTCTGTCCGTGTGCCAAGGACAGACGTCTGCACTGTGAGACGCAGATGCGGGAAAGTGCCTGGCTCAGACCGGGAACGCCAAAATAGTATTTCATTGATAGGAATGGAGTGGCATCAAACGATGGCAAAGTACATCATCAAGCGTGTCGCAATGGGCATCTTCAGCATCTTCATTGTGGCCACGGTTACCTTTTTTGTCATGAACTTGGTCCCCGGCGGCCCGTTCGTGGCAGAAAAGTCCATCAGTGCGGCTGCTCAGCAGGCACTGGCCGAGAAATACGGCCTGGACAAGCCGCTGGGTGTGCAGTACGTCAATTACATGAAGAGCCTGCTGCACGGCGACCTGGGCCTGAGCCTGCGTCAGCGCGGCCGCACGGTCAACGAGATCATCGCCAGCAAGCTGCCGGTGTCCTGCCGCCTGGCAGGCGTGGCGGTGCTGGTGGCCCTGTGCATCGGCATCCCGCTGGGCTGTATCTCGGCTTACAACCGCGGCAAGTGGCTGGACAACACCATCATCGTGTTCGCAACCTGCGGCATTGCGATCCCGAGCTTTATTTCCAGCGTGCTGCTGCTGTATGAGTTCGGTATGAACCTCAAGCTGCTGCCCACCGTGGGCCTGAACAGCGCTGCAGCGTATATCATGCCGGTCACCGCACTGCGCCGTACTTTACGGGAACCAACCAGCAGGCGTGCTGCGCCAAAGCCGGAATCTCCCAGCACCATCGAAGCGCTGACACAGCCCAGGTCAGCGGTCTCCCGCTGGAACAGATTGTGCATAGAGGCGGGCAGAATCTTCATCAGGTGCTCCGGAAACTGGAAAAGTGCCGAGAGCCGCCGCAGGGAAACTGAGCTGTCCATGCTGCGAATTACCAGTGCAATGTTCTCCTGTTTCAGCGCCTGCATCTGTTTTTTCACAACGGGGTCCGCCGTGATCTGCACGCAGAACATCGCTGAGAGCACACCGCTGATGGAGAGATACAGCACATCACCGTTGCCCTCCGCCAGCTCCGCCTCCCTTGTCTTGGTGGGAAGTCCCTCTACCTTGTGCTCCGCCATCATCTCTCTGCCGCCGAACAGCACACGCCGGTTGGCGATCCATCCGCACAGCCCCAGGCCGTCCTCATAGACAAAGTCGTCCACCTGATGCAGCTGTTCCCGCTCCGGAATCATCTCCGCAAAGGCAAACTTCAGGATGCTGCCGGCACGGTAGACCAGACTGGCTGCATCCAGCAGCACGTTGTCCACCTTGGCGCCGGAGAACACTTTCAGCCCCTGAATCCGAATCGATCCCTTGGGGAACAGATCACTCGCCTCTGCCAGCAGGGCGTTGGTGTCGTAGAAATCGTCCACGCTCTGATAGCCCAGCATCACACTATTGCTGGCTGCTGCCTTTTTCGACTCCCGCTCCAGCGGAAGATTGACCACCAGCGCACTGCCCACACAGCATCCCGCCGTCAGCAGCGCCGTCAGCAGAGAAAGGAAAAAGCTGAACCACAGCATATTAAACGAAACGCCCATGCGAATCAGCGAGATTCCCACGGCGACCACCAGCGAACCGCCGGAGTAGAGCGCCGTCATAGGACGGCAGAGAATGTCGGTCAAATCGTTGGAATACGTATACCGCAAAAAATCACAGAGCGAATCCACCCTGCGCACAGAGGTGACCACCGGATAATCGCTGATGAGTCCCCGTGTCAACAGGTCCGCCGTCTCCTCCTGGGAAATATAAGAGAGCACACGCTTCTGCTCCAGACGGGTCATCACATTACAGCTGCGCATAGCACGGCGCACCACCAGAACCCGTCCCACGGCGTTGCAGAACAGCGCCAGCAGGGCACAGGGCAGGAAAAGATGGATCGTTTCATTTTCCAGCACCTGCGGCGAGATTACCGCCAGCACTGCGCCGGCAATCGCCGGAAGCAGAGGAAGCACTGCCATGCTGTCGCTGTTAGCGTGCAGACGCAGAAGATTCCACAGTCCGCTCCGCACCGTAGGAAAAGCAATCGCACCGCCGGCAACACCCATTGCCAGCTGCAAAATGGCATAGCTGCGCAGGCTGAGGTGACTGGAAACAAGGGTGAGAATACCGCCTGCGGCATTTTCGCCAAACGCCAGCAGTCCGCCGAAGACCGTCAGCAGCAGCAGCGCCAGACAGCGGAGCAGCACCACATTCCGCAGCTTCAGCAGGGTGCTGCGCACCTGTGTCATGTCGTCCGGTGTGGTCTGAGTGGTCTCCTCGGCTGCCATGCGGGTGCGAATCCGCCGCGGCGCACTGCCGGAACGGCTGGACTCCTTCTGTGCCTGATAGTAGAAGTCCTCTTCCTCCTCCCAGTTGTGATGAGAGGTCGGTTCGGATGCTCCGGCAGCAGAATCCGGCCGCTGGAAAACACCGGTCATGGACTCCTTGGCATAGGAGGCATCTGCGCCTTTTTTTCTCCGGCGCTTCTTCTGTTTTTTCTCTCTGGCACGTGTGGAATCCGCCATCTGCCGGATGTTCGGACGATGCCGGTTCTTGCTCTCCGAAACATCCTCCTCCACCTTGACAGCGCCGTCATAGGCGGAGATGCCGTCGTCGGCATAAGTATTGCCAGCCGTTCTTGCATTGCCGGCGTTCACAAAGGAAACCTGCTCCCGCTGTAAACTCTGAGTGGGAAACCGTTCCCGCATCACCGGCGATGCCGCAGCCTCCTGCGCACGCTGTGCGCTCTGCGCCGCCTTGATGTGGGAGATGGTGGACTTGATGTCCACCAGTTCCTCCTCCGGCTGAGGCGGCTGCTCTGCCACATGGCGGTAACCGCCGCTGCCGCTGGGCATCGGCCGATCGGAGGTCGCCGCATTCAGCAGCTTTTCCGTTTCCAGCTTGCCGTGTGCCAGTGGTCTGTCGTCCGCTTTCTGAATGCCGGAACGCTTGCCGTCCGGCGTATATTCGCTGAGAATTTCCTCCAGCGTAAATTTCTGATCTGCCATATGCCGCTCCTTATGTACGTGCAGTGCGCTGACGCACTGCCTCATACAGGAAGATGCCGGCGGCGACAGAGGCGTTCAGGGAGTTGACCTTGCCACGCATGGGAAGGCTCAGCTTGGCATCGCAGGTCTCGCCCACCAGCCGCCCCATACCGAAGCCCTCTGAGCCGATGACAAATGCCGTACCGCCGGTGAAATCCGCATCGGTGTACGATGTGCCGGCAGCATCCGTGCCGTAGATCCACACGCCGTGTTCTTTTAGCTGCTCCATGGCGGAGACCAGATTGGAAACACGAGCCACCGGCAGCCAGCTTGCCGCACCGGCGGAGGTCTTTCCCACGGTCAGCGTCAGCGAGGCGCTGCGGCGCTTGGGGATGATGACACCGTGTGCTCCGGCAGCCTCTGCCGTCCGGATGATTGCCCCCAGATTGTGGGGATCCTGAATGCCGTCACAGATCACCAGCAGCGGCGGTTCGCCCCGCCCTTCTGCCGTTTTCAGCAGATCTTCCAGGGAGACGTACTGCCCGCATGCACCGTCTGCCGCCACGCCCTGATGCACGGCACCGCCGGTGAGCTGGGACAGCTTTGCCTCGGTCACGATCTTCACAGGGATTCCGCGGGATTTCGCCAGTTCCACGATTTCCTGCAAACCGCCGCTCTCCTGGCTGACATAGACTGTATCGATCTGCGCCTCGCTGCGCAGCGCTTCCATCACCGGATTGCGTCCGGCAATGCGATCCTCCTGCGCCTGTGTGAGTTCCGGCGCATGTGCTTCCCGTGAACGATATGGTTTTTTGGAATTTTTCAATGTTTCTTACTCCTTTATCTCTTTCTCTCATTGTTCAGCATTTCCGTTTTTGCTTCTGCCTCTTGCAGAATAGAACTATTATAACATGACACATCCAAAAATACAAGGGGAAACCTGTCTGGAAACGGAAATTTCCAGTGCAGTTCAAAGAAAAAACAGGATCACCGCCGCCGTCCCCACACTGCTGCCAACCGCCAGCAGCAGCATGGGCAGCCAGAGCCGTGTCCGCTTTTTGGCGGACGGCGAGATCTCCTGTAACAGAGCGTCCGCATCCTCCTGCGAGACCTGCGGCGGAAGCTGGGTGATCCCCGGCTTCAGGTAGAACACCGCCCGTTCAAAATACAGGCTGTCCGGATGATTGATCTCCAAAATCTTTTTGTGTACGCCTTTTACCATAGCACATGCTCCTCTCTGCGTTTTTCCGCACCAAAAGTATGTGCATTCTATGACGTTCTAATCATTTCAAAACTATTTTTTTCACAGCGGAAAAAGCGCATGGGGAAAAGCTGTTGAAAACCCTGTGGAAACTGTGGAAAATCTTGAACATTTCCGTAACTTCCGCTATTGTGGAAAATTCGGCGAAATTCCGCACAGGCAGACAAAAATCCGCCATATTTTTATCCCTGCAAAAGCGGAAGCACCGCCGGCGTGGTACGAAATGGCGCTGCCGGAATTCCATTTGCCCCGAACAGCGAGACCGGTCCGTAGTTTTGCCACGCATAGCGTGCGGAAACCGGCACCGGAACCTCCGCACAGGTCAGGCGGACACTGGCGCCGTCCAGAACCGCCTGCGCCGGATGATACACGCCGTCTGTGCCGGCAAGCTCAAAGCCCAGCGGTTTGCCGTGGAACGTCATGCCCTGACCGTGGTCAAAGAACACAGTCAGGCTGCCGTCCTGCACCACACTTCCGGCATACAGCGGGCCGAACGCCTCCAGTTCTGTTTCTCCGTAAACCAGATGGCGTGCCTGCAATGCCAGCCGGTGCGCCACCGGTTTCTTGTCCGTGAGGTGAATGTTACCCATCTCTCCGCAGTCCAGCGCAACGGCGATTCCCGTGTGTTTGACTGTGCGGAACACGTTCATCTGCGCCTCCCGCAAAATGCACCAGGTACCGGTTCCCAGCGTGTCCTCATAGGCAAACATGGGCAGCTGCACCAGCAGAAACGGCAGCGTGTCGTCCTGAAACTCCTGCCGCCACCTTGCGATCATGGTGCAGAGCAGCGAGGCATACGTTTCTGCCCGAAAGTCGTCGTTCTCCCCCTGATAATACCAGAATCCCCGAAGGGTGTACGGCACGATCCGGCGCAGCATGAAGCGGTACATACCGGCGGGACGAAACGGGCTTTTGATGCCCATGGGGCCGGGCCAGCGGTTTTCGCCGCAGCGGCGGATGACCTCGTCCCACTTCATGTTCCCGTCCTCCTGATAGCACTTCTCCATGCGCTCTGTCCACGCCGCATGGTACACCAGATAGTCGTCATAGGCAGCGATCATCTCCGCATCCGTCTTTCCGGCGACGGCATCCTGATAGTCTTTCAGATAGGGATGTCCGGCAGCGTGTCGCTCCAGATCCTCCTCCGGCATCCAGCAGCTGACAGAAGAACCGCCATAATTGCAGCCGACGATTCCCACCGGAACGCCAAGGCGCTGTACCAGCTCCTGCGCTGCCCAGTACGCCACCGCCGACCACACGCCAGCGGTTTCCGGCGTGGCGAGCTCCCAGCGGCTCTCGGCAAATTCCTGCGCATATGCCGCATCGGGAAATGTGTTTCGCGGCACACGGGAACAGGGCACACCGGATTCCGCACAGTGCTGCAGTGCCTCCGCACCGCCTTTGGCATCCTTGAGCATAAATTCCATGTTGGACTGACCGCCGGCAAGCCATACCTCCCCCACTACCACATCCGTATAGACCAGCTGATTCTCTGCGCCAGCGACCTCCAGCGTCATCCCAGTCCCCGCTGTCAGCGGCGGCAGATAGACACACCATGTGCCGTCCCCGCCGACGCAGCCGGAAACAGTGCGGTTCTGCGCCGGAAGCGAAACACGTACCGATTCGCCAGCGGTTCCTGTTCCAAAAACTGCAACGTTCTTGTCCCGCTGCAATACCATGTGATCTGTAAAAATAGGGGCTGTCTGTATCATTCTATTTTCAATCTTTCCAAATAACTGTGATGCCTCTATTATACCTGATTTTTCTCTGCGCTGTCAACGAGAATCCGCAGCGGATTTTGGATGTATCATTGACATTCTGCGTGTCCCATGGTACAATACAGAAAAAGAACCGTAAAAAGGAGAACCGAATAACTATGGCAAAACAACATTGGAAGGGCAGCGTCCTGCTGGCACCGGTACCGCCGACACTGGTCAGCTGCGGCACCATGGAATCCCACAACGTCCTGACAGTGGCGTGGACCGGCGTTCTCGCCACCCATCCGCCCATGACCTATATTTCCGTCCGTCCCACCCGCCATTCCTACGGCATCCTCATGGAGCAGCGGGAGTTTGTCATCAATCTCACCACCTCCGCCATGATGAAAGAGACGGATTTCTGCGGTGTGCGCAGCGGAAAGGACGTGGACAAGTTTCAGGTCTGCCATTTCACGCCGGAGCCGGCGCAGACCGTTCAGGCACCCCTCATTGCGGAGTGTCCTGTCAATCTGGAGTGCAAGGTCACCGCAACGCAGGAGATGGGAACACACACCGTCTTTTTCGCCGAGATCACCGGTGTCAATGTGGAGGAAACCTATCTGGACAGCAAGGGAAAGCTGAACTTGCAGCAGTGCGGTCTGATGGCATATGCCCACGGCGAATATTTTGCGCTGGGACGAAATCTGGGGAACTTCGGCGACTCCGTGCGGAAGCGGAAAAAGAAACCGCAGCCCGGAAAAAAGAACAGCTGAACGCATTTCCCCGCACTTCAAAAAAATCCCGGTGCAGCCCCCGATTCTCACAAACATCGACGAGATATCACTTGACTTTTCAAGGGTTTATGATATAATATAATATAAAAAAGTATAAGAACCGCACAAATCACGTGTAGCTGCATAAATGCCGGCGCTTCGGGTATGCTAACTCCATGCATTCCAAGGACTTTCAGCCATGCGAAAGGAGCGTCAGCGTGACAACACAAAACCACGAAGCGTCCCCGTCCGGTTCGGAGGAACAGCTGGATCAGGCAAAGATCATTGAGGAAACCGGCGGTGTGCGTCCGCAAAACGCACGCCATCTGATTCACTGCCTCTCCGTCATCGGACAGATCGAAGGGCACAGCAACCTGCCGGAAGACACCAAAACCACCAAGTATGAACACATCCTGCCGGCACTGGTCGCCATTGAGCAGGACCGCAGCATTGAGGGACTGCTGATCCTGCTGAACACCATGGGCGGCGATGTGGAAGCCGGTCTTGCGATCGCTGAGATGATCGCCGGTATGCGGACTCCCACCGTTTCTCTGGTGCTGGGCGGCGGACACTCCATCGGCATTCCGCTCGCCGTCAGCGCAGATCTCTCCATGATCGTGCCGTCCGCCTCTATGACCGTGCATCCGGTGCGAACCAGCGGTCTGGTGCTCGGCGTCCCCCAGACAACACGCTATTTTGAAAAAATACAGGAGCGCATCACAGGCTTTCTCCTCCGGCACAGCCACGTCACCGAGGGCGGTTTGCGCCAGATGATGATGAACACGCAGGAGATGGCGACCGATATGGGCACAGTTCTCTCCGGAAAGGAGGCCGTTGCCTGCGGACTCATCGACCGCATCGGCTCGCTGCACGAGGCCATCGAGGCGCTCTATCATCAAATCGAAACACAGGAGCCACGGTATTGCTGAGCCGTTCGGGGGCTTCTGCGAAGAAAGGGAAATGTATTGGCTAACAAGAAAAAAGCTTCCAGAGCCTCGTCAAGCTCCAAACCCAAACGAAAAAAAACAGCCCCCGCCAGGCCTGCCGCTGCCAAATCCAAGACAGCCAAGGAAACAGCACTGGAAAAGCTGAACCAGCAGCAGCACGGGAACTCCAAGTTTCAGTCAGTCATTCTGTTTGCGTGCGCCGTACTGTTCTTTCTGGTCTCTTTTATCCAAGGCTCCGCCGGATGGAAATTCCTGCACTGCGTGGTGCGGGGAATCTTCGGGTTTTCGTTTCTGCTGGTGCCGTTTATTCTGCTGCTGTCCGCCTACCGGACGGAAAAGCAGTCGAACACACCGCTGCTCCGCCGATTTCTCTACGATCTGCTGCTGACCGTCATCGTCAGCAGCTTTGTACAGATCATCTTTGTGGGCGACATCGAAAAGAAAAACTTTATCCGTGCCATTAGCTATCTTTACAGGACCGGCGTGGAAAATGCGTTCCAGAGCGGCGGTGTCATCAGCGCCATTCTCGCCTATCCGCTCATCCGGATTCTCGGGGCTACCGGCGCACGGATCACCATTGTGATTCTGCTGTTCCTCGCCATCATGAAATTTTTGGATCTGAGTATGTCCCAGCTATGGGGCTACATACGCCTGCCGTTCCGCAAGTTGCGGGAGCTTTGGAATCGGGATGCGAACCGGCAGAAGAGCCGGAAGTCTTCCTGCCGCAGGAGCCGCAGCCTCCGATGCCCCGCAGAGCAGCAGCACAGCCCGACCCCGTTTTTCCGGAACCGCCTGCCGCAGCACCTGCGCCGGAGGCACAGCCGGACTTCTCCTCTGAGCTGGAAGCCATGATTCGGGATTCCAGACCGCAGGAGGGCGAGCCATACGACATGGACATTGACCTGCCCATTCCCACAGACGGAGACACCGCTGGCATTGTCACACCGGAGGAATGGTCGGCAGCCCCGCCGGAGCTGGCAAAAGCCGAAAAACAGGCGGAGTCTGCCGGCGCACCGGAATTGGCAGTGCCCCAGTCTGCCGTGCTGCAAAAGCCCTATCAGATTCCGCCCATGGACTTCCTCCAGCCGGGCATCAGCCGTGCCAACGACCCTGCTGCGGAGCAGGAGCTGAAGGAAAAGGCCGGCATTCTGGTGGACACGCTCAACAGCTTTGGCGTGACCGTCCGCATCACCGGCATCTCCAGAGGGCCGTCTGTCACACGCTATGAAATTCAGTCCGCCGCCGGTGTCAAGGTTTCGAAGATCACCGGTCTGGCGGATGATATCGCCCTCTCGCTGGCAGCGCAGGGTGTCCGTATCGAAGCGCCAATTCCCGGCAAGCCTGCCATCGGCATCGAAGTCCCCAACAGCCACAAGGACACCGTCTCCCTGCGGGAAATTCTGGAGAGCGACAACTTCCGCAATGCTAGCAGCAAGCTCGCCTTTGCCGTGGGCAGAGATATCGCCGGAAACTGTATTGTTGGCGACATCGCACGGCTGCCTCACATGATCATCGCCGGCGCAACCGGTTCCGGTAAGTCCGTCTGCACCAACTCCATCATCATGAGTATTCTCTACCACGCTTCTCCCGACGAGGTCAAGCTCATCCTCATCGACCCGAAGATCGTAGAATTTACCGTATACGAGGGAATCCCCCACCTGCTCATCCCCGTGGTCACCGACCCCAAAAAGGCCGCCGGCGCCCTGCAAT
>OICL01001206.1_pt1 | contig 11607 bp, 10 predicted proteins | sample 1581231 | NCBI WGS metagenome assembly OICL01 (sample SAMEA3882542, study PRJEB24775) | human gut metagenome | biome: human-associated habitat; feature: intestine environment; material: feces | place: Netherlands | collected 2009/2010 | reverse complement strand
GAGTTATGGAATTCGAAAAGAAAATATTCTGATGATCTATATTGTGGGTGTACTGGTCATAACAGTTACAACTACCGGTTATCTGTATGGAATGATGGCTTCTGTATGCAGTGTGCTGCTGTTTAATTATTTTTTTACAGTGCCGGTGCATACATTTGCGATGACGGATCAGAATGATGTGGTACGTCTGGTATTTTTCCTTATCACAGGATTCATTTCCGCAAGTATTATGGTACGATTTCATAATCAGGTGCGTATTGCAGAGGAAACAAGGGCACAGATGGAAAGAGAAAAGCTGAAAAGCAATATGCTGAGAAGTATATCCCATGATTTCAGGACAACTTTGACCGGAATTATGGGAGCTGCAGGACTCTTAAAAGAGGCGGATGAGTTGGATGCCGGAGTCAGAAAGGAACTGGCAGGAGAGATACAGGAGCAGTCTGTATGGCTGATGCGCCTGATGGAAAATATTTTGAATATGACAAAGCTGGAAAGTGAAGAATTTGAGATCCGGAAAAACCAGGAAGTAGTGGATGATCTGATCTATGAAGCCGTATCACATATCATAGGACTCCGGGAAAAGAGGAGGTTTGAAATTAAACTTCCGTCGGAGCTGATTGTTGTAAATGTAGATGGAAAACTGATGGTCCAGGTGCTGGTCAATCTTCTGGATAATGCGATGAAGCATACAGGGGAAAATGGATGGATCTGTATAGAAGCCAGATATGATGCAGGGAAAGTGTGGATCAGTGTAGAAGATGACGGAGACGGGATTCAGGAAGATCTGAAAGAAAATATTTTTGACGAATTTGTTACAAGGTCAGATGAAAAAGGGGACAGACAAAGAGGAATCGGACTGGGATTGGCTATATGTAAAGCGGTAGTAAATGCACATGGTGGAAATATTTGTGCAGAGAACAGAAAAGAAGGCGGAGCAAGGTTCATGTTCTGGTTGGAGGCAAGGCAGGTAAGTACAGATGGCAGATAAGCATAAAATTTTAATTGTGGAAGACGATAAATATATTATTAACTTTATCTCGATGAGTCTTAAGAAAGAAGACTATGATTATGTGATTGCGAAGACATGTGGAGAAGCAAATGCACTGTTCTATGCAAACAGACCAGATATGATCATTCTGGATCTTGGACTTCCGGATGGTGACGGGATTGAGATTATAAAAAATGTAAGAGAAATCTCGAAGATACCGATCATTGTGGTCAGTGCAAGACAGGAAGAGGAAGAAAAAATACAGGCACTGGATCTGGGGGCAGATGATTATATTACGAAGCCCTTCGGTGTCATGGAACTGATTTCCCGGGTAAAGGCAATGCTCAGGAGAAGTCAGAAGAGTCAGGAAAAAGATAAGGTGCTGAAGCTGGGGAACATTGTGCTAGACCGAGAGAAACATTCTGTCACGGTAGGCAAGGAGCCTGTGGAGTTGACCTACAAAGAATATGAGCTGTTAAAGCTTCTGATGACCAATGCGGGCATTGTGACCACCAGAGAACTGATCCTGGACCGCGTCTGGGGGATCGATTTTGAGGGAGAATCCCGGACGTTGGACATGCATATCAAGACGCTGCGGCAGAAACTGAAGGAAGAGGGCAGTCTGATCAAGACCGTGCGTAATGTGGGATACATTATGAACGGCGAGAAAGCGTAACAGAAGATGAAGAAAAAGATTAACAAAATGATGATCCTCATTGCCACGGTAACGATTTTGCTTACCATGGTACTGATCACAGTCGTGTATTATGATCTGTTCCGCAGACAGGTGCTGGAGGATCTGAAAAGCTATGGTTCCCTGTTAAAAAGCTGTTCTTCGGTAGAAGAGATCAAGGAAAACGGAGTGCCGGTGGAATCGGATCTGCGATTGACGCTGATCGGCAGTGACGGACAGGTATTGTATGATAATGAGGCAGATTCTGTGGCCATGGGGAATCACGCTTCCCGTCCGGAGATTCAGGAAGCCATGCGGGACGGCGAAGGTGAAGCAGTCCGGAATTCCGAGACCTTGTCCCAGTCCACCTTTTATTATGCCATCCGTCTGGAAGATGGCAGCATCCTGCGACTGTCCAAGGATGCCAGAAGCATTTACAGCATTTTCAGTCAAGCGCTGCCCATGATGGTGGGGATCTTTGTGGTGCTGCTGGTGCTGTGCATGGTGGCGGCCAGAGTGCTGACCACGAAGCTGGTGGCTCCCATTGAGAAACTGGCACAGAATATCGGGGAATGTACAGAGATGCAGACCTATGAGGAACTGACACCGTTCATGACCATGATCCGCAAACAGCATGAGGACATTATGAAAAATGCCAGAATGCGTCAGGAATTCAGTGCAAATGTGTCCCATGAACTGAAGACCCCGTTGACATCCATTTCCGGCTATGCGGAGCTGATCGAGACCGGCATTGCAAAGCCTGAGGATGTGCCGGGCTTTGCCCAGAAGATCCATGTGGAGGCCAGCCGTATGATCCAGCTGGTGAACGATATCCTGCAGCTTTCCAGTCTGGACAACGCCAGCGAAGCCGGTTCTGAGCCAGAGATGGAGACAGTGGATCTGCTTACCGTTGCCAAGGACTGCGTAGAGCGCCAGAAGCTGAATGCCCGCCGGGCTTACATCTCGCTGAACTGTCTGGGCGAAAGTGCTCTTGTGCACGGCAACCGTGCCCTGCTAGACGAGCTATGCCAGAACCTGTGCGATAATGCGATCCGTTATAATCGTCCCGGCGGTAAGGTACAGATCACCACAGCCTGCAGCCGCGACGGACACTGCACCCTGACTGTGGCCGATAACGGCATCGGCATCCCGAAAGAAGCACAGTCCAGCGTGTTTGAGCGCTTCTATCGTGTGGATAAGAGCCGCAGCAAGGCTACCGGCGGTACCGGTCTGGGCCTTGCCATCGTCAAGCATATCGCACGCATCCACAACGCACGTATCAAGCTGGAAAGTCAGGTGGATGTGGGCACTACCATTACTGTCACCTTCCCCACTGCCAACTGAATCACATCGGTAAAAATCTCACGTCTGCCTTCAATTGCGGGCAGGCGTTTTTTATTGTGATCTTTTCTCTGCCCACACCGTTCTGCAATGCACTGCGCTGCTGCAGATGCACAAGGTCGATGCCCTGCTGCCAGAAAGACTGCACCGTCTGCGTGCACAGTTCTGCCAGCTGTTCGCACTGTGCGGCGCTGGGCTGCGGCGTATCATAGCTGCGCTGACAGTCCAGCCGCAGACTGGCAGTTTCTTCCCGCAGGGTGACAGACACGCTGCATCGGCGGACCGTTACCGGCTCACCTTCCAGCCAGAAAGTATGCACGCCTCCCATTTCCAGCAAAAGCCGCGCTGTTTCCGCCTGCCGGGCCTCCAGCTCAATGCTGTTTTCCACTCGCCAGAGGATGCTTGTATCTGCAAGTGCCACTTCCTGTTTCTCTGCCCGCAGCTGCGGCAGAAGCATTCCGTCCTGATACTGGTAAAGCCTCGGCATCTGGTCTGTGCACTGCTTGAGCAACTCAAGCAGTTTGTTCGGAAATTCCTGCTTTTCCGCTGGAAGTTCCTCCAAAAATCCATCGTCCATCTCCAGCACAGAAACTTTTGCCGATACCCTGCCCTGCCTGTTTTCCAGCACCGTACGCTCATACGCTGCAAGCAGCTCTGCCGATGCATTTTGATCGATCAGCAGATAATCGCACAGGCGGTAATCCGCCTTTTGCGGCAGTTGCTTTTGAGCCGCCGCCAGCGCTTTTGCCAGCGTGTCCGCCTGCGCCAACTGCAGCTGCACAGCCCCAGAAGCCTCGGATGCATCGGCGGCGGCTTCCGGAGCCTGATACAGCAGCCCTACGGTGATGGACTGTTCCTTCTGAGCAAGATACAGCGCACGCACCATGCTTTTTTCAGTGGTCTCGCAGCGCAGAAAAATCAGGCACCACCCGATCAAAAGCACCGCACTGAGAGAGCGCAGTTTCTTCTGCTTCATTTTACCGCTCCTTTCCCGCACTGCACCGCGCGCTGCCACACGGTACGCACTGCCGCGCAGAGAAAGCCGATGCGGAAGATCGCGCAGGTGAGCCAGATGAGCAAAAGCAGCGCATCCATGCGGGAGAATACATCTGCACTCCATGCCCGCAGCAGTTCCTGTTCCGGGTAATCCGCTGCGCCAAATACGAGGCACATCCCGGCAGTAAGACCCGCCTGTGCCAGAAAGGTGAGCCATGGCAGCCAGGACATGCTGCGCGGCTCTTCATAACCTGCAAGAAGCGGCCAGAACAAATACTCCGCATACAGCGGAACACGCGGCCAGCGGGCCAGTTGCATAGCATCTGCCGTCAGCAGGTGCGCCCAGTCCATCTGCCCGGCAAGCCCTGTCAGACAGACCAGCCCACCCAGCAGCACGAACCACCACAGCACCCGTGCCGGAGCATCCCAGCCGGAAGGCGGAATACACCACCCTGCCCAGAGCAAAAGCGGCAGCAGGCCGATCAGCGCCATGGAGCGGAACTCCTGCTGGCAGATGTTCTGGGCCTGCATTACGGTTCCAAACAACTCTGCCAGAAACCATGCTCCTGCGGAAAACAGCCAGACCCACTGCATGGCTGCCCGCTGCCAGCAGGCAGAGAACACCCCACTGATGCATGTGAGCAAAAGAGCCTGAACCGCTCCATGAATAATCATCCCACGCGGAGAGATACCGGTCTGCATTTCTTCTGCCAGCGCAGCTGTCCACACGCTCAGTGCCAGCACGGGAGCAGAAAAGCCTTTCTGTTTTTGCATCATTTTCCCTCCCGTTTCTGCCAGATATTAAAGTCGTGCGCTGAAAGACGGCGGTAGTTGCGGCGGATGATGCCATCCTCTGCCATGGGCCGCTGCGGGAACGGATGCGCCGCCAGATATGGCACCTGCAGGCAGGCTGTGCCGGAAAGACTGAGCAGAACTGCAAAAAAAGCCCCCGCAAGGCCCACCGGCCCGGCAAGACCTGCAGCCAGCACCACACCCAGACGCAGCAGCGTAGCAGGCTCGTACAAAGAGGGCGTGACGAACACCGCGATGGCCGTGATGCTTGCCACAAAGATCACCGGCGTGCTCATAAGCCCGGTGGCAATGGCAGCATCGCCGATGATCAACGCGGACACCAGACTGACCGAATGCCCCAGCGACTGCGGCATCCGCAGACCTGCTTCCCGGATGACCTCCAAAATGAGTATGACCAGCAGCATTTCCGCAAACAGCGGCAGCGGTGTGGCCTTCTCCGCCGCTTCGATCTTGTACAGAAGCTGCGGTGGGATCAGCTCCGGCAGGTAGACCGCCAGACAGACGAACACACCCGGCAGAAATACTGTGAGGTAGAACGAAACATATTTGAGGATGCGCAGAAAAGAGGAAAACACGGCGGTGGATGCATAATCGTCCAAGCACTCAAAATTTTCGCAGAAAAGAGCTGGAAGCACCATGGCAGAGGGACTTCCGTTGACCAGCACCACGATCTTGCCCTCACAGATCTTTGCCGCCGCCACGGCAGGCCGCTCGGTGTAGCTTACCGGCGTGAACAGCCGCGCCTTGCCCGGCAGCAGCCACGGCACAAAGTAACTGGAATCCAGCAAAAGCTCCGGCTTTGCAGCGGCAAGCGCTTTGCGCACACGGATCACCATGGCGGAGTCTGCCCTGTTTTTGCAGTAGCAGATGGCGTATTCCGTTTGCATTTCGGTATCGGCCTGCGCCACCTCCTGCACCAGATGTTCGGTACGGATGAGCCGCCGCAGCAGGCTCAGATTGACCCGCAGCAGGTCGGCAAAGCCTTCGCGGGAGCCGCGCAGATTGCCCTCCCCGGAAGGCTCGTCTACCGAGCGGAACTTCAGTCCCTGCACCGAGAAGGCAATGCCCTTTGCGCAGCCGTCCAGCAGTAAGACCGCCATGCCTGCCGTCATTCGTTTGATCAGATCAGCCAGATCTGTTACCGGCTCACTTTCTGCCGGAAATGCTGAGCCGTGCAGGATCAGCTCAAAGACCTGCGGCCCGGTGCAACGCTGGCCTGCCTGCTGCGGCGGTGTCTGACGGCTGGCCGCATCCAGTAAAAGCTCCCACAAAGAATCCAGGCTTGCCATGCCGTCAAACAGCAGGATGCTTCCCCTGCAATGATAAATCGTGATCTCCTTGGCATAATAATCCGCAGAGGTGCCAAACATTTTGTCCAGCACCGCAAGATTTGCCGCAAGGCTCTGTGATAACTGCCGCATCCAACCACTCCTTTGCACAGCAGTATGCCCGGCTGCAGCGGCATCCATTCCGCCAGAAACGACAGGAGGTCTTGTTACTTGAAGCTTCTGATCTGCCGCACGATCATCATTTATCTGTGCGTTCTGTTTGCCATGCGGCTGATGGGCAAGCGCCAGCTGGGCGAACTGCAGCCCGAAGAACTGGTGTCCACCATTCTCATTTCCAATCTGGCATCCATCTCCATTGAATCGGAAGAGGTGCCCATCACATCCAGCCTGATCCCGCTGTTTCTCATTGCAGCGCTGGAACTGCTGGGCTCCGTGCTGAGCTTCCGCAGCCAGAAATTCTTCAACTTTCTCTCCGGCAGACCAAAGACGGTGATCTTGGACGGGCAGATCGATCAGAAAGCCTTGCGGATGTTACGGCTGACCACAGCTGACCTGATGGAAGCGCTGCGCGGTAAAAATATTTTTGACCCACGGGAGGTCTCCTACGCGGTGATCGAGACGAACGGCACCCTTTCGGCAGCACTGCGGCCAGAAAAAGAGCCAGCCCGTCTTGCTGACCTGCAGCTGAAGGTGACCCATACCAACGCCACCATTCCCTTTGTACTGGACGGACAGGTGCTGGAAGACAACCTGCGCTGGTGCGGCAAGGACCGCGCGTGGCTGGAACGCACGGCGCAGGCCAACACCCTGCTGCCGGAAGAAATTTTGCTGCTGATCGGCAACGAGACCGAGGATTATTTTTTGCTAAAAAAAGAGAACCGCCGTGCCGGCGGCTCCCATTGAGGTGAGCGGATGAAGCGGATCTATGCATGTATCGCCATTGTGGCCGTACTGTTGAGCGTGGCCTTTTACAGCAGCTGGAAGGTGCAGAGCTTTGCGGATGTGATCTCGGCAGACCTTGACACCGCCGCCGAAGCCATCCGCAATGCCGACTACCCTGCCGCCCGGCAGGCACTTGCTGATGGTGCCGACCGGTGCGACCAAATGCGCACCAAAATGAACCACCTGCTGCGCACAGCAGATTTTACCGAGCTGGAAGCTGCACTGCGGGCGGCGGACGGACACCTGGAAATGGGTGCCCCAGAGGAAGCCTTTGGTGAGCTGCGCCGCGCACAGGTACAGGTGGAAACACTGGAATGGCTCTCGCACCGGCTGGTATAAACAAAAACACCGGCCCTGCCCCATTGGGCGAAAGCCGGTGTTCTGATGCGAATTATTTCTGTGGTTCCTTGCGGTCGCCCATCAGCTTTTTCAGCTCATTGAAAAAACTTTCCACGTCTGCAAACTGACGGTAGACCGATGCAAAGCGAACATATGCCACTTCGTCGATTTTTTTCAGTTCCTGCATGGTCAGCTCACCGATGCGCACGCTGGGGATCTCACGGTCGTAGGAGCTGAGCAGCGTCTGCTCAATGCTGCTTACCGCACGCTCCAGCGATTCGTAGCTGACTGGCCGCTTGGCGCAGGCACGCACCATGGCGTTGAGCAGCTTCTGCCGGTCGAACGGCTCACGGGAGTTATCCTTTTTGATGACGATGAGCGGCACCGTTTCCACGACCTCGTAGGTCGTGAACCGCATATGGCAGTTCAGGCACTCCCGGCGGCGGCGGATGCGCTCACTGTCTTCGGTAGGGCGCGAGTCGATCACCTTGGATTCCTCAGCACCGCAATAGGGACATTTCATGTTCTGTTCCTCCTGAACCTCTGCGGGAATTTTGCGTCAGGCCTTTTTGCCGGACTTGGGGCTGCGCTCGCTCCACAGCATCCATGCCGAGGTGGAGACGCACAGCGAAGTGTACACGCCGCTGATCATGCCCATCATCAGCGGGAACGCAAAGGTAAAGATGCTGTCCAGACCATACAGCTTTGCCACGATGCACATAACGCCCAGCGCCATCACCGTGGTAATGGTGGTGATCAGGGTGCGGCGGGCGGACTGGTTCACCGAGTGGTTCACCAGCTCTTCAAAGGATGCCTTTTTGCCCATCAGGGTGCGGTTCTCGCGGATACGGTCGTAGACCACAACAGTATCGTTGATGGAGTAGCCAAGGATGGTAAGCATGGCGGCAATGAAGTTGCCATCCAGCGCGGTGCGCAGCAACACGAAGGTGCCAAACACCACCATCAGGTCGTTCACAAGCGCCAGCACTGCCATCATGCCGCCGGTCAGGCCACCGATGTTCTTGAAGCGCAGGGCGATGTACAGCAGGATCAGCACCAGTGCAAACACCACGGCAACCAGACTCTTCTGCAGGAACTTGGTGCCCATGGCAGCGCTGACGTTGCTTAGCGACAGTTGTTCAAAATTGTTGTCCGGGCAGCTTTCGTTCAGGCTGTCCAGCAGCTTGGCCACCTGCTCGGTAGTCACTGTTTCGGTACCGGGCATCGAGATTTTCAGGGTCTGGCCACCGGTAGCAACATTCTCGCCGGTCTGCAGGGTCAGGCCGTTATTCTCCAATGCAGAGGATGCAACCTTCTGCACATCCGACATGGTAAAGCTGCCCTCGTAGCTCAGGGTGATCATGGCACCGCCGGTGAACTCGGTATCCAGATGGACACCCAAAACCACAGCGCACAGCACGATGGCTGCCATCAGGCAGGAGGAGATCGTCAGGAAGCGCTTGCGCAGGCCCACAAAGTCGATGGGCTTCTTCTCGGCTTTTTCCTTGCCGGGCTTTTCTGCACCGTAAAGCCAAGGGTTGCGCAGAGCCTTGATGGATGCCGCACCGCGGATCATCACACGGGTAGCAAACACGCCAAACACAAAGTTCAGCAGCACGCCGGTGAGCAGCGTGTAACCGAAGGCATAAATAGTGCCTGCGGTGGAGGGGCCAAAGGCAAAGAACACAAAGTGGAGTGCCTTTGCAAACATGCCGTCCGAGGGGCCAAAGGCACCCATCAGCACGATGGCCACGATGACGATGGTCACGTTGCCGTCAACGATGGGGGTCAGGCCGCGGGCAAAACCGCTCTTGAGCGCGCCATCCAGAGACTTGCCGTTTTTCAGCTCTTCCTTGATGCGTTCTGCCGTGATAACATTGGCATCCACGCCCATGCCGATGGCAAGGATGATGCCTGCGATGCCGGGCAGGGTCATGGTAAAGCTTTCAAACACCGGGAAGTAACCGGAAACGAACGCCAGTGTTGCTGCCACCTGACCAGCCAGTGCAATACATGCAAGGAAGCCCGGCAGACGGTACAGCATCGTCATGAACACCACGATCAGTGCAAAGGCGATCAGGCCGGCCAGAACCATGGCGCTCAGGCTGTTCTCGCCCAGACTGGGGCTGACGGTGGAATAGCTGTCCACCGTCAGTGCAAAGGGCAGTGCGCCGGAGTTGATCTGGCGGGCCATCTTGACCACGTCCTCCTGCGTGAAGGGATTGGACGCGGAACTGGTGATGATGGCGGCACCATCGGTGATGGCCGCATTGACCGTTGCCGTGCTCACGTTCTGATCATCCAGCCAGATGCTGATGGTTCCACTGCTCTGGTAGAGCTCCGTGGTAGCATCCCCGAAGGCCTTGGCACCCTCGTCGTTGAACTTGAGGGCTACATAATATTCGGATGTACTGCCGCTCACGGGGCCGTACTGAGCAGCTGCGCTCTCGACCATGGAGCCGTCCAGGATCAGTTCACCGTCTGCACTGCTCCCCTTGCGGAAGGTCAGGTAGGCGGTGCTGCCGATCTCTTCAATGGCGGCTTCGGGGTCAAAATCGGTCTCACCGGACTGCCACGGAAACTCCAGGATCAGGCGGTCGGAGTCATAATCCACATACAGCTCGTAGTCGGTCACGTTCAGGCCGACCAGACGATTCTCAATGACCAGCTGGGCAGCGTCCAGCTGATCATCGGTGGCATCGTAGTTGTCCGAGGGGGCAAATGTTACGTTGACACCGCCCTTGATATCCACGCCAAAGCGGATATCCTGCGCTCCCTTGATGTAGGTCTTGGTCACATCACCGTACTTGACTGCCACACCAAAGAATGCCGTGTAGACAAACGCGGCGATCAGGAGCACTGTGACAACAAGCTGCCATGCTTTGCCTTTCGTCTTCATAAAAAACAGGAAACCTCCAAAATATAATAAACCTCCGCCGCGCAGAAAAACCTCTGCACGGAGGAGATTTTTTGCAGAATAAAACGCTTACTCTGCCTTTTCGGCCAGCAGCTTTTCGATGACTGCCAGCTTTACGCAGACGCAGAGCAGATCAGATGCGGTCTCCACCTCGTCCAGGCTGGGATAGGTGGGCGCGATACGCAAGTGAGAATCCTGCGGGTCCTTGTGGTAGGGATAGGCGGAACCGGCACCGGTCAGGGTCAGACCGCACTCCTTGCACAGCTGGGCCACACGCTTGGCGCAGCCGGGCATAACGTACAGGCTGATGAAGTAACCGCCCTTGGGGTTCGTCCAGTGGGCGATGTCGCCGCAGGGGGTCAGCTCCTCGGAAAAGGCCGTCTTGACCGCATCAAAGCAGGGGATCAGGCGGCGGCGATGCTTTGCCATGTGGGCCAGCACACCCTCTTTGTTCTTCAGGAAGCGGACATGGCGCAGCTGGTTCATCTTATCATAGCTGATGATCATCACGGAGAAGCGCTTGCAGATATACTTCATGGAGTCCACGCTGCATGCAATGGCGGAAACACCTGCACCGGGGAAGGTGATCTTGCTGGTGGAGGTGAACATGAACACACGGTTCTCCGTGCCGTACTTCTTGCTCTCGTTCAACAGAACAGGGGTCTCGATGATCTCCTCGGTCAGGTGGTGGACGATGTATGCCTCATCCCAGAAGATCTTTGCATTTTCTTCTATATATGTAAGAAATACCTGTCCGAAGATCCGGCTTTGATCTTTTACCTCTTTCAGGCTCCGCGGCGGCATCCAGCCATTACATACTGCAAGGATGACACACAGGATAATGGCTGTGAGTATTTTTCGCCTGGGCTGTTTTTTTCGTTTATATTTTCGCTTGTATGTAGGATAACGCTTCTTTTTCACGGGACCCCCTTACTTTTTTTGTTTGACAGATATTATATGTGATGCAGAGATTATTATAACCGCAATTCCAGTCAAAAAGCAACCATACATTCGGTTTTTACTGCGGTATAATTTATGAACAGAAATATTTTTATATGTTAAATTTCCTTTAACTGCCAGTGTATTATTTCCGCTATTTCATATACTAGCAATGTAACATCAAACCAAACAACAACCAAGGAGGAAATGAATTATGCCAAGTAACACTTCTTCTAACAAAGCAGTTGTACCGGAAGCAAAGGGCGCACTTGACCGTTTCAAATATGAGGTAGCAGGCGAGATCGGTGTACCATTAAAAGATGGTTACAATGGTGACTTAACTTCCAGACAGAATGGTTCTGTCGGCGGC
>OICL01001199.1_pt1 | contig 11639 bp, 6 predicted proteins | sample 1581231 | NCBI WGS metagenome assembly OICL01 (sample SAMEA3882542, study PRJEB24775) | human gut metagenome | biome: human-associated habitat; feature: intestine environment; material: feces | place: Netherlands | collected 2009/2010 | reverse complement strand
GCATTAAAGCTTGCTTCACGCTTCTCCATCGCTTCCATCTTCTTGTCCAGATTTTCTTCTTTCTGCACAACACGACGCTCGTTACGCTGGATTTCATTTCTACGCTCCTTGATTTCTTTGTCAAGTTCATTCTTGGAACGAATGGTCTCTTCCTTGATCTCAAGCATAGATTCGCGCTTCTTGTTCTCAGCAGTCTTTACGGCCTCATCGATAATGCCTCTGGCTTTCTCTTCTGCGTTACCAATTTTTGTATTGGCTACCCTCTTGTGATATTCGGCAGAAATAAACCATATAGCAACAGCAGTAATTACGAATGTGATGATAGCAGTAATTACATACGGCACCACTACAGGAGCACCTCCTTTATTAAGTTTTCATTGTACATATAACAAAAAGAAAACTCTTTTCATGTCATAACTTTACAACGTATTAATTTTATCATTTTTGCTTAATAATGTCAAGCAATACGCCCTTGATTTGTCTAAAATTCCGGTTTTGCTTTCATGACTTTTAAAATATCACTACTTCGAAACCCTCTGCGCAATAAATATTGGTAAGTCCGCTGAAATTCACGTTCGTCCGCTTCCTCTGCCACAAACTTTCGCTTTTCTAAAAGGCGTGCGATCTGCGCAGACTCTTCTCCGGAATATTCCTCCTCCAAAGCCTTTTCGATCACATCTCTTGGAACTCCTTTCTGAGTCAGTTTCATCTTTAGCTGAAGCCGACTCATCTTTTCCTGAGAATACCGGATAAATGTGCAGGCATACCGGTAATCATCAATATAATGATATTTCCTGACATACGCGATTGCTTCATCAATACAAACCTGCGGATATTTCCCATCTTCCAATTTATCTCTCAGTTGTTTCTCTGTACGGTCCATACGCTCCAGCAAATGCATAGCGCGTTTCTTTGCACGTTTTCCAACCACTTCGGTAAGCAGCTTCTGATAATCTTCTTCGGATATTTCTGCTTCTTCGCGAAGCTTCCATTGTTTTGCTTCTCCACGGTATAAAATAAGCTCCGCCTCGTTATCAAAACGCACGCGGAGCTTACCTTTCCCCAGAGATTCATACTCTGTTACGGTAATCATTCACTCTATTCCTTATCAGCCTCTGCTGCTTTCTCCTCTGCTTCCGGCTCTTCCTCTGTTTCCTGTGCAAAATAATGTTCTCTTACCTGCTCCTCAATCATTTTGCAGAAATCCGGATTCTGACGCAGATAATTCTTTGCGTTCTCACGTCCCTGACCAATCTTGTCACCTTCATAGGCATACCATGCGCCGGACTTGCTGATGATTCCGACGTTGGCTGCTAGATCAAGAATATCGCCTTCCTTGGAAATTCCCTGACCGAACATAATATCAAATTCTGCTTCTTTAAATGGCGGAGCGACCTTGTTCTTTACAACTTTCACTCTTGTACGGTTACCAACGACTTCTCCAGCCTGCTTTAATGCTTCAATTCTTCTTACATCCAGACGAACAGACGAATAGAATTTCAACGCACGTCCACCAGTTGTTGTCTCCGGATTACCAAACATAACACCAACTTTTTCACGCAGCTGGTTGATAAAGATAACAACACAGTTTGATTTGCTGATAACACCAGTCAGCTTACGAAGTGCCTGACTCATCAGACGTGCCTGCAAACCTACATGAGAATCTCCCATATCTCCATCAATCTCTGCCTTCGGAACAAGTGCTGCAACAGAATCGACTACGATAATGTCAATCGCACCGGAACGTACCATTGTCTCAGTAATCTCCAATGCCTGATCTCCGCTGTCTGGCTGTGAAATGTAAAGTTCATCAATATCTACACCGATATTCTTCGCATATACCGGATCCAGTGCATTCTCTGCATCCTTCTGAAGATTTTCGTATCCGGTCTTCTTCATTTCAGTCTCATGGTTATGAACAGTATCCTGCATATCCTCTTCTGCGTCTGCAAGTTCTGCTTTTAACTTTTCCAGACGCGCTTTTGCTGCGGCATTCGACGTCCCTTCAAGGGCAGAGATGGAAGCCTTCAAAGCATTGATATCCTTGGACTTTTTCCTGATTGTCTTATCAAATTCATAATATTTCTCTTTCGCATCCAAGGCTTCCAGACGTTTATCAATATTCTTTTGCAGCAGGTCGTTCTCCGTCTTGACCTGTGTCTCATATACAGATAATATCTGCTGCCTGTACTCTGCCAGTGAAGAGGATGCATCCTGTATTCCTTTTAACAGTTCTTCTGTCTTTTCTTTGTATTCTTCTGCACTGTAGCATCCATTCTGATACTGCTCTTCCAACTTATCCAGCGCAACCCTGTAATTCGCAAGCTTATCCTTAGTCGCATCTATGGATTCCTGTAACAGCAGAACATTTGTAAGACCATTCTGTGTCAGGGAACCATCATCATTATAGAAGCTGTCCTCATCGCCCAACAGCTTCTGCATGGTCTGGTACTCATTAATCACACTGTCCAGCTCATCCTGAAAATCATTAAACGGCTTCCAGCGGAGTTCCATAATCTTATTTTTCAGCTCTTCCGTACTGCTGCCAAGATTTAATATCTGTTCGTCGATCTTAGCAATCGAATCGAGATACTTCTGCGCTTCTTCATTGTTCCAGCTGCTAAAATGTGTATCATAATATTCCGCTTTTTCCTGTCTCAGCTTTTGCAATGCCAGAATCTGTCGGTTATTCGTCTTGATACGTTCGGTATAATCTTTCTCAGCTATCTGACGATCCGGGTTATCTGATACGATTTTATAATTAATAGCTGCATCCTGCTTGGAACCTGCACGCTCCCAGCGATCCACTGACCATTGCTTCACATTCTCTCTTGCGTCTTGAATCGCCTGTGTCAACTCCTGAATATGCGTATCTGCTTTTGCATAGGTTGTCTTCAGTTCTGTATACTGTTTTAACATCTCCTGATATGCTTTATCCTTACGGTTATTGCCATTCGTCTTGAGATATTCAGACATTCTCTTCTGGACAGCCTTCATCTCCTTTGCAGTCCAGTCCTTCTGATACTGTGCATAATCATGCTGCTTCTTAAGATCCTGATAATAAACAGAGCCGATCTTCTGGGACTTGCCATGTGCAATTCTATTCTCTGCCAAAGCTGCATAATAATCTTCTTTCGCTTCTCTCTTACCAATAATCACATCGTAAGAATCATATGTATTGTCAACTTTTGCCCTAGCAAGTTTTAATTTCTGTGCTCTCTTCTCCCGGTTCGTATCTTTGGCATCCAGATACTTGTCCATCCATTCTTTATAAGCGTCAACCGCAGCTTTCTGACTGGCAGATAAAGACTCAATATCAATTGTCTTGCCCTCATCAATCTTTTTCTTCAGAGTTGGAGTAAGATACTGACTGACCGTAGAGTCTGCTGCTACTTTCTGTGCATAACTCCAATATTTCTGCATTGCCTGCTTAGAAGCATCAATCTCTTCCTGTGTACTTTTAATTGCTTTGTCATAGTTCTTCTGAGCCTTCGTATAATGACTGGTATCGCTTTCCGCATAGTCCGTATATTTGGAAGTCGCCCGATCCAGACGGTTCATGGTTGTTTCTATCCAATCCATTGCATTGTCATTCAGTTTCTTAATGGCATTCTGAAGAGCTTCGTCTACTTTATCCGCAGCTTCACTGGCAGCTTTGCCTGAACTTTGTACTGCTTTTGTATTATTATTAACGGCAGCCGTATTCGCTGTTGATGCAGAACCGTTACCTGTACCTGATCCACGATTTCCAGAAGCGATATTTGCCTGACTGACAGAAATCCCACCTCTGACCATAGCAGTACCAGACGCTCTCGCCATTCCACGACTGTTCACGAATCCCTGTTCCAACAAAGATTCGGTCTGTAAATGATTGAATACTATACTTCCTGCCGGGATGTACTGGAATTCCGCACCATTGTCACCAACTGTATGCCATGTTCCAGTCATTGGATCAACGACGATCTCTCTTCCCAGCTCTCCAACCAGCGTCATTCCTCCGGTTTTTGTTCCCCAGTTACCTTTTGCATCTGCATGACCAACCAAATGCGGATAATGTGCCGTACCAAAAGCATGAGCAGTACCACTCGCACCGCCTGATCCTTTGGATGGTGCGTTTGCATTTGTCCAGTTGACTGTACCTGTCGCAGTAAAACTGGTCTTTACATTTGCCGTATTGTTCGTCCAGTTCACCGTACCATTGGAAGTGTGCATCTGCGCAGCCCATGCATCCACTTTTCCTGTATTATTGTCCCAGTCTACCGTACCATTGGATTTTTTCTCTTCTGCTGCATACGCGTCTACAACAGAAGAATCCACACCTGCTTCTACCATAATTTTCGGTGATAATGCTTGAATGGATGCTGTGATTGTAGCTTCAGAAGCTCCGTCAATTCCCAGTGTTGCCTTAATCTCTGGGGAAAGTCCCTGAATTTCACTGACCAGACCATCCACTTTACCCTGTGCTTCGGAAGTGTCAGCTCCCACCGAAGCCTGCAATTCTACATTGTTCTGCGCTTCCTGAAACTGCTGCAATAAAGATAATGCATTCCCAAGCTCTCCATCTACCTGTGAAGTATCTACAGACATAACAGCCGGAGCTTCCAGCATCTGTTTTTGTGTCACACAGTACTGGATCACGGTATTTGCATCATCCACCTGAGAAGAATCCACTTCCAGAGTGCCTTTATACTCCTGCATCTGTGAAATCGTATTATCAAGAGTCTTGATCTTATCTTCTGTACTCTCAATATCTGAAACGTCGATCTGAATATCAAGATCTTTGTCCCCGGACAGTTCTTCAATCCTGCCCTTGGCTTCACCTGCTGCCATACCCAGATTCCCCAATGTCTTGACAGCTTCGTCAGCCCAGTCAAATTCACCGCCGAACTCTTCCATCTCTCCGAACATTGCCTGCACCATCGGAAGTGACAAATTTAATCCGTCTGCAAAGTCCTGCATAGTACGCTGACCTGCAATCTTATACTCACCACTTGCTTCATCCAGTTCCATCAGTCCGGCTTTTGTCGCCTTTGCACAGAACTCCGCAACATCCAGTCCGGTTCTGTTCCCGTCTGAATCATGGTTAAAATAATGCTCAATACTATCTATATAAGAAGAAACTGCTTCTGCATCTTCTGTATCTACAGAATCCGGGACGATAAAATCCACTGCTGCTTTATAAGAATTTGTTCCTATCCTTCCATAATCCTCAGAATCCGTATTCTGTGTTACATCCTCAATGTGATCCAACGCTCCCATAGCATCGTCAAACATATCTCCTGACTCAGAAGTGTTCTGTTTATCCAGCCAATTCTGATATGCCCCTGTTGCTTCTCTGAGTGATGCAGACAACAGATCAAGCTGGTTACACTGATTCACTAATCCATCATTCTCAGATAACAGTGCATCTATACTACTCTGGATGGTCTGTGCATTCTGACTTTTTGCATCAGATAAATTTCTCAGTTCATCCTGAAGCCGCTCGATTTCTGCAATGTTCTGCATATATTGCGCCTGTTTTTCCAGTTTCTGATTCTCATTCGTCTGGATTGCTTCCTCTGCTTTTGCTTTTTGCAGTTCCCGGACTTTCTCGGCATTCAGATGTAGTGCGCCATTGTTATATTCCAATGCAGAGGTGTAATCTGAAAGCTCATCTGAATTAAAATCATCCAAAGATATAGACTTCCCTGTTGACTGTGAAGTAAGAACTGAAGTTGCTTTCTCAATCCCGGATAACGCTTCCTGTGCATTTATGATCTGGTCTGCCAAATCTGAGACAGCTTCGGTTGTTGTGTCCACAGAAGCTCCTGCACTGGATGAAATGACTCCTAACTGTGTAAGCATATTCACCAACTTCGCCACTTCACCGCTGGATGTATCAGAAATCAGTCTACACTCCACTGCCGCATCCACAAGAGCATTAATCTGATCTTCACCTTCCTGTACACCTTCTGTCTCGAAAGCATACTTGAAGTCCGTATCTGTCAAGCCAAGTTCTTTCAGAGAATCTGCATTCTTCTTTATCTCTTTTCCGAACTTTGAAGTGTCTTTTCCCGATAAAGCATCACTAAACTGATTTGCAGCGATAGCCGTATCATTTAACTGATCTCTTACCTCCGAGAACTGATCCGCAAACTGAGACATATCAGAATTCTTTAATAAAGACTGTACCGCCGTATCTACCGTTTCAAACTCTCCTGCTGCCTGTGTGATCTTATCAGAATCGCCTTCTGTCAGTGCATCATTGTAATTCTTTACTGCTTTTGTATAATCATTCAGCCATTTCAGAGCTGTCTGGTCTTTCCCATCAGCTTTAAATGTCTGTTCTTCTGCAACCAGCTTCGCTTCCTGTGCCTGTTCATAAAGATCACCATATTTTCCAAGTATTTCATTGGCTTCTGATAATCCTCCTGATGCATTATCCAGCATCACGCTTAATGTATCAGATTCTCCATACTGTTTCTCAATGGATTTGGCATCATCCATAAAGTCATTCAATGCCTGTTTTGCCGTTACAGAATCCGCTTTAAAATGGACATCCATTGTAATTCCGTCCATTTCCGGTTCTATCGTAAATACTTCATCCCCGTATTCTTTCTTCAGATCATTAATAGATTTTTTGATTGCTTCAGATTCTTTGGAACCATTATCAAGGAATTGTCCAAGATAAGTGTGACGTTTCTTCTCTACTTTTTTCTCTGCTTCCTCAATCCCTTTTTTGTTCTCGTTCTGGAACTGGCTGGCTTCTTTTTGTGAAACCTTATCCAAAAGCGCAATCTGTTCTTCCAGACTTCCATTAATCAGGTCAATCCCGGCTACCTGACTGTGGTAGGAATCTGTCAATGACTCCTGAATAGATAACAGTTCGCTCTTTGCGCTGGCAGCTTCCTGTTCGGTCAAAGCCCCAGAAGATAATGCAGTACGAAGTTCTGTGATTCTCTCAATGTTATCCTGCAAGGATGTATTATTTTCCTGCCATTCGGTACCTGCCTGTTTTGCGGAAGATACCGCTTCCTCAACAGAATGTTGATATGCACTAAACGCAGATACGGCAGCCGTTACCCCAGCAGCCACCAGAATAAGTGGATTCGCCATTAATGTAGCCCACAAACCAGATAATGCACCAGATAAAGAGAATGTTGATGCCGCTGCTGCACCTTCTGCGGTTGACAAGCCCATTGCTGCTACCGATGCCTGTGCTTCTGCACTGCTCATTCCCTGATTTGTCAGAATTGCTGCCCTCTGTGCATCCGTTAAAGCAGTACTGGACAGAACAAGTCTGGTCTGTGATTCCGATAATCCCTGTGTCAACGTCAATAATCTCTGGAAAGAATCATCCGGGATATTTACTGCCCTGCTCAGATTCAAAGCATTTCCAAGATTTGAAAGCTCCCGGAATGCCGCTACAATCTGCTGAATTGCATACACTCCACCTGCTGCACCAAGCCCTGCAATGGCAGACTGAACCAGATTAATGTTATTTGCAAAATCCACAAGACTCTTGGAACCGTCCAGAAAACCTGAATACAAGTCGCTGGATACGGTAGATGTAGCCAAATTTTCAAGACTTGCTTTCAGTGCGTTGGTCTTTGCTTCCAGTGAAGTCAGGTAATTATCCTCAAATTTTTTCTGTGCGGTGCCGTCTGCATTTAACGCGGTTTCTGTTAAAGACTGCACTTTATCCCAGTTGTCAAACATGGCAATCAGTTTGTTATACTGGTAGGTACCTGCCATAGCTGTTGCAACTGCTTTCTTTGTATTTCCATCAAAGGTTGACCACTTGCCTGCAACTTCATCAATGATCGGTTCCGATTCTTTGAACTGTCCATTCACGTCACGCATGGAGATTCCTACTTTATTCAGGACTTTCTCCACATCATTCAGGCTCTCGCCAGTTTCAGAATCTACAAATTTACCAGCCTTAATCTGGTTCATTCTGGAAAGAATACTCTTCAAGCCTGTACCAATCGAATCATCACTGTCCTGTGTTACGTCCTTGATTGTTGCAATCATGGCAGCAGTTTTCTCCAGACTGACACCTGCATTATTCGCCTGTGATGCAACTTTTGTCAGTGCCTGTCCGATTCCTCCGGCATCTGAAGCAGATTCCAAGTCGATACTCGTCAGTACATCATTAATATGCCCTGCCTGATCCGCATTCATCTGGAAACCGTTCAGAGTTGCAGTCAATACCTCTGACGCATTCTCCGAATCCATCTGTGCATCTTTGGATAGCACCATACTGTCCTTGATAAGCTGATTAGTCTCAGACATGGAACGTCCCTGTCTTAACCAGCTGTCCGCAGATTTCGCTACATCCGAAGTGATACTTCCAAGTTCCTGTCCCAATGCATTGTAACTCTGCGTCAGATCACTTGCATAAGAACGGCTCTCACCTGTAGCCATTGCAAGGTCAGTCTCCAGATCATTAAATTCCTTCACTGTAGAAAGAGCTTCTTTTCCTGCATCCGTAATCTTATACAATCCATCCTGCATCAGATTCGCCAGACTGTATGCACTGAAAGCTTCCCTGAAACTGCTTCCCAGAGAAGAAAAGATACTCTGACTTCTCTGTCCTGCTGTATTTACACTTCCAAGTGCCTGCTGCAACTGTGTAAGCCCGGAAGTATCTGTCTGTGGAGCCGTGACCGGAACTTCTGCCTGTATATTCCCGGTATTTGCCGCCTGAGCTGTAGCATCCGTGACCGGATCAGTGTTCACTCTCAGATCAATCTGAATATCCGTAATGCTCTCTACTGCTGCCCGGAGCTGGCTTTCGATCTCTTCCGCATCCACTTTAAAATGCACCGGAAGTTCCAGATCATTCAATGTAAGGTTCAGATCAGACTGTAAGGATTCCCGATTAACCTGAAGATTTACTTTTACAGGTTCTTCCCCGGTTCCAAGCTGTCCCACGGCACTTCTAAGCTCTGATATCAGTTGTTCGTCATTGATCTTCAGGTCAACATTGAGAGCTTCCCCTGCTTCTGTCCCTGCGCTCTGTACTGCGGAACGAATATCTGAAGCAATTTTCTCAGTATTCACCTCAACATCAAGATCGATCATTGTTTTCGCTGCTTCTGTTGCAGACATAAGATTTGTCTGTAAAGCATCTTTCAGCTGTGTACCTGCTGCTAACACCTGTTCCGCTATCGAATCTGTCATAGCTGTAAAGTCTGCACCTTTCAGATCACTCACGGAAAAACTCTGTGTCATATCAGCTCTTGCCTGCTTCATCAGATCAAAGGCATGAGTGATCTGATCCACCTGATTCATCATATCTGTAGAAAAGTGTTCCGGGAATAAGCTGGTCATTTCTCCCCAGATGGAATCTATAGATACGCCCTTTGCGGAATCCCTGACAATCTTTCCGATATTATTTTGCAGCAGTTCCTTATAGGCATCACCACCCATTGCTTTTTTCAGTTCATCCGATACATAAATCTTCTTATCTTTAAAGTAGTTGAAAAAATCATCATAAATTCCGGTCTTGCCCTGAACAATCTTTGCATTCTTTGTAACAGTATCAGACAGATTATTCAACCCGGAATAAAACCCGGAAGCATTCTTAAAATCAAAATCACTGCCATTCCAAGTCTTGCCTAAGCTGGACACCATCGTATCCATCTGTTTCTTCATCCTGCTCAGCACATTCTTATCTGAGATATTGAAAGAACCTGCCAACTGTTCTGTAATAGAAGAGGTATCAAACTTTGTCTGCCTGATACCTCTCTCAATACTGCTGCCGAGTTTCTTTGCGGAATCCTGATTTACTTCCACATCAATCTTCAGTTTATTCTTTTTGTTTAGAAATGCTTCTAATTTATTCTCTGCTGCCGCTGTATCAAGTTCAGCAGTTATCTTCGCTCTAAAATCTTCTGCCATTAAGCATTCACGCTCTCTTTCTGTTCATCCTTCTGTTTTATTTTTTCTAACATCATCTGAATTTCCATCAGTTTTTTTAATGCTGTATTTTCAAGATAAAGACTTTCTTCAGTTCCATCTTCTTCGTAAGCATCTGGATCATAGTCTTCTGTATTTTCAACCAGTTCTTCAATAATATCTTCAGTTTCTTCGTCTATATTCTCAGAATCATCCTCATACCCAAGAAGATTCGCAATCTGTCTGTGCTTGTCACTCAGTTCATCGAAAAAACACTCCATATCATCATCTGTCATAAGCTCAGCCAGAGCAAAACTAACCTTACGCTTCACTTCTGCTGTATAACAGCCCCAGACATCAAGCGCAGCAGAGTAAACCTGCTCCGGTGATTCGACCTCTGGTACGTATTTTTCAATAATCTCCCAAACGTCTCGCTCTATAAGCTCTACGCCATTCTTATCAAACAGTTTTAACACTTCATAATTTTCTTTTGCAGACAGTCCATGCAGGATTCCATCCACTTCCAGACATAAATAAACGCCTTTCTTCTCCACAACTTTACCGCCGAATACTTCATACTCTGGATTGTACTCACTTCTTACTACCATCTTCATGCCAACTTCTACTTTATCCATAACATCTGCTAATTTCATAATCCTTGTTCTCCTTTATTCTCAATCGTATTTTTTTATTGTTCCGAATCATTTCTTAATGAAACCTGCTGCCGAATGACTGCTGTATGTGTGCCGGGATTCTGGACATTGTATCAGCCCAGAATCCACCGTTACCCAGCAATCCACCATTCTCAGCATAACCGTAAATCGTTCTTGTATCTCTCCCAGAAGGACTGTAACCGTGTCCGGTGTTCAGACTGATCTCACCTGTAGACACAGAACCGCCACCACTGAAGTAACTCTGCGGTGACATACGCAGCATTCCTGTACGGTGATATCTTCCTTCTGAAGAACTGTAAAATCTGTCAACGTTCCTGTACAGATCATCCAGAGAATCGTCCACAACCTCTTCTGTTGCTTCTGCTACTTCTTTCTGAAGTGCCTGCACAAGTGCTCCCCAAGATGTAAATGTTCCGCTCATAACTTCACCAGTCCTAGCACTTGCTGTAATCCAGTTTCACTGATTTTGTCTGGCTTAACCATTCTGAAAGAGCATCTTCCTCAACCCGGTAACTGCGTCCGATCCGAATACTCGGAAATCCTTCTACTCTCATCAATGCTTCTGCCTGTTTGTGTCCGATCTGCATGATCTGTTGTAAGTCTTCTGCTGTATAAAATTTCATCTCTGTTGTTCCTCGCTTTCTTATTTCATATTTTTCATGTCATTCTTTATCAGAGTTGTAATATAGTTCTGTAAAGTCATACCACGCAGAGTAGCAAATAACTTTAACTCTCTGTGGAAATCTGGCTCCACTTCTATAGAAACTCTCTTTTTGTTATTCTCAGTCATTGCTGTATCCTCCTTTTTTGTTGATGTTCTATTATAATGATACAGTTGTATCTTATAAAAGTTTGTTCTCTCATATACCGGACGCTAAGTCACCTTTAATTTTTGTTGTATTTACGTCGTTTATTGCTACTATGATACATATATATCGTGTAATTTTGTACATAGAAAAAGTTATTCCCCTCATATACCGGACGAATTTGTATTTACGATTTTTGTTACTTTTAAAGGGTTTTAGGCTGATTTTTTTTCAGACATTCTGCAGTTTTTTAATACGCAAAAATTCATTTCCTCAT
>OICL01001130.1_pt1 | contig 12088 bp, 18 predicted proteins | sample 1581231 | NCBI WGS metagenome assembly OICL01 (sample SAMEA3882542, study PRJEB24775) | human gut metagenome | biome: human-associated habitat; feature: intestine environment; material: feces | place: Netherlands | collected 2009/2010 | reverse complement strand
ATGACCGGATTTGGTCGATGTGAAGTGACCGAAGGAAACCGTAAATATACGGTTGAGATGAAATCCGTAAATCACCGTTATCTGGATGTGAATATCAAGATGCCGAAGGCGTTGAATTTCTTTGAGAGCACGATCCGCAATCTGCTGAAAGAATATATGGAGCGCGGCAAGGTAGATCTGTATATCACATTCGAGGATTTTTCCGAAGATAATTTCTGTTTGAAATACAACGAAGAATTGGCCGGTGAATATTTAAAACACCTGACTGCAATGGCAGACAAGTTTGGATTAGACAATGATATCAAAGTCAGCACCTTATCCAGATACCCGGATGTTTTCACGATGGAACAGGTGGAGACAGACGAGAATGAACTATGGGCAGGGCTTGAGAAAGCACTCCGCGGTGCGGCAGAACAGTTTGTGGAGAGCCGTATCAAAGAGGGAGAGCATTTGAAGAATGATCTCTGTGCAAAGCTTGACAATATGCTGAACTATGTTGATTTTATCGAGGAGCGTTCTCCAATCATTATGAAGGACTATAGAGAACGTCTTGAGAACAAAGTGAAAGAGCTGTTGGAAGATAAACAGATCGATGACGCGAGAATTGCCACAGAGGTGACGATTTTTGCAGATAAGATCTGCACCGATGAGGAGACGGTCCGCCTGAGAAGCCATATCGAGGCGACCCGCAAGGAGCTGACGGCGGGCGGAAGCGTCGGACGTAAGCTGGATTTCATTGCACAGGAGATGAACCGCGAGGCGAATACGATCCTTTCCAAGGCAAACGATCTGGAGGTTTCCGATTGTGCGATTGCACTCAAGACAGAGATCGAAAAAGTCAGAGAGCAGATACAGAATATTGAATAGCCACGAAAGGCGATACAATGAACCGACTGATCCATGTGGGATTTGGAAATATTGTGAATACAGATAAGATCATTGCTATAGTAAGTCCGGAATCCGCACCTATCAAACGCCTGGTGCAGAAGGCAAAAGAGACGGGACTGGCAATCGATGCCACACAGGGACGCAGGACGAAATCCGTCCTGGTCATGGAGAACAGTCAGATCGTGCTGTCTGCACTTTTACCCGAGACGATTGCGGGAAGAGCACAGGCGTTGTGGCCGGAAGATGAAAAAGAGGACAGTGAAGAAGATGCAGAATAAGGGAATATTGATGGTGATCTCCGGATTCTCCGGAGCCGGCAAAGGAACACTGGTGAAAAAGCTGTTATCGGAATATGACAATTATGCATTGTCTATCTCCATGACTACCAGAGGACCGCGTGAAGGAGAACAGGACGGAAGAGAATATTTCTTCCGTACCAGAGAACAATTTGAAGAAAATATTGCAAAAAACGGATTTATCGAGTATGCTCAGTATTGCGGCAATTATTACGGAACGCCGAAAGCATATGTGGAAGAGCAGATGCAGGCAGGTAAGGATGTGATCTTAGAGATCGAGATCCAGGGAGCCATGAAGATCAAAGAGCAGTTCCCGGAGAGCCTGTTACTGTTTGTTACCCCTCCCAGTGCAGAAGAACTGCAGAAGAGACTGGTGGGCAGAGGAACCGAGACAGCCGATGTGATCGCACAGAGACTGGCACGGGCTTATGAAGAATCAGAAGGCATGGATGCCTATGATTATATAGTAGTGAACGACGATCTGGATGAGTGTGCTGCAGCGGTACAGAAGTATGTGGAAGCAGCGAAAAATGTACCGTCCCGTCGTAGAGAATTTATCAAAAAGATCAGAGAGGAACTGAAAGGTTTCGCGAAAGGAGCAAAATAAAATGTTACATCCCTCTTATACCGATTTAATGAAAGTAGTAAACAGCGAGGTAGAGCCCGGCGAAGCACCCGTAGTTAACAGCCGTTATTCTATCGTTATGGCAACTGCCAAGAGAGCAAGACAGATCATCGCAGGTGACGAGCCTCTGGTAACCGCCAAGGTGGATAAGCCCCTGTCTATCGCAGTAGAAGAGCTGAATCAGGGTAAGATCAAGATCCTTGGTGATGATGAGGAAGCATAAGACGCATGAAGATATTGTTTGTATCCCTGGGCTGTGACAAGAATCTTGTCGATTCCGAGAAGATGCTTGGCATGCTCCAGGAAAAAGGTTATACCTTCACGGACGATGAAGCAGAGGCAGATGTAGTAGTAGTAAACACCTGCTGCTTTATCGGTGATGCCAAGGAAGAGAGCATCAATACATTACTGCAGATGGGAGAACTGAAGGACAGCGGACAGATCAAAGCATTGATCGCAGCAGGTTGTCTGGCACAGCGTTACCGTGAGGAAATCCAGAAGGAGATCCCGCAGGTGGATGCCATTATCGGAACTACTGCCATCGATGAGATCGTGGCCGCTCTGGAAGAGATTCTGGCAGGCCAGAAACAGAATCATTATGAAGATATCAATGCCGCCCCTGTGACAGAGACCAACCGTGTTGTCACTACAGGCGGACATTTTGCGTATCTGAAAATTGCAGAGGGCTGTGACAAGCACTGTACCTACTGCATCATTCCGAAGCTGCGCGGACCGTACCGCTCCGTTCCGATGGAGGAACTGATAGCAGAAGCGAAGACGATGGCAGAACAGGGTGTCAAAGAGCTCGTTCTCGTTGCGCAGGAGACAACCATTTATGGTATCGATCTGTACGGAAAGCCGTCTCTCCACCTTCTGTTAAAAGAGCTATGCAAAATTCAGGAGCTCTACTGGATCCGGATTCTGTACTGCTATCCGGAGGACATCTATCCGGAACTCGTTCAGACGATGAAGGAAGAGCCGAAAGTCTGTCACTACCTGGATCTGCCGATTCAGCATGCCAACGATGAGATCCTGCGCCGCATGGGTCGCAGAACATCCAAACAGGAGCTGATCGACAAAATTGATTTCCTGAGAAGCGAGATGCCGGATATCACACTGCGCACCACGCTGATCACAGGATTCCCGGGAGAGACAAAAGAGCAGCACAAAGAACTCCTCGAGTTTATCAACGACATGGAGTTCGACCGTCTCGGCGTATTCACCTACTCTCCGGAGGAGGGAACACCGGCTGCTGCGATGGAGCATCAGATCGACGAGGAGGTAAAACTGGACCGTCAGGCAGAACTGATGGAGCTGCAGCAGGATATCTCTGCAGAACTCGGCGAGCGCAGGATCGGCCAGGAGCTTCTTGTTATGATCGAGGGCAAAGTGGCGGATGAGGATGCCTATGTGGGCAGAAGCCAGGCGGACGCACCGGGTGTAGACGGCTATGTATTTGTCAACACACCGGAAACACTCGTATCCGGTGATTTCGTAAGAGTGAAAATTACCGGCGCTCTGGAATATGATCTGATAGGAGAGATAAGCCAATGAATTTACCAAACAAATTAACGATTCTGCGGGTAATTATGATTCCGTTTTTCGTGTTCTTCCTGCTGTCTGGCGTGGGCGGAAGCGCGTCCAAATGGATTGCACTTGTAATCTTTGCCGCTGCCAGCATCACGGATACTCTGGACGGCTACATTGCAAGACGTGACAATTTGATTACCGATTTCGGAAAGTTTATGGATCCGCTGGCAGATAAGCTGCTGGTATGCTCTGCACTGATCTGCTTTGTAGAGCTGGACAAGCTTCCGGCGTGGATGGTTATTATTATCATCGCAAGAGAATTTATCATCAGCGGTTTCCGCCTGGTTGCTTCGGACAATGGAATTGTCATCGCAGCAAGCTGGTGGGGAAAATCGAAAACAATCAGCCAGATGATTATGATCATTCTTCTGATCGCCGACATTCCGGCACTTTCCGTGCTGAATACCGTGCTGATCTGGGTTGCACTGATTCTGACCGTTGTTTCTCTGATTGATTACCTGGTAAAAAATAAAAACGTGCTTTCCATGCAGAACTAGGCAGGAAAAAGCACAGAATAAAAACGCTGACCGGTTTGGGATTCCAGACCGGCAGCGTTTTTTGGTTTGTAGTTTTTCAGCGTTTTTTCCCGGAAGCAGCGGAGCGGAAGAGGCGTACCATCTGGTCAATTTTTGCCGCTTCCTGTTTGGATTTTCCGGCTTTGATGGCAGAGATGATCAGGTCCGCCTCGGAGGCGGAAAACTGTGCGCCGCCCTGATTTCCCTGCATCAGGGAGAGAAGAAACGGCATCATTTCCGCCTGGGATTTTCCGCGGCTCTGAGAGGCCATCTGCTGCAGTGCCTGAAGCCGGGCAAAGTCAATTCCGGAAAGAGAGGGGTCCTGCGACCAGTCGTTTTGCTTATCATCCGAACTCATAGCAGATCCTCCTCATTTCCGGGATTTATATTCTGAAGCATCTGGATCATCTGCATGGTCTGAAACATCTGGGAGAGAAGATCCCGCTGCGGACCGGCGGCAAAACGGGAAATATCCTGCAGCATCTCAAGCGGAGAGACGTGCGGGGCATCAACAGACATCATGGAAAGGTCGGCCGGACGGGAAAAAAGCTGAATGGTCCGCTGGAGCTCGAGCCATTTGCTCAAAATCGCAAGGGAGGGCTGTAGGCCGAAGGAGGCGTAGGGAATGGCAGCCTTCAGCATCTGAAGCTGATCCTGTGCGATCATCTGGTCCAGCGGTGTCATCTGTTCCACATTTTGTTCCTGTTCCTGATTCAAATTAAGATCCTTCCTGGCAGCATTCCTGCATTTGTCTTTTTATTTCTCTTTATCTTATGTTCCAGGCCGGAAAAAATGACAGAAGGCGGGAAAAAACATATGATAAGAGGAAGAAAGAAAAAGGAGACCGCCGGAAAATGGATGGAAAAGAAACAGCAAAAAGAAAACAGGTACTCGAAGGGAATGCCTTTTATGAAATAGATCTGGAATGTATGAGAAAAAAAGAAAAAAGAGAAGAGATGGAAAAGCGGGAAAGAGAAGCACGGAAACCGAAACGGTTTCGCTGAAAGAGAATTCTGGTGAAAAAAAGCCCCGGGGCGGTTGATCCGCACCCGGGGCTTTTTCTGCCCGAACATCTGGGAGGACTGAAAAAAGGTCAGCAGCCGCATCCGCAGTTATTGCTGTTGCCGCATCCACAGCCGTTGCCGAAACCGCCGCAGCAACAGAGAAGAAGGATGATCCACAGGCAGCTGTTATTGCCGAAGCCACATCCGTTGTTGCCGCATCCGCATCCGCCGTTACATCCACCACATCCACAGTCTCCGCCGAATCTGTCGCGTCCTTCGCAGCCACATCCACAGTTTGCTGTACCTAAATCGCTCATATTGAATCCTCCAATAATGATGTTTACAGTACATAATATGCAGATGGTGTAAATGTGTGAGATGAAAATTATCCGTAATTAACCAGCCGTTTTAAAGAATGCTGGAAATGAAGCTGCTCTTTTTGGATTTTTACACGTTTGAATCCGTTGAGTTCTTTTTTTGAATATTCATCGTAAAGTTTCAATAAATAAGATACCGGAAGATTTCTGTTCTTGTACCAGGTGAAAAGCAGCCAGTCCATGATCGCGGGCAGCCAGTACTTTTCAGGAATCTCGGCTTCGCGCAGGGTTACGGCATAGCTAAGTGCCTGGGCTGCCAGGTCTGACAAGCGGGCCGATCGTGTATTTTCTTTATTCTTATCTTTGAAAAGTTGTTCGCTTTCTAAAGTGATATCGTATAAGGAGTCTGCCGCCCGCCAGTAATTCACGAATGGTGTACCGATGACCGGATCTGTTTCTTCTATATTATTATTATTATGCAGGTTGAACAGATCGAAATTCCGGTCAGAGTCTGACGATGGCTTTCCGAATACTTTGCGGTCATAGGAAGCACGCTTCTTTGGGTCGGAAAGTATGCGGTAAGCTTCCAGAATACGCTGCATTTTCTTAGTTGTATCGATACCATCCTTCATGTTGGCATCGGGATGATATTTTTTTGCAAGTCTGTTCTTGGCAGCAGAAATCTCTTCAGGAGAAGCTGTTCGTGACACACCAAGTATCTTGTAATAATTCTTTTTTGCCATTATATTCTCCCCTTATAATATATGGACCTGATTAGAAGATACTGCAGACGGCAATATCTTCCATCAGATATATTACGACAAAGTTGCGGGGAAATCAATTTTATTTTGAAAAAATTAAGGTGTAAAGAAAAAATACTTGACACCTGCACAGAAGTGTTATATGATATCACAGGTGAAAGACATGAATGAAATATTAGAACAGGCATTATTATATGATTTTTATGGAGAACTACTTACCGATCATCAGAAAGAAGTGTATGAACAGTTTGTTCTTGAGGACCTATCACTTGGTGAGATCGCAAGAGAAGAGGGAATCAGCAGACAGGGCGTACATGATCTGGTAAAGAGATGTTCCCAGACACTGAAAGGCTACGAAGAGAAACTTCATCTGGTTGAGAAGTTCGTGTCGATCAGAGAAAAAGTAAAGCAGATTGATGAATTGCTGGACGGATATGAAAAGGAGAATGCGGAAAAGTTAGTTGCAGACATCCGGAAGATATCCGATGAAATTATAGAGGAGTTATAGCATGGCATTTGACAGTTTGACAGAGAAACTTCAAAATGTATTTAAAAACCTGAGAAGCAAAGGACGTCTGACAGAGGATGATGTCAAAGAAGCTTTAAAAGAGATCAAACGTGCATTACTTGCGGCGGATGTTAACTTTAAAGTGGTAAAAGACTTCATTAAGAGCGTACAGGAACGCGCGATCGGTCAGGATGTCATGAACGGTCTGAACCCGGGACAGATGGTGATCAAGATTGTAAATGAAGAACTGATCAATCTGATGGGATCTGAGACCACAGAGATTAAGCTTCAGCCTGGAAAAGCCATCACAGTTATCATGATGGCAGGTCTTCAGGGAGCAGGTAAGACAACCACGACAGCAAAGCTTGCCGGAAAGTTCAAGTTAAAGGGCAAGAAACCGCTGCTGGTCGCATGTGATGTCTACAGACCGGCTGCGATCAAGCAGTTACAGGTCAACGGTGAGAAGCAGGGTGTGGAAGTCTTCTCCATGGGAGAAAACCACAAGCCGGCGAACATCGCCAAGGCAGCGGTCGAACATGCGCAGAAGAATGGCAACGACCTCGTGATCCTCGATACAGCCGGACGACTTCATATTGATGAAGACATGATGGCTGAGCTTGAAGAGATCAAAGAAGAAGTAGAAGTACATCAGACCATACTCGTCATTGATGCAATGACCGGACAGGATGCCGTAAATGTGGCAAAAGAGTTCAATGAAAAGGTCGGCATCGATGGTGTGATCGTTACGAAATTAGACGGTGACACAAGAGGTGGTGCGGCGCTGTCCGTAAAGGCAGTTACCGGAAAGCCGATCCTGTATGTAGGTATGGGAGAGAAGCTTTCAGATCTGGAACAGTTCTATCCGGATCGTATGGCATCGAGAATCCTGGGAATGGGAGATGTCCTGTCGCTTATTGAAAAGGCTGAAGCCGAGATCGATGAAGAAAAAGCCAGAGAGATGACCCAGAAGCTTAAGAAGAACCAGTTTGATTTTGACGATTATCTGGAAAGTATCAAGCAGATGAAGAACATGGGTGGTCTTGGGAATATTATGAACATGCTGCCGGGCCTTGGAGGCATGGGCGGTAAGATGAAGGGATTAGACGACGAGCAGACGGCAGAAGCCGAGAGGAAGATGGGAAGAATGGAAGCGATCATTCATTCCATGACACCGGCGGAAAGAGCCAATCCGGATATCCTTTCTCCATCCAGAAAGCACAGAATTGCCAAAGGTGCAGGGGTGGACATCAGCGAAGTGAACCGTATGATCAAGCAGTTCAACGAGATGAAAAAACTGATGAAACAATTTGGCAAGCCGGGAAAGAAGAAGAAATTTGGATTTCCGTTCTAAACATGATATACCGCGAATTCCGCGTTATATAGATAAAAATAAACTATGAAAATATTATAATTTTACGGAGGTAAACTAACATGGCAGTAAAAATGAGATTAAGAAGAATGGGACAGAAGAAGGCTCCTTTCTATAGAATCATCGTAGCAGATTCTAGATCACCAAGAGACGGAAGATTCATCGACGAGATCGGAACATACGATCCGAACTGTGATCCAAGTGCAATCAAAGTTGACGAAGAAGCAGCTAAGAAATGGCTTGCTAACGGAGCTCAGCCTACAGAAGCAGTTGCAAAGATCTTAAAGGCAGCAGGCATCGAAAAATAATTATGCCACTGGAGGTGTGCATTTATGAAGGAATTAGTTGAAGTAATTGCGAAAGCATTAGTCGACGATCCAGAAAGCGTTGTTGTAAATGAACGCGAAGAGAAGAAGACGACAGTTCTGGAAGTACGAGTTGCTGAATCTGATATGGGTAAAGTAATCGGAAAACAGGGCCGCATTGCAAAGGCAATCCGTTCAGTCGTGAAAGCCGCAGCAGCAAAGGAAGATAAGAAAGTTATCGTAGATATCATGGACTAAATAACTAATGGGGATTCCCATTTTGTCCCGGGACAGGCCCGCTTGTGGTCTGTCCCGCTTATCTTATACGGCAGAATCATATGTACAAAAGAAGCCGCTGGAGCGTCGGAAACGCAGAAAGTGAAAAAGGAGTATTTATGGAAGAATTATTACAGGTAGGTGTCATTACTTCGACACACGGAGTGCGTGGGGAAGTTAAAGTATTTCCGACCACAGATGACCCGAATCGTTTTAAATCGTTAAAACATGTACTGTTAGACACCGGAAGAGAGAAAAAATCTCTGGAAGTCCAGGGTGTCAAATTCTTTAAGCAGTTTGTAATCCTGAAGTTCAAGGGAATTGATAATATTAATGATATTGAGCGTTATAAAAGATGTCCACTTCTTGTAGAACGTAAAGATGCGGTGGAACTGGAAGAGGATGAATACTTTATCGCCGATATGATCGGAATCGAGGTCGTAACAGAGGATGATAAACCGTTCGGAACATTAAAAGATGTTATGGAGACCGGTGCAAATGATGTCTATGTGATCGATACAGATGAACACGGCGAGGTATTGGTTCCGGCGATCCGCGAATGTATCCTGGATGTTGATATAGAAAATCAGAAGATGAAGATCCATCTGATGGATGGTCTGATCTAGAAAGAGGATAATCTATGAATTTTTATATTATGACGTTATTTCCGGAGATGGTTATGGATGGATTGAATACCAGCATCATCGGACGTGCGGTAAATAAAGGGTTTCTGTCTATAGAGGCATTAAATATCAGAGATTATGCATTTAACAAGCATCACAGCGTGGATGATTATCCGTATGGCGGAGGTGCAGGTATGCTGATGCAGGCAGAACCGGTGTATCAGTGCTATGATGCACTGGCAAGGCAGATTACGGAAAGAAAGGCAAAAGCCACAGAAGAAAAGCTGGCATCTGGTGAGAAGAAAGAGATGTCAGGAGAGCAGAAGCGTACCAGAGTCATCTATCTGTCTCCGCAGGGAAAGACATTCAACCAGTCCATGGCAGAGGAATTTGCACAGGAAGAAGATCTGGTATTTTTGTGCGGTCATTACGAAGGCATTGATGAACGTGTGTTGGAAGAGATCGTTACAGATTATGTATCTATCGGAGATTATGTCCTGACAGGAGGTGAGCTTCCGGCAATGATCATGATCGATGCGATATCCCGGCTGGTTCCGGGGGTACTTCATAATGATGTGTCCGCCGAGTTCGAGAGCTTTCAGGATAATCTGCTGGAATATCCGCAATATTCCAGACCCGAAGTATGGCATGACAGAAAAGTGCCGGAGATACTGATGTCCGGGCATCATGCCAATATTGAAAAATGGAGACGTGAACAGTCTGTGATCCGCACTGCAAAGAACCGGCCGGATCTGCTTGAAAAAGCCGAACTTACAGAAAAAGAAAAAAAACTGGCCGAAGAAGTGCAAAAAGAAGTAAAAAAATCCTTGTAATTTGTTGCAGGGTATGATAAAATGTAGCATGTTGTGAAGAAATAGATGGTCCTCTGGTACGAATGTATTAAGAACATCCAAGTAAACAAGGAGGTCACACATAATGAACGATATTATTAAGAACATTGAAGCTGCTCAGTTAAAAGAAGTAGCACCAGAATTTCACGTAGGAGATACTGTTAAAGTTTACGGAAAGATCAAAGAAGGAAACCGTGAAAGAGTACAGGTTTTCGAAGGAACAGTCCTGAAGAGACAGGGTGGCGGAGCAAGAGAAACATTTACAGTTAGAAAGTTTTCTAACGGAATCGGTGTTGAGAAGACTTGGCCGGTACACTCACCAAACGTTGAGAAGATCGAAGTAGTAAGAAGAGGTAAAGTAAGAAGAGCAAAACTGAACTACTTAAGAGACCGCGTTGGTAAGAAAGCTAAAGTTAAAGAATTAGTAAAATAATCGAAAATGTAACAAAATGAGAAAAAGGACAACTACATAATGTAATTGTCCTTTTTCTGATATATCAAAGTATGTAAGAAAAGTTGCCAGTGGCAAGTTTTCAGTATAAGGGGATTTTATGAGACGCAGAAGTAATCTGGATTTTGAAAAAAGAAGAAGATCCCGGAAAACCGGTTATCGCAGACGCAAAGCAAAGAAAAAAGGCTTCGGAAATCTTCCAAAAGCAAAGAAAAAGATACATCTTAATCTTGAAATGATCGCTTCTACATTTACCTGGATTTTTAAGATCGTGGTCACCTGTCTGGTGGCATTTGTTGCTGTGTGGTACTGGGGACAACGGGTCAGTACGGTAGGAGATTCCATGAGTCCGGTGCTTAAGAATGCAGATGTAGTACTGGTAAACCGGATTGTGTACAATGCTTCTTCACCGAAAAGGGGAGATGTTATCGTGTTCAAACCGAAAGGCAATGAGAATTCGCATTATTATACCAAAAGGATTGTCGGACTTCCGGGCGAGACGGTACAGATTGTGGAGAATCAGGTCTATATTAACGGTAAAAAACTGGAAGAAGATTATAAAACAACAAAAATAGATACAGCTGGAATTGCCGGTGAGAAGTTGAAACTTGGCGGTGATGAATATTTTGTTCTGGGAGATAACAGAAAAAACAGTGAGGACAGCCGTAGTGCCGATATAGGAAAAGTAAAACGTTCTTATATATATGGAAAGGCATGGTTTGTGGCATCCCCGAAAAAAGACTGGGGATTTGTGAAATAGAAGATAAGGAGAAATAATATATGCATTTTCAATGGTATCCTGGGCACATGACGAAAGCAAAACGCATGATGCAGGAAAATATCAAATTAATAGATCTGGTTATTGAACTGGTTGATGCCAGAGTTCCGATCAGCAGCAGAAATCCGGATATTGATGAACTGGGAAAGAATAAAGCAAGATTGATCCTTTTAAATAAGTCAGATCTGGCAGAAGATAAGTGGAATGATGCCTGGTCAGAATATTTTCGTGAAAAAGGATTCTCTGTTGTGAAGGTAAATTCCAAGAAAGGCGGCGGGATCAAATCTATCAATGGTGTGATCCAGGAAGCATGTAAAGAAAAGATTGAAAGAGACAGAAAGCGTGGGATTTTGAATCGTCCGGTCAGAGCTATGGTAGTGGGAATTCCGAATGTAGGAAAATCAACATTTATCAATGCACTTGCGGGAAAGGCATGTGCAAAAACCGGTAACAAACCGGGAGTGACAAAAGGAAAGCAGTGGATCAGACTGAATAAAAATGTGGAGCTTCTGGATACACCGGGAATCCTGTGGCCAAGATTTGAAGATCAGGCAGTAGGCCTGAAACTGGCATTTATCGGATCGATCAAAGATGAGATTCTTCAGACAGAAGAACTTTCCGCAGAACTGATCAAGTTTTTAAATGCAGAATATGCGGGAGTGCTGGAAGAAAAATACAGTATCGAACATTTGGAAGATGTATATGAATGTCTTACGGAGATTGCAAAAAGCAGACATTGCATCGTGCGCGGAAGCGAACTTGACACGGAAAAAGCCGCAGCGATCCTTCTTGATGATTTTCGCAGCGGAAAGCTGGGGAGAATCTCATTGGAACGTCCACAGTAATTATAAAAAGAAATTCACAAAGCGGGAAGAGAGGATCGTGAACGTCAGATAGAAAAAAAGACTGCGGGCGGAAAATGTGAAGAAAA
>OICL01001129.1_pt1 | contig 12104 bp, 10 predicted proteins | sample 1581231 | NCBI WGS metagenome assembly OICL01 (sample SAMEA3882542, study PRJEB24775) | human gut metagenome | biome: human-associated habitat; feature: intestine environment; material: feces | place: Netherlands | collected 2009/2010 | reverse complement strand
TACACCGACATGGTGGGCACCCTGATGAACTCGGTCACCGAGATCGTGGGCATGGTCAGCAATGTGCTGGTGGCCTTTGTGGCCATCTCGCTGGTGGTGTCCTCCATCATGATCGGTGTCATCACCTATATCAGCGTGCTGGAGCGCCGCAAGGAGATCGGCATTCTGCGTGCCATCGGTGCCTCCAAGCACAACGTCTCGCAGGTGTTCAATGCCGAGACCTTTATCATCGGCCTGTGTTCCGGCGTGATGGGCGTGGTGCTCTGCCTGCTGCTGCTCATCCCCGGCAATATGCTCATCCACCACATCGCGGGCGATGTGAACGTGGTAGCCTCGCTGCCGCCGCAGGCTGCGCTGATCCTGATCGTTCTGGCCACCCTGCTTACCATGCTGGGCGGCGTGATCCCCGCCCGCAGCGCCGCAAAGAGCAACCCTGTCAAAGCGCTGCGCTCTGAGTAAACTATTCCGCATTCAAATCCCTGCTGTACTCTGTGTGCAGCAGGGATTTTGCATTCCGGCCCGGCTTGTGCTACAATAGAAAAAACTTCATTTCAAAGGAGCGTTTCCATGCCTGTCATTCACGAGATCACCGACCTTACCGCCCCGGAGCTGGACATCTACGCCCGGCTCACACAGGCGCAGCTGCGCAACCGACTGGAGCCGGAAAAGGGCATCTTTATCGCCGAAAGCCCCAAGGTGATCGCCCGGGCGCTGGACGCCGGTTACCAGCCTCTTTCCCTACTGATGGAGCGCAAGCAGATCACCGGCCCGGCACAGGAGATTTTGACCCGCTGCGGCGATGTGCCGGTATATACCGCTGACCGGGAGCTGCTGGCACAGCTCACCGGCTTTGCGCTGACCCGGGGCGTGCTGTGCGCCTTCCGCCGTCCTGCGCCCCGCACGGTGGAGCAGGTTTGCGCCCATGCCCGCCGGGTGGCTGTGCTGGAAGGCATCGTAGATTCCACCAACGTGGGTGCCATCTTCCGCAGCGCTGCCGCGCTGAACATGGACGCAGTGCTCATTACCCCCTCCTGCTGCGACCCGCTGTGCCGCCGGGCGGTGCGCGTGAGCATGGGTACGGTGTTCCAGGTGCCCTGGGCGCAGATCGGCACCACCCCCGCCGACTGGCCGGAACACGGCATGGCACAGCTGCACGCTCTGGGCTTCAAGACCGCTGCCATGGCCCTGAGCGACCGTTCGGTGAGCATCGACGACAACGCCCTTGCCGCTGAGCCCAAACTGGCCATTGTGCTGGGCACCGAGGGCGGCGGCCTGGCCCACAGCACCATCGCCGCCTGCGACTATACCGTGAAGATCCCCATGTCCCATGGGGTAGACTCGCTGAACGTAGCCGCTGCCAGTGCCGTCGCCTTCTGGCAGCTGGGCCGTACCTGACACAATCCGCTTGACAAATCTCCTGATTCGAGTTACACTTACAGAGTCATCTGGTATGGGCCTGTAGCTCAGTTGGGAGCCCATGCGGTCCTTAAACAATCTGGAGTTATATACCACGCGCCCCCAAGCGGTTTTTGGGGGCTTAAATATGGGCTCGTAGCTCAGTTGGGAGAGCGTTCGGTTCGCATCCGAAAGGTCGAGGGTTCGACTCCCTTCGAGTCCATAAAACGCCGTATCGTGTTGAACGATACGGCGTTTCTTTTTGCCGTTCTTTGCAAAATCGTGCATCATTCGTCTTGACAGCGCAAAGTGACGTGTGCCGAACTTTTCGGCATAATGTTCATAGCTTCACCAGAAGTTTTGTCAAAAACGACGATTCCCCCATTCGGAGTACCCAGCCCCCTAACGGGTGCTTGTTTAAGGTCCGTTTTCCGCCCACTCGGAGTACGCACCGAGAGCGAATGACTCTTAAATTCTTCAAACTCCTCCAGCGGAACATTGAGGATGATCTCAATATCATAATCCCGTCCAACACGGACTTCCTTGATGAACTGGTTGAGGATTGCCTGCCGCTGCTGAAAGGATGCGTTCTGATAGGTGCTTGCCCAAGTGAACAGATTGCTGCAATCATTTTCAGCTTTCTTGTTTTCCTGCTCTATCTCCTCCAGCTTGTTCTGTGCAGCGGTCAGGGCGTCCTGTGCTGCTTGGATCGCAGCTTGATTTTCATCCAGAAGCTGCTGGATCATATCACGGTCAATGCTGCTCTTTCCCCGGATGACGCGAATCATTTCATCCTTCAATGCATTCCGTTCGTCGTCCTTGAGGTCGAGTTCACTCTTTACACGTGATACTTCTTTCTGCGCTACTTCCATGTCCTTGCGAAGCATATCCTGAAGCAGCTTGCTTTTGGAACACTCTAAAATCTCCGAAAACTTGGTGCATACGATACTCTCTACGATTGCGTCCAGTTTTGTTACACCGTAGCCGGACTGTCCATCGCATTGACCCGGATGCCGTACATTATAATGGCAGCTATAACGGAACCGCTTTTCCTTCACCGTGGAGCCATCCGCACGCAGTCTGGTGCGTCCGCTGCTCGTGATGTTCAGGCGATTTCCGCAGTGTGCACAGAACACCTTCCCACAAAGCAGAGCATGGGGACTGTAACTATCAGAGTCTTCGCCCTTCTCTCTGCGGCGGGTATCACGCAATTCCTGTGCACGGTCGAACACTTCCCGTTCAATGATCCTCAGTTCCGGGCATTCCTTCTCAACGTTTCCGTTGATAAGATAACCGGTATAGCACTTATTCCGAACCATCCGAACAAGAGTTGTAGTGGGGATGTTTTTCCCATTTCTCCCCATTATATGATTTTCCACAAGGTAGTTGCAGATTCGTTTCACGCCGTATCCTTCATAAACATACTTCTGAAAGATCAGGCGCACGATTGCCGCTTCTTCCTCGTCAATCTCCAAATCACAGACAGCTTGATTCTTTTTGTTCAAGCGACCTTTCTGGACACGCTTGTAACCAAATGCCACCGTGCCGCCAGTGTAGTGACCTTCCTCCGTAAGCTGTTCTATACGGGTACGAGTACGGATAGAAGTTTTGATACTTTCGCCGGATGCCTGCCAGTAGCGGATGTAGTTCATCAGCTTATCAACATGAGAATCAAAGCGCTGCTGACCTTCGTTTACGCTCCAGACCTCGACCCCTTGCTTCGTGAACCATTCCACGATAAAGGGCGTTTCGTCGTCACGCCGACCCAGACGGTCAAACATGAACACCAGCAGAACATCAAACTCTCCGGCAGCAGCAGCCTGCTGAAGCAGCTGGAGCTGATCGCGCTCTTTTGCAGATTTCTTGAAACCGGAAACGCCTTTTTCGGAAAACTCCTTGACGATTTCCCAGCCCTGCCGTTCTGCAAATTCGTGGCAGGCTTCTTTTTGCATGGGTATGTCATCCTTTTCGACCTGTCCAATGGTCGAAACACGGTATAAGGTATATACACGTTTTTTCATCGTTGTTACTCCTTATGTAAAACTAAAACAACGATACTGTGCGCACACTCGTTTGTTTGAATTGGTTGCTGCATCAACTGTACCATTATTTTAGTGCTGGACTATCCTTGTTGCAAGGATGTCGATTCAATTGTAATTCTTGGCTTCTTCGCGGAGGGTATCATGAATCAGTTTCTGAAGAACCTCCATGCTGTCACCATCTTCTGCATAAGTGATTTTCACTTTGCAGCCATTAACGATATACGAATCCTGCGACACAGGAATCACATTCATATTGGTCATATCTAGCCCTTCTTTCAAAAGTAGCGATAGCGCGATATAATTATGTAACAAGAGGCATCCGCAGCTTGCAGGTGCCTCTTGGCAGAGAAAATATGTTTTAGAACTTCATCGGCAGAGCATCCTTGCGGCCTTTGCCGTTGTAAGCCATGTAGATGGGAAAAACGTATTTCTTCCATCCGGGCAGCTTTGCAGGGTTATCCCTGCCAACACGGTAAATCTCCATGGGATGGACGCTGCCAAGCGCACGAACCAGCCGTTCCTCGCTGAACTCGCCGTGATACAGTTCCACAAAGTGCATCATACCTCGCAGGACAGATGCACGGAACGAATCGGGTTTGCCCTCCCACGCAGCCACGATTATCCGCAGGGATTCGCAGTAGATCTTTTCGCCCATCTCGTTATACAGCTTGAGCGCGGTGCCCACGCAGCTGATGCGGTAGTCGCTCAACTGCAAACTGTCATAGTTGAATGCCAGCCCCACCCGGTTGGTAGCAGCGAGAAATTCTTTGGAAGGAGCATCATCGCCCGCAACCTTTGCTCGCAGCTTGATGCCCGCAGACAAAGGGGCAGAATGGCCGTTCTGCTCGGCAAAGAGCAGGGCTTCCTGCTGCATGGTCATACCGGTGTAGACCTTGCAGAGAATCGGCAAGGCTCTGCCGCCGTTACGAAGGATGCGCGCTTCGATGGTGTGCTGGCCATCCACCACATAATACTTGCCGTTGCGGAAGCTGATCTTCGGCTCATTCGCAACGTATTCGTTGAAGTCAGCAGCAATCAGTTCCACCCGCTTGCGCTGCACACCCCGCTGGTAGATTTCACGGGGGTAGATCAGCTTACTGCTGTGAATCACCCTCATTTGGTAAGGCGGGGTGATATTGAAGGAAGCGGCAAAATTGTTCGTGTCGTTTTTCAGGCGCATCTGATTTCCTCCTTAATTCGCCAAATGTATTTTTCAGCTTCGGTCAAAATCTCAGTCACTTGCTTCTTACGCTTCGGGCTGGTGAGCAAGCTGGGATTAAAGGTGAAGCTGTATTCAAGCCGCTGGATCATTGCATGAACAGCGGATTGCAGTTCGGTGTATAACATCATTTCTTCGACTGTTCCTGCATCCTCAAAATCGGATTTGATAGGAGTGTAGGGATAGACAGGCGGCTTACCGTCAACTACTTCTGGCGGTGCGTAAGCCGCCGTAGAACGGACGATAGGTTTGAGCTTTTGGATGCTTCCCATTGGGTTCAGAGCAAGGCTGATTTTCACAGCATCATCGACCCGCCCCATCTCTTCTGGAGTGAGGTGTCCGACAAATCTTTTGACACGGCTTTTGTCGATGGTGAAGATTTGCTCAGCCTGAACGATGGACGGCTCCAGCCCCTCCGGTTCCACCAGACAATGCGTCGGCTGCGTAGCTTTCTTTTCTGTCTTACTTGTCAAAGTCGCAACGATCAATGTCGGTGAGCAGGAGTTTCCCACATCGTTTTGCAGGATGACCGCCGGACGGGTTCCGCTTTGTTCGGAACCCGTCCGGTTGTCAAGTCGAACGAAGTAGATATCTCCGCGTTGGAATTTCAAAGTAGATTCCAAATTGCGAAACCTCCGTTTGGATATGTAAGAAACCCGCTGCACCTCCTAGGCAGCGGGCTTCTATTAAAATATGAAAGCGTTTTTATTTATACAGTACGCATCACCTCCCCGGTGATTGGAATGAAGCACCGGTATCAGCGGTGCATGACAACATAATCGTAACCACGCCGGGTCTGACAGACAGTGCAAGTATCCATGCTGTTGTCTGCACTCGGCACGATAGCAATTTTGAAAGCCTTGGCTTCTACGAAATGTCGCAGACAGGTTGCACAGAGGGTTCGGATGGACTTGATCATTTCCGGGGTCAGTTCCATCTCCTCATAAATTTCCTGTTCGCGCACCGTAGGATTCAACTCGTCCATTTGAGTAGTCCTCCGTGTTAGTAAAGGTGATTAGCGGATAAATATGTAAAAGAACAGGAGTGACCGGAGACCGAAAACAGCATCCGGTCACTCCTGATAAAATATGTTCAGGTCTCGCATATTCGCCCTCGGCTCCCTGCGAGTGGGGCATAAACATCTGGCAGCGGACTTGTACCGCTTCATTGGCATTTCAGCCACCCCGTCTGCTTTGTGACCGGGCCGCGAATTACGGAAGTATCATTATCGGAGTACCAGATGACGGAACTATTCAGTTTTCAAGGTGCGTGAGGTCGGACGCTTTGCCCTGCGGCAGATGCCGCTTGGGAAATTGTCCCTTCACTTACGAGCCATCGAGAAGGGTCAATCCATAGCATCAAAATCAAACTTCTTCAAAAAATTAGTAATTCTCTTGATTTTGATACTAATAGTTGGCTGCGACACCCCCCAACACTTTAGAAATTTCAGTGACGGTGTAGCCCTCATAGGCGTATAGCGTCAAAAGTTTGAGGTCGGCAACAGACAGCTTCTCTAAGCCGGCTTGCAAACGTTCGTTTTGGACTTCACCCACCCACGCAAAGCGCGTTTTCGTTTCGTGATAGGTGTCCGTCACGGTAGTGGCTCGCACAAAGTCAGCATAATCGTTTCGATTTTCGGAATCGTCTGCACTCGGAATCTCAACATCGTAACGATGGTGGGCACGGTCATCATTGAATACCGCCAGATCGTACTCATACATCTTCTGGATAGCGTCCTCCTTCATGCCAGCAGCCCGGTATTCTTCCCGGAGCTTGTCCCATTTAGCATAGAAGCTACGGCGGGCATTTCCGCTATTGTAGTTCATATAAACCTCCAAATTTTCGATAAAGCGTAAAATGTCGAAAATTTGGAAGGCTAGCGATAAACACCGTAGGGGTTCACAGCCATGCGCTGCTTGTAGCCGGAGATCTTCTTCTCCCGCAGCTTGTCCACGCAGTTCATCATGTCAGTCATTTTCGTGTCCTTTCCCCCGGACTCAGGGAGGGGAAGGATACCGATGACGGAGACTGGATAGAAGGGTTCACGCCATGCACTGAACCAACCTGCAAAACGCAAAAAGGCCCGATTCCAGAGATGGGAGGTACCCCCATAGACCGGTCGTTCTACCGCAGCAGACAGCGTCTGCCGGCTGGTAAAACTCCGTTATGGTATCCTCAACCCTCTCTAGAATCGGGCTTACGATATTATTTTTTGTTCTTAGAACTTGCCTTTTGGGGGGTTCGTTCCTTGAACTGACTACATGATAACCGAGAACACCTCAAATCACCAGTTCATCAGATGAGCTCTAAAAAGCAGCACACAAAGCATTGTTATTTCGTACTTTTATAAAAAATACCGTCATGTCAGATGCTCTTATGCAGCCTTACTGCGCCGTTTTATTACCGTTTAGGGCTCACTTCTTGAGCCCTTACCTCAGAAAAAATCTCAAAAAAAGAGGCGACCAGACCGTTTTATGGTCCAATCGCCTCATAGGTATATTCTGTTGTGTCCGCATTAACAGGCAGTTTTGAGTTTCGCACATCCACATGCTTCAAGGCAGACATTGACTTGTTCGATGCCCTCTTTGTAATACTCCGTCAGAATCATCTGATAGACAGTATTCTTTTGATTGTTGAAATCCAGCGTGATTCCGCACATCCTCAATAAATCACCGCTTACAGGTGGCGGAAGGTGCAGTGCCACAGAGATGGCAACGATCTGCTCCACACTTGCATCCTGTCCTGCACGAAGCCGCTTTACCGTAGATACAGAGAGCCCAGACTCTGACTCCATCTGTTCCACAGTCATATCCCGGTCGTTCATCAGCAGCTTCAAGGCCTCTCCAAACCCTACCCCCGAAATCGTTCTGCGTATTGCCAACGACCATTGAACCTCCTCCGCAAACGCAACTGCAGCTGCCAATCCCTGTTCGGCAGTTTTCTGCGGCAACTGACGGCAAACCGAGTTGGCACTGACGGTTTCCACCTTGGTATCCGTATTCTTATGTACATCGGATGCCACCTCGGTTCACCCCCTTCCATACTGCAAATGCAAACAAAAAAAGACCGGAGATGCTAAGACTCAGTGACTTGTTACAAGTACACTATCCTAGCTTCTCCGGTCTTTGTATATACAAAGATTCCGATTGCGAAGTCAGATTGAATTGAAATAGCAGTCCAATTCTCGAATGAGCATACTTATCCCCTTACATAATTCACAAAAGCAGTTATTTTAGAGTTCTCTACCTAGAGTGTTTTTATAATCCTGTAAAAAATCCCGTTACTATTGCTTTTCCAATTATGTATTTGGGGTCTGTATGTCTTAAATCAAGAAATTTGTTTCAGTTTTTATCAAGCGCACACGTCTTCGCTGAAACATACAGACTACTTCGCTATTGCTATTTCAATTCAGAGTCATCGATTTCGCATCTTCGGTTATCCTTTCTGTTCAATTATGTTGTATTGCATTTACACTATGGAATCAAGATGATGGGTCAAAGCCTCCTTTTGGCTCAAACCCCATGGTGATTATAGCACCAAAATTATCCAGCGCAAATATCTTTTCGACAAGTTTGGACAGAAATCCAAAACCGGAGTTTTTCCTTTGTGCAACTTTACTTGTACCTGCTTTTAAAAGGAACAATTTTGCTTCTTCCTCTCCTACGAGCGTAAAATTGTGTAAACAAAAAAAGCCTTTAGACACTGTATCACCTTTCCCTCAAGGAAACGGATTCTCAGACTCTGTCAGCTTTCATCTATATAATAGCAATGGACGTCCCAAAAAGAAAGACCATAAGCATGATATTTCTTCATCCAAAGTTTCAACGCAATTCATCAAAAAAGTCGAGGCAGACCTCGGACAACCTTGTAAAAGGTCCCCTGAAGTCTACCTCGGCTTACCGCGCATTCGAACAGCACCAAACAGGCAGCAATTCAATTTTAAGCTGGCTCACACGGTCTCTTGATGAGCCAAGTGTGCAGATTCGCATCTGGCTCTTCTTGTCCTCATCCTCAAACAGTGCAAATGAGCCGTGTATCCTTCTCCGGCAGGGAGTTGAACACACGGCTCATCATTTTAGGTTCAGAATCTCAAGAAGCTCGACAATCCTGTGCCGTCTCTCGGGACAGTGAAGCATTTCCTCTTTCCCTTAAGTACTCGTTCACCTCATCAATTGACCTCATATACATACAGTTAAGAATCATCAAATGTGCTAGCTGTTCTTTGGTCGCAGCCAAGCTAAAACCCGCTTTTGCTATGAGCGCAACCGAAAGCCATGGAGGAAGGTGCATAGCAACGCATAGTGCAACCACGTTTTTCTCAGAAAAACTTTCAACCTTTCCATTTCTGTAGCGACCGATCGTTGACTCCGACACCTTTGATTCAAAGGCCAGAGCCTCTTGCGTAAATCCGAAGCGTGTCATCACATATCGTAGTGCTGCCGGGAAGCAAGCAGGCATATTCTCTAACACCTTGCGTTCTTCTTCAGCCTTCTCGTACTTAGACAGCCTTCCTTCCGGGTCTATAATATGATAGTAGTTTTCGATCTCTGTTTGATTTTTTTCAGCATGCGAGGGCATCCAAATCCCTCCCACGTCCGAAACTACTCAAGGTAGCCTCAAACGTGGGAGGAATGGGCATAGCGATGCTCATTGGATCAGTAGTCAAACCCGCAGTCGCGCGACTGGCCTTTTGGGCTCTATTAACCCATAGCATATGCAACTGCGCATAAATCTGTGCACACTTAGCCTTTCTAATGCGTCTGATCAGTTCTCGCATCCTTTCCAATTCGAGAATTCTTTCATAAACGCACTGATACTCCACAGAATCCGGTGCCAGATCATCAGCAATATGAAGCAATGACTGAATCCGCTTATTGATTCTGTTCTTTTCTTGCTTCAAACATAATAAGCTGACCGCTTTAGCAACTGCTTCGATAGCTGATGAAAGTGTTGAATTTTGACAAATGATGTACATTTGCACATTCACCTGCCCTTTTCATGTAGTACGGTAAACCGCCAGTTTTATTATATCACATTCCATTTTAAAACAAAATATGTCTCGTTTTCTTATTGCTTCGCCATCTTCTCCTTAACCTTGTCCGGCACGTCGATCAGGCCAAATCGGTAGAACAGCCCATAGATATACGACACACCCCGGATATCTCCCAGAGCCTTAGGTCTGTCCACTACCTCTCCAATTTTACCGATATTGTGATACGCCAGCATCACAGAACTCCAAGCAAGACTCTTGCTGTCCTCTCTGCGGTCGATCCACAGTTCCTTGGTGAACTCATCTCCCCTGCCCTTCTTCAACTTATATGTAAAGAGCAAGCCGGACATCGTCTTGAACTTGTATCCCCGAAAAGCCACCACACACTTCCAGAGGTTTTCTTCGCAGGGATCCTTCCTCAGCGCAACCACAGCTCGGTAGTGTCGCTGCCGCTCTGCCCCGGCACTGATATTCGCTGCTTCAGCTTCCTCCGGGAAGTACACGCCTTTCTCATACGGCAGATAAGAGGTCACAGAGGGACGGGACAGCTGCAAAGTGGACATGGTGGAGGTAACGGCAGCAGAATAGCTTTGTGTTTCTCTGAAGGCATTAAAGGTCTGTTGGACGAGCTTTGCCGTGTCCGACTCGTAGACCCCGGCTGTGATGAGCAGCTTCCGAACCTTGATGGGGTTAAGGGACAGTGCATCTGCGATGGCTTGTAGACTCATTTTGTCCGTATAAAGGTCGGCAGCCGCTTTCATCTGTTGTGCCAGATTCTTGGCTGCACTGTACTCTGGCTTTGATGGCTTCCGACCTCCGCCGAGCTTGCGTGTCTTAGCCACAGGATATCTCTTCCTTTTATTTCCATCACTAACTATATAGATACCTCTAAAAATGACCGTGTGAACTTCTGGAGTTCACACGGCTACTATGCTAACTTCAACTTGGCGAGAATCTCGTCTGCATTCATGCCACTAATCAGCACCAAAAAAACGATCGAGGTGCTGATAGCGCAACAGCAAAATGCCATATCACCATCATTTATGCTACTAGCACTCCAATCCCCGCACCTGTCACTTCAAAGAAGACTGAGACGAGTACAAAATGCTTCTCGTACTCATCGCTTCATTTGCACGCACCTGCGCCGAAATTTCTCTGTCAAGTTTTTTCAATGATGCCTTAGTCGGTCGCATACTAGCAGGAACCGAGATAATCTTAACCCGCCCGCCGCTGCGTCTCATTTCTCGCTCAATCATACTACTAGTCTTCATGAAATCACCTCGTCGTTCTAACGATCAAAAATCTCCGACGCTTCAAATAAACGCTGTATTATTATAGCACATTCTCCGGGTCACGTCAATCTTTTTTTCGTAGGAGTGCAAATTATCATTTCAAACGCCATTATAGTTCGCTTCGACATAAATACGCATCATTCCAAAGTGATCTCGTCCAGATTTCGTCTATATCCTGGAATCAATTGATCACTTTGCAATTCTGCCATTTTACTAAATCCAGCTTCATTCTGGTCCGGTTCGCGATATGCAATCAATTTTGGATAATGCATTAAAATAAGGCTTTGATGACTACGATTAGGCGCAGATGTTGCATCTATAACGATTTCCCCAAAAGCCATTAAGTTGTCATAATCGCCAATCCTATATAATTCACAGACCCAAATAAATCGTGGCATAGGGATAAGTGTATAAAGTTCTTTTACAAGCACACCTGACAGTGTTTTCGCCCTAAAAGCTTTATAACTGCGTGAAGAAGCCATAAACATTCTGACTACAACACTTTCACCTTCATGAAGACAATCCTTTGCCCACACATTCAGACCTAATCTCTCATCGTTTAACAGTGATCTAATAGTTGATGTCGCATCCGGTGCATCTAAAAACATACGTTTATACAGTGGAACAGCTAAATTCTCAACTCTCATATTGGGATAGAGGGAAAGATTGTCAAAGCTTCTAACCTGATAAACTGGCTGGTTATCGTCTACCACAACGTAATCCTCATAAAAATCCGCTGAATTGATAATAGGATGGGCTTGATTTCGATTTTCCCACGAGATCCATCTGTTTCTGTACGCCTGATTCTTCAATGTATCTTTTGCTTTTCCATGTCCAATACAAACCATAGAATGGCCCGATTCATTTCCCTCCACTGAACCAAGTCCTATTGCCACAGGAATGCCAGATTCAATGTAATAGTGCAACCATCTTCTCAATTCGTTTTCTCGCCGTATCGATGAGTACTCAAAGTCATCAATAGCAGAAATATGATATAGCCTTGGAGAAAATCCAAATTCAGAAAGAACCTTTGTCAAGACCGTGTATGTAATTCCTCTTGACGGAAGCACACGCTCATAAGCACACTCTCTTTCTTTTTCAATAATTTCGCTGGGAAGAGCACTCTTATAGTCGTTGTAGCCATTCGAATAATATTCCAATATATT
>OICL01001113.1_pt1 | contig 12210 bp, 15 predicted proteins | sample 1581231 | NCBI WGS metagenome assembly OICL01 (sample SAMEA3882542, study PRJEB24775) | human gut metagenome | biome: human-associated habitat; feature: intestine environment; material: feces | place: Netherlands | collected 2009/2010 | reverse complement strand
ACCCATGCACCATAAGTATGTGTATGAGATGGAACCGATCCTGTACCTTCATTAATTCGGATTTCTGCAGGAATATTATAATGATGATTTTTATCCTCTTTATAACTCACCTTATATAATCCAGGCTTAAGACCAGTAATTTCTGTACCCGTACAAAAATGAACTTTCGTTTCTGTAGCTTCTATATATTTCATGTCCTCAGTGACACCAGTGATTCTTCCATCATTAGCACCAGGATATGAAGTATCAAAACCCTTTAATCCTGTAGGAGCTGGTCTTTGTACTGTTTCAATTTCCCATTTTGTTGTAACAGCATCCGTTGAACCATCATCCCATTTACCAGTTTTTGATGTTACCTTCACTGTATATGTACCTGCATCTTTTGCCTTATTGCCTTCAATTTTCATCATAACTGAATCATAACCAAGGACTTTTACTTCTTGTTCTTTACCATTATACTTCAAGTTACGAGCTTTAATTATTGGCTTTTCAGGATCTGCCGTTAATGATGCAAAATCTGCATTAAATGTAATATCATCATTCTCCACTTTAAAAGTCACAAAATAAGGATCAAATTCATCTCTTTCCCACGGAAGATAAATACCATTTGCTTGCTGAATTATGATATTTTTATTGTAGTAACCCTTATTAGCCGTTAAAGTCGCAAAAATAGTTTCCCCTTCTTTTGCTGTAACAACCTGTCCTGTCTCTCTATCATGATTCTCCAAGACAACCGTTCCATTCGTTATTGTATCCGCAACCTTTACTTCATAGAGTCTTGCCCATTGCGCTATAAAAGCTGTATCTTGAGTGATTTTGATCTTAGTACCAGGCATCGCCCTTGTTTCTGTTCCATCCGCAAATTTGATCAACCACTCTTTAAAGTAATACTTATCAGAAGGAGGTGAACATGTTTTTCCTATTGGTGAATATTCAAAATCACGCACTTTATAATCCTCATCCGATTTTGGTATCTTCATAACTGCATTAGGCCCTTTTCCTTCGCCCGCAGAGTATGTTATTTGATACTTTTCTACTTCTGGTTCAGGAGGTGCAACCGGTTTATCTATCTTTTTCCACTTAGCGTAGACATCCACATTACTCACAATCGGCTTTGTAAAATCATGCTTTATTGTACACGCTTCATCATCATACCAAGCATCAAATACAATCGTTCCATCCTCATATGTTTTCAAAACTTCTTTTTCTTCAACAATTTCCCCACCTCTGACTGAAAACGGATATGAAATCAAAGTATTATATTTTTCATCTTGATGTGTTGTAAAATTAAACCATTTAATCGGATTTTGATAATATTGTTCCCCATAACTATGAACATACTTATCGTTTTCTTGTACTATTGCATATACTTTAACAGGATTTCTATAAGTATACATAGGTTTACTATAAACATATTTAAATGTATATTTCCCGTTTGCATCTGATTTTACAAATTGAGTTGTCACTTCATCGCAATGAAGTTCAAAATCCAAGTTTGGGATAGGCTTCCCAGAAGAATCTGTAAAATATATTTCTCCCCAAAATGAATTATTCTCATTATCATTATTGACTTGTTGGCCTACATTTTTAAACGTGATAGTAATCGATTCTTTTTCAGTAGCTACAGCCTTTAAACCAGCCACGCTTACCGATGGCACTAACTCTAAATCTTCTTTTCTTTCTTCTGTATCTTGTACATCTAATTCTTGCGTTTCATCTGCATGTATTGCTGTTATCGGAGTTAAAGACAACAACATACTTAAAGCTAGACCAACACTCATACAACGTTTTATCATTTGTGTTTCCTCCTTTTTTTATTGAACCAAGTGGAAAATGCAGGGGTTTGATCCTGCATTTTGCGGCATTAGAAACTACCACCACCACCACCATACGTGTCGCCACTACTACTAGTGAATGTGCTACTTCCTCCGCTCGAACTATCATCATCGTCAGATTTAATTCGATGACGAGTTATCGTGTGATACAAGAAGTAGTCATGAGACTCTTTCATCTTCAACGTATTTTTCTTCATATAGTTATGTGCTTTGTCTTCAAAACTAACAGAATGAAGTTGTTCACGCTTTTTACTAACCACAAAGACTGCACAGACAAAACCTACTAGAAGACTTATTGGAACGCAGTACCATGGAAGCCATTTAAACGGCATATTTCCAACATCATAAGGCTTTCCATTATGTGCTTTTTCTACAAACTTTTCGCAAAGACTACCAAACGTTGTAAAAGCCTTCATGTACTTCTCTTTCTTAAAAGAAGGACCTAGCTTTTCACTAATATAACTAATTCCGGCATCCGTAAAGGCTGTAATACCATAACCATGAGTAGCCATCCAGAACTTACGTGTTTCCATGTTGACCACTAAAAGAATTCCATCTTTATTTTTACCCTGATCATACTCAAGCGCTTCATACATCGTCATCGCATAATCAAGAAGTGCCTTACCGCCCGTATCTTTTGTAGTCAATATCGCAACATCTAAACCTTGACGCTTACCAATTTGGGTTAAAGTATCATTTAACTCTTTTCTTTCATCCTCAGTTAATAAACGCGCATCATCATTCACAAATCTTAGTCCATCTTGTAATGAAGTAAGACCACTTAAAGCTTGCGCATACTCTTCGGAAAGATTAGGTGCTCTAGTAATATAGTCATCGCAAAGTCTTGCGTATGTTTCAAATGCATCCGCATATTTTCCACTACTTAAATAAGGCGCAAACTCACTACCAATCGTACTAATATCTTCTGACGAAATAGCTGTAGTACCTTTTCCATAAGTAGACATCCACCACTTGCGAACTTCCATGTTGACAACCAGTAAAGCACCATCATCACCATAGCCACGCTCATCATATTTTGCTTTTGCGTAGTCTTCTATCGATTGATCACCCATATCATCTGCAGTGATTACGGCAACATCTACACCTTGTCTTTCACTGATTTCAGTTAAAGTATCATTTAATTTCTGCTGTTCACTTACAGTTAATAAGTCTGCATTATCCTCTACATATCTTAGATCTTCACTCGCAAAAACCGGGAAGCACATCATAAGTGCAAGTAGAAGAGATGAACATAAAATACTAAGTTTTTTCATAAACAACCTCCTACTTTCCCCAACTCAAAATCAATATTACGATATAAGCTAAAACACTTCCAAGAAGCGTAACCACTACATAGTATAAGTAAACTAGGCTCTTATTTTCTGGAAGATTCCCTACAAATTTACCCGTTTGACCATTCATCGCAAAACTGTAGTTTTCACCCTTCCATTTCGTATTTAAGATCCACACTGGATACAACGCATATTTTGCCGTACCATTTTGAATCTGTACCGCACTATCCTCACAAGTAACTGTGTCATACTTACCGCAATTGGTCATAAACGCATCTTCCGTAGACTTCTTTACACGGGTATTGGCACGATCAATACTTGTATTGGCATCCACATCGTATTTATCGGCTAAAAAACCAGCTAAATAGGCCGTCTGGAAGTCTACCGCATCTTTTAAGTCATACGGCTCAATAGACTCCATCATATCATCTGGCATCTTGCTTGAACCATCCACAGGAATGTTTTCAAATCTAACATGCCCCTTACGATATAAACGATAGTATTTGGTTTCCGTATAATCATATTCTGAGTCCGACCACATACGAACCTTTGTCGCATTATAACGAACCTCCCCATCGGCATCCGCATCAAACAACCAGAAAGGAACATATACACCTTTAATTTCTTCAATATGATTTTCTGATTTGAATTCTTTAGGCAATAAAGTCTTACCCTTATAGTGCTGTTTCAAACCTTCCTTAGCCGACTTTTTATCCAATTTAAACGGAATCACTAAATCCGGCTTTAAGATACCACCCAATTTTTCCTTTACGACAATCGGACTTCCACAAAACGGACAAGATGCAGCCGCCATATTTTCATCCGCAACAATTTCACCACCACACGAATTACAAACATATGTCAATAATCCATCAGTTTCATTTTCAGCCCACTCTTGACCTGGCTTCACATCCCACTCAAATTGATCTTCTTCCTCGATCTTTACAGAATCATATTGCTGAAGTGTTTCCAGAGAAAATTCTGTATCACAATAAGGACACTTCATTTTCTGAAGTTTTGTATCAAACGAAATGGAACCATTACAACAAGGACATTTAAACTCTTGTAAAGTACTCATAATTAAAACCCTCTACTTTTCTATGTCATTATCATCAAATGGGTCACCACACTCCGGACAGAATTTAGGTGGATGATGCGGATCCTCAGGTTGCCAACCACACTTATCACAACGATACAATGGTTCATGTGCCGGTTTTTTTGCACCACACTCTGTACAGAATTTACCCTTATTTACAGTACCACAAGTCGGACAAGCCCAACCCTCAACACTAGGCTTAGGCGTTCCACACTCCGGACAGAATTTACCACTTGCTAGATGTCCACAAGTTGGACAAGTCCAGCCATCTGCCTTTGCCTCAGGCTCTACTGCAGGAGCAGGCGTTGGTGTTGGTGCAGGTTGTGCTTGGGCACCAGCTGCATATAAGTTTTGCGCACTAATACCACCCTGATTCATGGCCATACCCATACCCATAAATCCAGTCATTGCACCAGACGCATTATTTGCAGCATCCTTCATAGCTGTAGCCTGGGCACCAACCAAACGACTTGCCGCAACCGTTTGATTCATCGTCATCGCATTTTCTTCCCACTCTGTGATCTTCTTTTCTTGATCCTCAGGAATACTCAAAGAGTTAATATTGAAAGATACAACTTCCAAGCCACGCTTAGCACGCCAAATATCACTCAACTCATCATTTAAAGCTGCCGCAACATCCATTGTGTGAGCTGGAATCTCATAATACATCACACGATCCGCACTCAATTTTGCCAAAGCAGGCTGTAAAGCCGTCATCAATTCACCTTTTAACTTGCCCTCAATGGTTTCAGACTCAAAATCCTCTGCCACATTTCCACAAACATTCGTATAGAATAAGATTGGATCGGCCACACGATATGTAAAGTTACCGTTACAACGCAATTTCACAGACAACTTGAATCCCAATTCTTCATTCACAACCACTCTAAATGGAATTGGAGTCGCCGTTCCATAAAGAACCTCGCCCATTTCTTTTGTGTTCACATAATACACTCTTTGATCCTTAGCCGTATCTCCACCAAAAGTGAAACGCTTAGCCATTGTTGAGAAAGAATCCTTAATACTCTGGCCTAAGCTTCCCGCAAAGATAGAAGGTTCACTTGAAGAATCATACACAAATTCTCCTGGCGTTGCACAAAGCTCAACAACACGACCCTGATCAACAATCAACATACATTGACCATCCGCAACCGCAATCACACTACCATTTGAAATGATATTGTCACTTCCTTTATTACTCGACTTTTTACCCGTCCTTTTAGAACCCTTACGAACCAACACATCCTGCTCTAATGCATCACAATAAAAGTACTCCTTCCATTGATCGCCAAAAACAGAACCAACAGCTCCAGCACCTGCTTTAATTAATCCCATATTATTTACCTACCATTCTTCTATTGTTTTTACTTGTATTTCTTTTACAATCGCTCTTACTAAAGAATCAAATTCATTCGATTTACTCAGAATTTCGATTCTCAATACACCACTTGATATATCTGGACAGTCCACAAGATATGTACGTTTTATATAATTACCATCCTCTTCCTCATATATACATGTCTTATAAGCAAGTATCTCTAAATCTTTATAATCTAGATTTTCAAACTCAACACGAACCACTTCATCATAAGACATCGCATTGTTTCGAATATAAGGAATAGTATCTACAAATACTACAATATCCGTATTCTTACCAAGAATACGATACATCACGCCTGAAGCAACAACTTTACTTTTATACGTAACACGCTCATCATTCACACGAAAATAAGCATCTATATTAGGTAGAGTGAATGTACAAGCTAAGCTCTGCACATTCAACTCTTTTCTTTTGCCATACTCACGATTCTGATTAGACATCAAGTACAAACCTCCTGTCACTTAAATCGTGTCTTATTCATACAAGTTCAATTATTCAACATCTAAAAGTTCAACAACTTTGAACTCTTTAATAATCGCTTCTGCCAATTCATCTGAAATATCGTTATCATCATATTCATTGACTTCGATATGAACGATTCCATTTGTTAGATCTGGATGTTCAATATAGTATGCCTTCTTAACGCTATCCTCATCGGATAAATCCGCAACTAAAGCTCTATATCCACCTACTTTTGTTTCTTTATAGTCAGCTTCTCCATTCAAATCCTTTTCAGCAAGTTCTTCTACAGTGTATCCTTCACTCCATTCCGCAAATGCATCATCTCCTACAAAAACCAGAAGAACTGGAAGATAATCATCATTTACCTCATATTTAATACTCGCAAGTGATTCGTCCATCTCATATACAGGCTTTTCTAAACCCTTCACCAAATAGAAAGAATCCATGTTTGGTAATGAGAATTTACAAGCTAGACCTTCCATTTCTAATTCTTTTCGATCCGCAAACTTCTGCTCCTCTTTCTTCTCTACCGTTTTTGTACCATCCGTCTTTGTAGTCGTACCACCATCACTTGCACCACACGCAACTAGACTCAAGCCCATACCAAGCACAAACAGACTTGTTAATAACTTATTATTTTTCATATTATGTTCTCCTATTATTATTTAATTTCTACCTTCAATTGCTGCAAAGCCGCTAACATTACATCTTCTAAACCTGTCGTATCATCCGAATTATCACGAAGTTTTACAGAACATGACAATATTACATTTTTATCGCCTACTGGATAATTTAACTTATACCTATACGTTGTATCATTGGCACTATTCCAATAATTCGTGTAGCTCATAGAACGATACCCAGAATATTCACCAAGTGTATACTCTGTGAATGGCTCTTCTCCTTTACTTAAATGCTCGTTATGGAAGACGATAGCCTCTTCAAGCGTATCACTTGAATCCGTGCATATAGAAACACTTACTGTACGCTTAGGATCTTCTCTACTTAATGTATAACCAACATTTCCCTTATCCTGATTTCCCTTGATTGTGTCATACTCCATACTTGGCGTATAGAACGAAGTCAAATCTCTCGGTAATATTAATTTTGCACGAGACGATTCGCCAACAATTTTCTTGCTGTTTTCATCCACCTTTTCTTCTTTAACATCCTGTTTTACTTCCTCTTTCTTTTCTTCCTTCACTTTTTCTAGCTTCATATTCTTAATGATAGCCTTCGCAAAAGGTTCTAAATCAGAAGTATCCTTTTCCTTATCATTCTTCTGGTTGATTTCAATAGAAACGACCTTATTGATATCCTCGACTGGATAATCTATATAATAGTGAAGTCTAGTATTTTCAACCGTCCCCAGATTGATGGTATGACTATACGCATCAAAACCCTCAAACGTACAAGGCTTATACTTTTTATCCTCGTCATTTTCACCATACATTTAATTCTGTAGATCCGCACTCTTTTCAGCAGAGCTAGACGACAACAATTTAATTTCAGCATTCAACTCATACTTATTCTCTTCATTTAAACACTTATAGACAATCGAACCATTATCCTTTAACATACTCTCCATTTTACCTACACCCTCTCTAGATGAAGTAAAATAAGGAGACAGATCTTCGGGAACACTCAATTTAGCCGTTCGATCCTGCGTATCGATTTGCTTCTCTTCTTTTTTCTTTTCTTTCTTCTTTTCTGCTACCTTAGCCTCTTCTTTTTTTAGGCTCGGGTTTATCACTTGAACAAGCCACTAAACTCAGTCCCATACCCAAAACTAAGAAGCTGGTTAATAACTTATTCCCATTCATATTATTCTCCTATTAATTCAATCTTTAAATTATGTACCACATCCAGCAACAATGGCTCTAACAAGGAAGTATCGTCATCATTACGTAATTCTTCACGAATGGTTAGTACGACATCTTGACCATCCACTAGATAATCAAGTACATAATGATATTCAATCGATTTATCACTTGACACCATATACTTATATCCAGAATATTCACCTACAGTACATGGCTCATACATTTTTGATTCATCCTTACAAACCTTGTTGTGAGAAATACTGGCAGCCTCTGCTGAATCCCAGCCATCCGTTCCAATTGAGAAATGAATGGTAAACGTACGATCTTTCGCATACAATGAATAACCAAGAACATTCGATTCTTCCATATAGCTATATCTAGAAATTTCTCTAGCAGGCGTATGGAAAGAAGTCAAATCTTTAGGTAAAGTAACTCTTACCTTTTTATTCGCATAACTAATAATCGTACTGTCCTTTTCTTTTTCTTCCTCAGCTGCCTTAGCCTTTTCTTCTTCCTTCTTCTCTTCTTTTACCTTTTCTTCTTTTTCTTCGATTGCCTTAGTCTCTTCTATTTTCTTTTCTTCAGCTACCTTAGTCTCTGGCTCATTTGATGAACAAGCCACTAAACTTAGTCCCATACCCAAAACCAAGAAGCCAGTTAATAACTTATTCCTTTTCACTCTTATCACCTACTCTTCCATACAAATTTCAACAACGATATTATCCAATACAGCAAGTGTTACCTCATCCAAATCATTGGTTTTTTCTTGTTCTACATAAATTTGTAAGACAACATTATCTTCACCAACCGGATAATCGATCAACATCTTAGAATAGGTTTTATCAGACGAATCATATACCGTTGTTTTCTTATAACCCGAATACTTACCAATCGTAAATTCCTTATATTGATCTGCTTCATCTTCAAAACCTGCATTCAAGACATCCGCCGTTTCCTTGGCCGCCTTACGATAATCGCAATCAATTGAAATTCGCGTGATATACGTACGATCATCCGAATGTAAATCATATTTAAGGATACGACCACCCTCTAGCTTACCCGATATATCTAAGCCTTCTTGTTTTGGTGTATAAACCGACAATAAATCTGGCATCGTCATCTTAATGAAATAGCCATTCATTTGTGCGACTCCAGTCATTTCGCCAATCTTTACCTTCTCTTCTTTTTTCACTTGTGAAGACCTTGGTTCTTCTGGCTTTTTTGCACAAGAAACTAGGCTTAAGCCTATACCTAGCGCAAGCAAGATCTTAGCTAGCTTATGATTCATAGGCTTACTCACATTTCTTCTTTTCAACTTTTACATTATCCAAAATTGCAGTAATAATAGCTTCTGTATCCGAATCATCCGCTTCCGCTTTTAGCTTTTGAACAACAACCTTAATTGTTCCTTTAAAACCATCTCGATCCAAATTGAAATACATATTGTACGTTACATAATCATCATAAGAGTAATCCGAAATCTTATTTACACCTGTATAGTTTCCAACCTGATAAGGCTTATAAAGCTTACTCTCATCTTCCTCACCTTTATTGAAGGTTTCAGCCACTTCATCCGCTGTCGCATCTGCATTTGCTTCAATAGCCGCAATCTTTTTCGTATCGGCTTCTTTATTTTCAAAGCTATAGCGAATAAAGGAATCATTGACAATCTCTCCTGTAACCTCTACACCATTTGCTGGCGTATAAATCGTTGTGAAATCTTGAGGCATTGTGATGATGATCTCATACTTCTTGTTGTAGTTTTTGCTCACCACAAAATCCGTTGTTTTCTCTTCTTTCTTTTTCTCTTTCTTTTCTTCCTTTTTAGCTTCAACAACCTTTGTATCTTCCTTTTTAGGCTCTGGATCATTCGATGAACAAGCAGCTAAACTCAAGCCCATTCCGATTACTAATAAGCTTTTCACAAATTTTGCGTTCATGACTATTTAACCTCAACTTTCATATTGCCCAAAATAGCTTTCATCGCTACTTCCATATCCGCAGTATCCGAATCATTGAATTGTTCAACCGTTACAGACATCACTACAGCAGAACCATCCACACTTTCAAAATCCAACAACAAGTTATCTTTACATTTGAAGCTAGGATTTTCACTTGTAGTCACTTTTCTAAAGCCACTGAATTCACCCACCGTGCTAGGCTTATATTGTTCCGATTCATCATCCTTAAATCCTTCATTAATACGATTCGCATAGGCTTCTGCACTCTCAGCACTGATTGGGTTTACATAAATAGCCATTTTAAAATCACCAAATTCATCTTCAAGCGTATATGAGATTTGTTGTTCATTTACTTCTGTTTTAACTTCTAAACCATCTCTACTTGGTGTATAGAATGAAGTAAGCTCAGGAATTGTGACTGTATATGTCTTACTCGAAATTTCTCTTACTAATACAGCATCCGTACTTTCTTCTTTCTTTTCTTCCTTCTCTTCTTTTTTCTCTTCCTTCTTTTCTACAACCTTTGTATCTTCCGGCTTTTCACTTGAACAAGCTGTTAATCCAAAAAACATACTTAGTACTAATGCACTCGCAAACAATTTTTTATTATTCATATTGATACTCCAATTCTAATTTGTCATGATCAAACAAATTTTTGATCTCTAATTTTTCATATAACGGCATTACTTTACAATACGATAAGACTTGTTGATTATAGTCATCATATCCATACACAAATCCGTCTTCTTCCATACCTACACTAAACAATAGGCCAGAATGCGAATTCTCTTGATCCTGCATTGCATACAAACCATTCTCATCGATTTGAAGTGTTACACTCTCATTTGTATACGTACCCTCAAGACTTTTAAACGGCTGATTTTGCAATGCATCAAATAAATCAATCAACTGATCATTTTCTGTCAGTGCCTGCCCACTACGAAGGCTTTTTACTTTATCTAACCCATATAATGGTCCTTGACTACAAACACGCTCAATCGGCAAACCATCCTCAATCGCAATCACTTCCACCAAACCATTTGTCGTTAGCGCAAAACCATAAGTGACACCAGGACCTATTTCATACACATGAACTTGTTTATACTCATTAAAACAACCGTGCACCTTATACGTTTTATCCGTTCCACTATAGTAAAGCGATAGCTTATTATTCTTTAATGTCATAGTCATCTGGTCAAAAGTGGAAGAATCTTCTATCTTATAAGACTTCTTGCGACTTGGCCTATACAAAACCATCTTTGTTCCAGAACCAAAATTTGTGGCGACAGGAATCAATACATTCAATTTTCCTTTGTGGTAAAACACATCCAGATTTGAAGGCAACAAACCAATTGTTTGAGCTCTTAATTCCTTTACATTGTCATAATATTCATTGGCATATACCTGATCAAAAGCCTGTGCAGCCCATACCTTCATATCTTTTTGACTGATTTTATATTTCTTATACAACTTTTTATTCGAAACACGCTTCTTCGTTTTAGAATCAAAATGATACACCTTATACCTAGGATATTCCGTCTCTACTTCTTCCTTAATAACTAAACTCAATAGATTTGAATGTGTATACACATCATAACTAACCTTTGTGTCCGGCAACGTATACCCTTCTTCTTTTGCCTCATCTAAAGAATCTACCAAATCCTTGTATTCATTTTTAATTGTCTGATTCAATTTCTTTGTGCTCTTTGAATCACAATGAATATTGTAGAAATCTGAAATATATACCTCTTCATTAGGTTGTGATTTACAACCTGTAAACATTAGATTCAAACTAAGAAACAAGACCGAACAAAATTTAGTCCAGATCATAGTTCGCAAGAGCTTGATCGGCTGCATCTTTAAATTGCGTACGATCTCCAATGATCGTTGCCCCAAACGCATCCACAGTTTCTTTTGCCTTTTCCTCTAAGTTTTCACCATTCTTTTTAGCTTTCGCCAAATCCCACATACTCTTTGTTGCCTTAAATTGAGTTACTGACTTTTTAATGCCACTTCTAAATGAATCATCTAAGCCAAACAATTTATTTAGATAATCTACATCTTGTTTCATCATCAAATGGAATATAGACATCATTTAAACCTTTTGTATGTACAAAGCCTAAGTGAACACACTTTTTATCTTTATCCGAACCACTCGTTCTAGCTGGCATATTTTCGGTTTTATAAATCTGAAGATTTTCTAGACGATATACACACGCATATATTTTTGTATTAAACAAACCTCCACGAGCTTCAATAACCGCAACCAAACCTAGACTTGGTGCAATATAAATAGGACCAAAAGACCAATGTCATTAAGTTAAGAAATGGCATCTTTTAAGAGGAACACAAAAAATGTG
>OICL01001111.1_pt1 | contig 12222 bp, 6 predicted proteins | sample 1581231 | NCBI WGS metagenome assembly OICL01 (sample SAMEA3882542, study PRJEB24775) | human gut metagenome | biome: human-associated habitat; feature: intestine environment; material: feces | place: Netherlands | collected 2009/2010 | reverse complement strand
GGGTTCAGAACGTCGTGAGACAGTTCGGTCTCTATCTGTTGTGGGCGCGGGAGATTTGCGGGGATCCGACACTAGTACGAGAGGACCGTGTTGGACCGACCTCCGGTGAGCCGGTTGTACCGCCAGGTGCACGGCCGGGTAGCCGCGTCGGGGACGGATAAGTGCTGAAAGCATCTAAGCACGAAGCCAACCTCAAGATAAGATCTCCATACAGGGCCGTCGAAGACGACGACGTCGATAGGCTGCAGGTGTAAAGTCAGTGATGGCAAAGCCGAGCAGTACTAATTGCCCGAAAGCTTTCAGAACCGCCGGCTTCCCGCAGGGGGAGTCAGGCGGGGACAAAAAGACACAGACTCGACAGTGAGTTTGCTTCCGATCAATGATTTTTTAAGCACAACGTCCGGTGGACGCCGCGGAGGCGGCGCAAGAGTCCCTGAGACGTATGAAAGAAAAAGTAAGGCGGTCATAGCGCGGGGGTTCCACCCCTCCCCATTCCGAACAGGGAAGTTAAGCCCCGCCACGCCGATGGTACTGGTAACCCGGGAGAGTAGGTAGCCGCCCCCTTACGAAGCGCCCCTTGGAGCAATCCGAGGGGCGCTTTCTTTGTAACCATACGCATAACATCTCTCTACAGACGCTCTTCGGCGGTAGATGCGAATGGATTGGTGTCACGGGGTAGGCAAGCCAACCCCGTGCTAACGTATGAAACCGCTCTTCGGCGATTTCCCTCTGTGGATGTGCCGTGGAGTGGAGGTTGGCACGTCTATGCCTCATGCGCCATTTGCTCATCGAAGCGACTGAGAACAAGTCTTGTTATTTTTGTCTTTGTGCCAATGATTCGTAAAACTTTGCGATATTGCTTGCCATGAGGTTTGGCAGAAATCCAAGTGCTGCATCCGAGATAGCTTTCGGTATTCCCCATATTGCTTCCGCAATAGAACCTACTATAGCACCGATGGTATCACTGTCGCCACCGACGGCGATGGCATAGCGGATGGCTTCTTCAAAGCAGTTTGCCTTATTGATAATTCCGAACACAACAGGCATTGTGCCTTGACAAGTCTCGTCAAATTTGTTGCTTCCGGGAGCGGGATTCACCCATTGAGGGTAAAATTCCTTCATTGATTCAAGCATAGCGTCTTTGCCGTGTTTGCGGGCAATGAATATGGCCGATGCGGTGGCGACAGCCCCTTTGATGCCCTCCGGGTGGTTGTGTGTAGGGAGAGCCGTTTGCTCAGCTTCACGCTGCACGTCGTTCAAATTGTCAAACCACCAAGCTACTGGAGACACGCGCATTGCAGAACCGTTTCCGAAGCTGTTGTAGGGCTTTGGATTGCTTGAGGCAAGCCAGCGTACGAAGCTGCCGCCATACGCTCCCATGGGGTTCGGATAAGAAGAACACCAGAATCTAAGGCTTTCCTCATAACTGATGCCGCTGACGAGAGCATAGGCAATAGCCAAAGTGCAGATGCTGTCGTCTGTAAAGCTGCATTCGTCAGTAAATAGCTCGAAATTCAGGTCATCGGTGTTGTTAAACTCGAAGCGTGATCCAACAATATCACCTATTATTGCTCCAATCATGATTTATCCTACGGTGTTTTAGTTCTTGGTGCGATTAACTTTCCTTGCCGTATTGCGCAACAACTTTTTGGCAACGGCAACGATAGTGCAAATATAGGCAAATGTTTTAATTCCAACAAGACGTTGTGGATTGTGGGGACATTCGGAATTGAACACTTTGGCAGGGATGTAATTTGTGGCTTACGCTTTATTTTTGGTGGGAGGATATACTATTGTTGCCTTCTCGCCGTTATTCTTTAAGCGGGAGATGCATTCCTGCCTGAATGTTTATGAGCATAAGGAAAATCATATATATTGTGACGGCGGTTATGACCACGTTCTGGACAGCCAGGGCGCAGGACGGCACTGCCTACAATTATCTCAACATCCCAACGTCGTCGCACGCATATGCGCTTGGCGGTGTCAATATCAGCGTTGTCGATGACGATATTAATCTCTATGAGCAGAATCCGGCTTTGCTTGGCCCGGAGGTGGATATGCAGGCCGGTGTCGGTTATATGCGCTATCTCGGGAGCAGCAACTTTATGTCGGCGCGTTTTGCAAAGGAGGCTGGAGAGCATGCCGCTTGGTCGGCGGGAATAACGTATTTCGGCTATGGCTCGATGCGGGGGATGGATCAGACGGGTGCTGAAACGGGGTCGTTCAATGTGAGCGACATTGCGTTCAGCGGGATGTATTCCCACGATTTCAACGACCGCCTGCGGGGCGGTATAAACATGAAGTTTCTGTATTCAAACTATGAGCAGTATAATGCGTTTGCCATTGCTGCCGACTTGGGTATAAATTATTACAATCCCGACAAGGATCTTTCTCTGTCGGCGGTTGTGAAGAATCTTGGCGGTCAGGTGAAGCGTTTCGAGGATCATTACGACCGTTTGCCGTGGGATGTGCAGTTGGGCTACTCGCAGTCGCTCAAAGGCGGTCCGTTCCGTGTGTCGATAACAGCTCATGGATTGACAAAATGGCATTTGCCGTACTATAAGCTCAAGGACAGCAACGACACGCATTCGGAGCTTGTGAAAGAGGATAAATTTATGAGCAATCTGTTCCGGCATTTGATTTTCGGACTTGACTATGCCCCGAGCGACAAGTTTTATGTGGCTCTTGGCTACAATCATAAGACGAAGACAGACATGGCTACCTTTGCGCGCAATTTCATTTCGGGATTCTCAATGGGTGCCGGATTGAAATCGTCGAAATTCCGTGTTGGCGTGGCGATGGCGCAGCCACACACGGGAGGTTTTACTTTTATGGTCAACCTGTCGACAAACATCTACGAATTTTAACCACACATACAATATGGACAATAAGCAACTCATTACAATAGCCATCGACGGCTTTTCCTCGTCGGGTAAAAGCACAATGGCAAAGAAACTTGCAAAAACCATAGGCTATGCCTATATCGACACTGGCGCAATGTATCGCGCTGTGACGCTTTACTGCCTGCGCAACGGCTTGTTTGACGGCGACCGCCTCGACACCGAACGTCTGGAAGCAGCGTTGCCCGACATCAATATCACGTTTGGAGTTGATGCCGACGGAAAAACGCAGACAATGCTCAATGGAGAAGTGGTGGAGCAGGAGATACGCCGTATGGAGGTGTCGTCAAAGGTGAGCATCGTTGCCGCAGTAGGCAGTGTGCGCCGCGCTCTTGTCAAGCAGCAGCAAGCCATGGGCAAGCAGAAAGGCATCGTTATGGACGGCCGCGACATAGGCACGGTGGTGTTTCCCGACGCCGAGATGAAGGTGTATGTCGACGCGTCGCCCGAGACGCGTGCCCGCCGCCGTTACGAGGAGTTGCGCGCCAAAGGTGACAGCGTGACCTATGAGGACGTGCTTGCCAACGTGTGCGAGCGCGACCGTATCGACACCACGCGTGCCGAGAGTCCGCTGCGCAAGGCCGACGACGCTGTGGTGCTCGACAACAGCAACATGACAATCGCTGAGCAGGACAAGTGGCTGCTCGATCTTTACAACAAACTGTCAAGTGCCGAATAATTGATGGCAAAGGTTGAAATCGATAAGAATTCGGGGTTCTGTCCGGGAGTGGTGACGGCAATCCGAAAGGCGGAGGAGGAGTTGGCGAAAAGCGGAAGCCTTTACTGCCTGGGCGACATTGTGCATAACTCTAACGAGGTGGAACGGTTGCAGAGCAAGGGGCTGGTGACCATCACGCACGACGACCTGCGCCGTCTGCACGGAGTGAAGGTGTTGCTGCGCGCCCATGGCGAGCCGCCTGAAACATATCGCATCGCCCGTGAGAACGGCATTGAGATAATCGACGCCACCTGTCCGGTGGTGCTGATGCTTCAGAAACGCATCCGCCGTTCTTTCGAGGAAAAAGAGCGTCCGCAAATTGTGATTTACGGCAAAGTGGGGCATGCAGAGGTAAACGGACTCGTTGGGCAGACCGACGGGGAGGCGATTGTTGTGGAGGGTGTCGATAACATCGATAAAATAGATTTCAGCCGCGATGTGGTACTTTATTCGCAGACTACCAAGTCGCTCGACGGGCTGCGCCAGATTGAGCAGGAGATAGCCAGGCGCAAGCCTTCAGGGCGGTTCGAATGTCACGACACTATATGCCGTCAGGTGGCAAACCGGATGCCGCGCATGCGCCAGTTTGCACAGGAGCACAGCCTTGTGCTTTTCGTGAGCGGACGCAAGAGCAGCAACGGAATGATTCTTTATAACGAATGCCGCAATGTGAACGCCAACACCCACATGATTTATACTCCTGACGATATCGACCCGGCATGGCTTGACAATGTCGAGACAATAGGCATCTGCGGAGCCACGTCGACACCGTTGTGGCTTATGACCGATGTGCGGCAAAAAGTGGAGGAAATGCTCAATGGCAGAAAATGACATTGTCTACGGCGACCAGCTGTCGTTTCTCAACGACTTGCGCCACAAAATGAACCTTTCGGCAGAAGAAGAGTCGAAACTCATCAAAAGCTTGAAATTCGTGCATTTTAAGAAAGGCGAGTCTGTCGACGGGCAAAACGAGCTGTTGAAAAATATGATTTTCCTCATCAGAGGCTCGGCGCGGACTTATTATATCGAGCGCGGGCGCGAGCACAATTTCGCCTTCACGTTTGCATCGCATTTCCTTATCCGTCCGGAAACGATTATCCGTTCCGGACACCATCATATCATCATCAAATTTATGGAGCCGTCTGATGTGTGCTATGTGCCGCTGCCCGACCTCAATCTTCTCGACAAAAGCCGGCAGGGTGAGGTGTTTAAATACATCAGCCTCGGACTGTCGAGCTATGCCGACTTTCTTGAGGAACAGATGGTGATGCTCCACAAACCAGCACGCGAGCGCTATCAGTGGGCATTGGAGCGCTATCCCAACATCCTCGACCTTGTGACGGTCACACAGCTTGCCTCTTTTCTCAATCTGACAAAGGAGACAATCTACCGCATCCGCAGCGGAAAATACTGAATTAAGAATTATTTGCATTTTATGGACGTCGGCATTATGCACCGGCGTCATTTTTTTTTGTATGACATAATAATTCGTGAAAACCTTGTATAATTCGTAATTAAGCAATCCTTATGTCAGGTTTTCTAATCTAACAATAAAATTTTGATATTCTTTTTGTGCTTTTGTTGACAAATTGTTTGCATATAAAATTTCCAATGCATAATTTTGCATTGGAAAAGCTGTTGACATGAGACAATAGTTGTTGCTTTGGGATAGAATTAAAAACAAATATTAACAAAAAGGACAAATGAGATTATGAGGAAATTTTATTTAATTAACGCACTGATGCTGCTGTTGACGTTGTTCTCGTCGGCTGGCATCAGCGCTGCAGTGACGACCTATCCTTACTCGCCCGACTTCAAGAGTGATGACGGATGGACAAAAACAACCACAGGCAACGGCTCTTGGAGCAGATTCAGCGGATATTGGCAAGCTACCTTCTACAGTGGAAACAGCAAAGCTTACCTGTTCAGCCCTGAGTTGTGCAGACGGAAAGCGGCAGCCGCTACACTTTTACATATACATTGGAAACGGGTAGTACAGGGTACCCAAATGAAAAATTCACAGTCTATATTCTGAAAAGCGCAACGGCTACAAGTCAACAGTTGTATTCCAAAGACTACGAGTTGAATTTGGATAAACAATCAATCACCGACAGTTTCTCTTTTGATTCAACAGACGGCAGTCCGATTTATTTCTGCGTATATGATAAATCGGACAATTCAAGAACTGCATATAAATTAAAATTCACATCATTCAAAGTTGAAAAGTCGATTCTTGAAACAAAGCCAAACATGGTGACGGGCCTTACCGCAGAGCGTGGAGCGAATGAGGCAATGACCGTAGCACTTGGATGGACCAATCCGGCGACCTACAACACCGGCGAATCTCTCTCAATCAAACAAATCAACATCTATCGCAACGACGTGCTGCTGAAATCGCTCACCGACGCTGCGTCGACCGCCTCCGGCGCTGCCGTAAGTCTTACAGACGAGGTGCCGGCATCTGGCTACTACACATACGGCGTCGAGATTGTCGATGCCGACGGCAAAAAAAGTGCCACGGCAAGCGTGCGCACAGCCTACGTTGGGCCTCTCGCGGCAATTGCCCCTCCCTACACACTTGATTTCAGCGATGCAGAAGAGATGGCGTTCTGGAAAACCATCAACGGCGACAACACCAACAATTGGAGTATCAAAGCAGACCATGCCGAGATAAAAGCCGACGGCAACAAGTCAAACGACGACTGGTTTGTCAGCCGTCCGTTCGCGCTCGACGCCGCCAAAGCCTATAAGCTCTCGTTCACGTCGGCTTTCTCAAATCCTGCCAACGAATTCAACCTTGACGTGATGAAGGGCTCTGGAGCCTCTGCCGAGGCAATGACTGAACAGATTGCCAACGTCAAAGCAGAGAAGGACAAAAAGACAGTTGTGACAGAAAAGGCATTCTCGCCAAAGAGCACAGGCACAGCCTACATCGGATGGCATGCCGACAATGCGAAGTATTCAGCGCCATACTACTATAACACCCTATCGCTCAGCGACATCAGTATAGTGGAAATACCTGTGGTGCCAAACATCGCCACTGGCGTGAAAGCCACTCCAGCCGCCGATGGCGCCATCTCTGTGGCTCTCGAATGGACCAACCCGACAACAAGCGAGACCGGACTTCCGCTGACAAATCTTTCAGCCGAAATCTATCGTGATGGAGCCCTTGTGAAAACCATTGCCGCAGCTGGTGCGAAAGGCTCGTTTACCGACACCGAGAGCGACGGCCTGACCAAAGGTTTCCACAAATATTACATAGTCATTAAAAATGGCAACGGTGCTACTTCTGCAGAGCCTGAAACCGTAGAGTCGGGTTTTGTAGGCGTACCCGAGACAGTGCCGTTCGTTTCCGACTTTGCCAACGAGTCGTCTCTTTGGACGGTAGAGGACAACAGCAAGACGTCGACAAAAAAATCGTTCACATTCACCGACGGAAAAGCTGTGATTACAGAAAACAGCAATAGTGATTTCAACGATTGGCTGATAACGCCTCCTGTATTGATGAAAGCCGGCAAGACGTATAGAGTGACAGTCAACGGCATGCACAATGGCAGTAGCTACTCCAGCGCATCGGTTGAACTGAAACTTGGTAAGAGCAATTCATCGGCGACAATGATAACGTCTGTTGGATACATCTCTTTGTCAAATGAGGCAAAAAACTTCGGAAAAGAGTATGCAGTTGAAGCCGACGGCGCATACTGCCTTGGCATACATATCAACGATGCCGGTTACAAAATCACGACAGTGACCGTCAACTCCGTGACAATCGAGGAAATTGCCACTATCGCCAAACCTGTGACTGCCGCTTCGGCAAAGTCGGTTGGTGAGGAAATGAAAGTGGAATTGAAATGGACCATGCCAGCAGAGTCGACACTTGGCAAAGCCCTCACTTCAAAGCTCACGGCACGAGTGCTGAAAGACGATGCGGAGATTGCATCGATAGCCGACCTTGAACCAGGCAGTGAAGCCTCGTTCATCGATGAGAATGCCTCTTCAGGAATCAACCGATACAGCATCATTGCCGTCACTCCGACCAATGATGACGCTCTCGGCGGCGACAGCGAGCCGGTTAGCCTCGACAGCGACTGGACTGGCGAATGCAAGCACACACCGTTTGTTTCTGATTTTGTCAACGAGCAGGAGCTTTGGACAGTAATCGACGACAGCGACACTGCAAATCCGGAGAAATTTGAATTTGTCGACGGCCATGCTCAGCTCTTCGAGCGCAACGGCAAGGCCGACGCCGACAAGTCGCTGACAAACACTATGCCCGACGACTATCTGATCACTCCGGCAATCGCCTTGGAAGCCGGCAAGACTTATAGCGTGACAGTCAACGCCGCCTGCGGTGCATCGTCGGGTAGCTCTCGGCCGTTCCGAATGCTCTATGGTCTGAAGAACGACAAAGACGGGCTGACTGCAAAAATCACTCCTTCAACCGACCCTAAACTGTCGGGAAATGCGTTCAATGACTATACCTATGAATTCTCGGTGAATGAAAGCGGCAAGTATTTCATCGGCTTCTATCTCCCTTACAGCTATACAAGCTATGCAGCCTTTATCGATGTGGCAAGCATCACGGTGGAAAAGGCTAAAACTCTGCCTGCTGTGGTTGAGAATGCATCGGTTGCGGGAACGGGAACTGACAACACCGCTGTCGTGAAATTCACGATGCCGTCATTGTCGACCGTTGGTGCCGCATTGACTGCCACTCTCAATGCCCGCATTTACCGTGACGGAGACGTGGCCGCAACATTGGGCGACCTTGTCGCCGGACAGGAAGTGACCTACAATGACATGGAAGTCGGAGAAGGCTACCACACCTACAAAATCGCAGCTGTAACCACCGGTGCTATGGGTGGAGAAGGCGAGGCTGTGGAAGTGGCGTCGCCATATATCGGAGCCGCAAAGCCTGTGCCTTTCGAATCCGACTTTGCTGCGAAATCCAACTTGTGGACAGTGGTCAACAACAGTTGGTCAGGCAACAATACTTTTGAATTTGTCAATGGAGAGGCAACAGCCACCGAATCTTCTTCAACCTATTTCAACGATTGGCTGATAACGCCTCCTGTCAAGGTCGAGACTGGGCATACATATCGCGTGTCGTTGCGTGCTAAGGTCGATTCCGGCAAGAAGTCGTTTGCTCTCAAATATGGTTCCGAACCGACAGTGGATGGAGTGAAAGCCCATACAATCACCAGCTCGGGAGAAATAGTCTCTACTGATTTTGAAACGATAGGGTTCGACTTCCGTCCGGAAACAAGCGGCATCTTCTATGTCGGACTCAACATTATGTCGTCGGGCGATGCCAAAACCGTGAGCGTCTCTGATTTCGACATAATCATCGCTCCGGTAACGCCGAAGACTGTCGACAACCTGAGCGTTGAAGCCGTAGGCTTGGAAAACAAAGCCAAGGTTTCATTCAAAATGCCTGCGGAATCAACGATGGGCGACGTGCTGACAGGCAAACTGAGTGCCGTTGTCAGCCGTAACGGAGCAGTGGTCAGCACGCTTGCCGACCTCGATCCGAAGCAGAGCGTGGAAGTGACCGACGAAGTCGACGCTGCCGGCGAATACACCTATAGCGTTGTGGCTGTCACTCCTGACACAGCCGATGCCCTTGGCGACACCAGCGCTGCCGCTACAGTAGAGTCGGGATGGATTGGAAAAGGCATTGAGCCGCCATACGCAAACAGATTTGATTCTGAGTCAGACATTGACGGATGGTCGGTTGCCTCGACCTATTCTTATGGCACCATAAACTGGAGTTACAATAAAGAGGAGGGCTGTATGCAGTTGCGTCCTATCGCCTACGGCGACAAGAAGTTCTGGCTGATTTCAATGCCTCTGTGCTTGGAGAAGGCGGGCATCTACCGTCTCACGTTCGATGCCTGGATGCAATCAGAAGCCGCCGATCTTTTTGTGTATGTCAGCTCCAGCCCTGACTATAAAACGATGACCACACAGATTGGCGAGCCATACTATCTGATTGTTGCCACTCAGTCACCTGAAATCGTATTCAGCACTGCCGGCAATGCCGACGCGTCGACGCCGGGCGACATCAGCTCCGACGCGGGCAACTACTATCTCGGTTTTATGGCTACGGAAATCAGCAACTACTCCAATGTGTATCTTGACAATATCGAGATAGAGCCTATTGTGACATCAACCGTACACACGCTTTCGGGCGAGGATATGAAAATGTATGTAAGCAATGATGTACTCCATATTGTTTCCGACACCGACATCGACAACATCCAGATATACGCTATGTCAGGACTGATGCTCGCTGCCGCCGACAATACCAATGAAATCAGCTTGCAGCATTTGCCTGCAGGTGCGTATGTAGTGAAAATAAAAACAGACAAACAAATTATAACATCTAAAATCATTAAGTGACAAGATTATGAGAAAACAGATTTTCTCGCTTTTGGCTGCGGCAATGGTATTCCCAATTGCCGCCCAAATGCGGAGCAATAGTAGTAGCCCTGACACAAGCGGGACCACACCGTTTGTTGTCAGAAAGGTTGAGCGTATAGCGTCATCTTCGCCAATGCGGACGCTGTCGGCTCAAAAAGCCTCGCCAAACACACCGACACCCTACGATGTGCCGTTTGTCGAGGACTTTTCAAGCAGTTCAACGCTTGGCGATTGGTATGTGCAGGACGTGAACAACAACGACGAATGCTGGTCGTGGTGGGAAGCCGGCGGATGCGTCCGGATGTCAAACTTCGACCAAGCCGAATGCGACGACTGGCTGGTGACGCCTCCTGTCAATTTGGGAAAGGACGATGTCTACACGTTGTCGTTCTCCTACAGAGCGCAGAGGGCTGCAAACCCTGAAAAAATGGAGGTGACGATTGGTAAGTCGGAATATGGCACACGCCACACCGTCAAGTTGGTCGATCTGTCGAAAATCACCAACACCAAGATGGAGACTGTAACCATAAAACTTCCTATTGAGGAGGATGGCGCATACTATGTCGGATTCCACTGCTACAGCGGCACCGACAGCTACTACCTATGGCTCGACAATGTCAAAATTGAGCAAAACGGAACAAAAGCCGGACCGTCGCCTGTAACCGGACTGTCTGTCACTCCAGGCGCCGCCGGCGCTCTTCAGGCAACTGTGGCTTTCACCACTCCGTCGACTACAACAGAGGGCTCTGCTTTGGAGTCTTTGTCGGCTGTCAAAATCTATCGCGACGACGAGCTTATCAACACTTTTGACAATCCTGCCGTCGGAACGGCTCTGTCATATCTCGACAGCAGTGTGGCTCAAGGCAACCACACATATCGTGTAGTGGCTTTCAACGGCAAGGCTGAAGGGGAGAAGGCTGAACAAAATGTATATGTCGGTGTCGACACGCCGCTGAAGGTTGCTGCGCTGACTGCCGCTGAAACAATGGAGGGGGTAAAACTGTCATGGGACACTCCTGCCGGTGTGAACGGTGGATATGTGGGCAACGATGTGGTTTCTTACAAGATTGTGCGCTTTGACGGGGAGTCGGAGGACGGCACGGTAATCGCCGAAAACGTCAAAGGAAACACCTTTGTCGACAACGGGCTTGGATATGATCTGCAGCACTACGTGTACTATGCCATCTCTGCTGCAACGGCAACGGGGGCAAGCGAGATTACGGAGAGCAACAGCTTGATTACGGGCAAGCCATACGCTCTGCCGTTTGCTGATTCTTTCGGATATGGAACCCTTAAAAAGGCTCCGTGGTCGATGGTGCAATTGAAATCATATATTATTGATGCTCGCTGGGCAATCGTGGCAATGGGTTCGAGTCCTGTCTGCCCGCCGACCGACGGCGATGACGGTATGCTCGGTTTCGTGGGCTATGGCTCATGGACGGTGGGCACATCAAGCCGACTGGCTACTCCTGCCATCGACATCAGCAAGGCAAAGTCGCCTTTCGTGTCGTTCTATCTGTTCCATTACGACTCGTCGGTTACTGAAAGTGTCTACAACGAAGAAACCGAATCGTATGACACTGTTACCACTACCTATGATGACAAACTGAAGGTGGCGGTATCGGCCGACAATGGTGAATATCAGGTTATCGACGGTGCGGAAATCCGGCTTGACGCCAACAATGGTGGTTGGACATACTATGAGTTCCCTCTCGATGCGTTCAAGAGTGCCAAGAAAATCTCTATCGGACTTATCGGTGAGGCTGCTGGTGGAGGCAACATTTATGTTGACCAACTGCTTGTCGATGACAAGTATACTGCCGACATCGAAGGCTTGACTCTGCTCGGCTCGCAGAAAGCCGAAGTGGGCGAAACGAAAGAATATGTTGCCACAATCCAGAACAATGGCACGGTGTCTACCAAAGACTATACTGTCGACCTTTATCTTGACGACGAGATGATTGAGTCGAAGACTGGTCAGGGTGCTGCTATATTTGCCAACGGTGGATTGAAGGTGATTAAATTCAACTTTGCTCCTCGACTTAAGGACAGCGGACGCACGCACAAGCTGTATGCGCTCGTAAACTATGCTGACGACCAATGTGCCGCCAACGACTCCACAAACGTGATTTCACTCGTCGTGCCGGCTATGCAGATCCCGCAGGTGACCGACCTTCAGGC
>OICL01001089.1_pt1 | contig 12363 bp, 10 predicted proteins | sample 1581231 | NCBI WGS metagenome assembly OICL01 (sample SAMEA3882542, study PRJEB24775) | human gut metagenome | biome: human-associated habitat; feature: intestine environment; material: feces | place: Netherlands | collected 2009/2010 | reverse complement strand
TTTCGTTGAGATTGTCAAGATTGTTTCTCCAGGCAAGCCCTCCGTCTGCGAAAGCACAATCCACGGCTGTGTGGCCTTGGCAGTCCATTTAGCGGATGAAGTGATTGTCACCTTCTCGATGTCGGTGCTCGAGTAGAAGCTGAAACTGCTTGAGTATTCCTCGCCGTTGATTTTTAGATAGTGCGCATCCTGTTTTGCCGAAAGAGTCTCGTACTGGTTTGAATTGCCGCGGTAAAGTCGGCATGTCGCTGTGCGTGAACTTGTCGTGCTGTTTTCTTCGGCAGTCACAGTGATGGTGTATTCCTGCTCGGCATAGCCTTTTGTTGTCGAGAAGCGGAGCCATGTCGGGATGTTTGTGATTTCCCAATCGGAGTGGAGGAATAGCCTGAAAGTCTGCTGGTCTCCCGTTGCAGCGAAACTGAGGTAGGGGATGCCAGACTCCGGCACGCCGAATTGTGTCACACCGATATATTGAGTGTTGAATTTCGTTGACACATAAAGTTGCACGCCTCTTTCCGACACGCTTTTTGTGTTTGACTCCGCACTGATGTTTACCGTCACTTTCTCTCCGGCTTTTCCGCTTGTCGGCGACACAGTCAGCCAGAAAGGGATGTTGGTGATTGTCCAGTCGTCGTTGAGAGCGACTGTTACGGTTTGAGGTGTGCCCGCCGCTTCAATTTTGATGTCGGTCGGCGAGATTATCTCTGTGATGTGTGGTTTGTCGGGATTTTCAGGAATCCATCCGTCGTAGTCGTCTTTGCAGGCGGTAAAGACAGAAGCGACTGCAACTGGCAGGATTATGCTGATAAGTCTTTTCATTGTCGTTTTTGTGATTAGAAGATTAAAGAAATTCCGACTTGAAGGTCGAAGCCTTTTAATGCCTTGTCGTATGCGTCAGACACTTTTACAAGTTCCTTCATTCCGTCGGATTTAGCCACGGGAACGTAGTATTCCGGAGTTACGGTCAGACACAGTTTCTTATAAACAAGGGCAAACTGCACAGATCCGGTAAACGAACATGCCGACGGTGCTGTCTCGTCGTCGATTTTCGACCTGTCCTGAAGAGCCAGCACAGCGGCTCCTATTTGAGGCGTGATGCGCACCACATTGCCGCATCTGATTCCCCATCCTATTCTGCCGTTTATACGCCAGTTCTTGAAGTCGGAAGTGTGGGCAAGAGAATTTGTCGATGTGTACCAATCAACTTCCTTTGATTCATTGCCGGCGATGAAACTGACTTCCATGTTTAATTTTCCGGCAAAAAAGCCCATTATCGCTCCTGCGCCTTGAAAATTAAGACATTGATAGATGGCTCCCATATAGAAAGCGTCGTTGGAGACATAGTTCTCATGGTAACGCTTCTTACGGAAAGAGAAATTCACGGAGCTTTCGTTGCCTTCCGCCACAGTGATAGTCGTTTCTTTTGACTTGCCCTCATAGTATGCGGAAATGGAATGCTCACCGTAGTCGATGCCGCGGGAAATGGAATATCCGCTGCCTGCTATTTTGCCGTCGATATAAAAATTCGCGTTTTGGTTGCATGAGATGGTAACCTTCTTGAAGTTGGGCTTTAGTTGCCAGCTGATGAGGCTTGAGCCTTCGGATATGTCTATGGTTTCCGTGCGACTCTGATATCTGTCGGCGCTCATGCTGATTTCATGTTTGGTGCATGTGAGCAAAGCGTCGCAGGGAGTCAGTCCGATGTATTTTCCGTCGATGTTTACGACGGATGTCGCATTCGACGTGAACTTCACACGGATGGCGTTGTTAAGCACGATGTTAAGCTCCGACGTCTTGCGCTCGTCGATGTCGGCGGTTGCAGTCTCGGTCTTGTAGCCGTCCTTGCTCAGCGTCACGCGGCGTGAGCCGATTAGAACTTCCTTGATGAACAAAGGTGTTTTGCCCATCACCTTGCCGTCGATTGCAACGGTGGCATCCATTGGCGACGATGTCACTTTCAGAGAACCGTAGATTGGCGTTGGAGCGGGCAGCGAGATGATGTCGTTTGCCGAAAGGTCGTCGGCATTGATTGTTATGGACCGGATAGTCGTGCGGTGGCTCGGCTTGCGCAGCTCGATGCGGTAGGTGCCCGATGCCAGCGGACCGCTCCACGAACCGTGACCTTTGTATTCTTGATTGATATAGATGTCGGCGTCGGCATCGCCGGTGATGGTGTAGTTTCGGAAGTCGCTTTTCAGAGCTGCGTTGACGCGCAGAGTGTCGTTGTCGGCGATGGTTACCGACTGTTGGAAAATATGGTAAAGCGGCTTTATGATTTTCAGCAAGTGCTTGCCGCTGCCCAGTTGTAGCGTGTGCAGCGGCAATGTGCCATGGTCGGAGCCGTCGACAAACACCCTGGCGTCGGAGCCGGCGTTGGCGCTGTTTACTTCCAGCCATCCGAACATCGGTCGCATATTCACGTTGACGGATGCTTTCTCTGCCGTCACCGTCACCGAACCCACCTCGGTGTGGTAGTCTTTGCGCTCGATGCGATACTGGTATTTTCCGAATGGCTTGAAGCATGATGCAGAGCCTTCGGCATCGAGCAGCAGCGGTTGCCCGTCAAATTCGAGTATGGCGTCGGCTGGTGAAATGTGGAACACGACAAACTGGTCGGTCTGTGCTTCCTCGATTACGGTGTGCACCTTGCCGGTGACAAGCCTCAGCTCGTATGTGCGTGCGCTTTCAACTTGCTGAGGGATAGGATAATTGCGGAGAACGCCCAATTGTGGATGCGCAATTGTAATGAACCTTATCTTTTCAGGGACGTATACCCAAATTTCTCCCACTTTCTGCTCTGTAGCAACGACACCGAGTATTCCGACGTCGAAATTGAAGCCTTTTTCGGAGGTCACCACTTTTATCAAGGCACAGGTTTTTCCGTTCTGGTCTTTTTTCATTGTGCCGGCAGTGTTGGCTGTCAGGTCGTTTTCAAGCGGTGTGAAACTTTCCACGCTGATTTGCTGCGACAAGGCAGGTAACGCAAGCAGCACCGCGAACAAAATAAGTAAACTCAGTCGTTTCATTTCTGTATGAGAAGTTCGTATCTAAAATCCCGTTTTTCGGTTGAATAAGAGCAACAATGGCGCAAATGAGCGCAATGTGAGCTTGTTCACAAATTGCCTATAGCAACCTGTCTTTTGCAAAGATAGCGCAAAAAAAAAGAAAAGGTGTAAAAAAAGCGCAAAATCTTAAAGATTCTGCGCTTTATGGATCTGTGTAGTTGTGACTATGCTTTCACACGGCCAACGTAAGAGCCTTCGCGAGTGTCGACCTCGATAGTCTCGCCTTCGTTGATGAACAACGGAACGCGTACAGTTGCGCCAGTCTCAACGGTTGCAGGCTTAAGAGTGTTTGTGGCAGTGTCGCCTTTGAGTCCCGGCTCAGTGTAGGTGATTTTCAACTGAGTCTTGATAGGCATTTCAGCGAAAAGTACGGTTTCAGTAGAAGCGTCGCTTACAACTTCAACAACATCGCCTTCCTTCATGAAGTCAACGCCGGTGATCAAATCCTTGTGGATGGGAATTTGGTCGTAAGTTTCCTGGTTCATAAAGATGTAGTCGCCAGCCTCTTGGTAGAGGAACTGATAAGGGCGACGCTCCACGCGTACGTCTTCAAGTTTCTCGCCGATGTTGAAGCGGCGTTCGATAACGTAACCATTAACAACGTCTTTCAGCTTAGTGCGCATGAAAGTGTTGCCTTTGCCTGGTTTTACGTGAAGAAATTCGATGCAGAAATACAACTTGTTGTCCATACGGATACAAGTTCCGTTCTTAATGTCTTGAGCGTTAATCATATATTTTTAGTGAAATTTTAAAATTCCGTAATGAGACTGCAAAGTTATGATTTTTTTCTTGAAGATTTGCCAAAACATTCAAGAAATCTTTCTATCGTCGAGCAGCGCCTCTGTCTCTTGGGTTTTTGTGTTTAAGGAAATCGCCAATACAAAGGCAAAAATTGACAAGTATAGATGTTTCATAATCTTAATTCATTGAGTAATAAAAGAGGGGGACGCATTCAGTAATGCAGTCCCCCACAAGTTTTGGAGCAGGACTGATGATAATCCTGCATTAAGTCAATGCCTATTGATGAACAGGGCGTACCTGTATGCCGCCGGCCTTCGAGAAGAATGAAGCCTCAGGCTTGTTGAACTTGTTGAAAGCTCCGCGGGAGAAGCGCAATGTGGCGGCGTTGCTGGTCATTTTCTGACCCTGATAATTGGTCCGCACATCGGCGTTGCCTGTCATGTAGTAGCCTGGCTGTACATTGCCGCGCGGAGCGCCTTTGTAGCCTTGCATGCCGCATGCCGGAAGGAAGATGCTGTTTCCGTTAGGACCTGTTACCGTGTATCCGTATTGTTCTGCAGTCCAAGTGCATTTTTCAATGAGTTCCTTTATTTCGGCTTCGGTAGGCAGACGCCATCCGTTGCCCCAGAGCACGTTGGCTGGGTCATATTCAGTTCCTGAAATTTGGTCGCCGATTTCCACATAGTCGTTTGTGATAGGGTCATACCATTTGTAGTTGTAAATGTGGCTGTACTGTTTTTCGGTGATTTCACCCCAGCAGATGTAGTCGCCGGTTTCTGACGCACCTTGAGCTCCGATGTTGAATGGTGCCCATTTCACTGACAGACCGAGGTCGACCATTTCGGTCGGAGCGGTGTAGGATGGCAAAGCTGGCTCAGGCACAGGACCGTATACCGGACGGATTGAGAATCCAACGTCGGGGTAGTCGTAGCCTTCGGCAGAACGGTTGCTCGCGTCGATGTTCGCGCGGTAGTTGCGGCATTCTTGAGTGATGTCAGCCTGCTCGTATTCAGTGGAAGTCCAGTAGAAGCAACCCAGTTGGTCGTGGGTGTGCTCAGCGCCGACCATATTTCCGACGGCAGGCAGGAAAATGCTGTTTCCGTTGATGCGCGATGTGATGAGCGCGCCGGTCACGCCTTCCATGCCAGTCCAAGTGAAGTCGCAGTTGTTTATGAGTTCGCGCCATTCATCGCGGGTAGGTATACGCCACTGTCCGCCCCATTTCACGTGTGCCACGTCGTAGTTTGTCCCGGTGATTGTTGCGCCCAGTTTGTAGTACTCTTCCCATTGGTCGTGATCTTCGCCGTCGTTGTCGCAATACCATTGATAGTTTTCAAGTGTGTATTCTGTTTTTGGCTCAATCTCGCCGTATGCATAGAAATTGCCTCCTTCCCAAGGGTTTGCCGCGCCGACGTTGTATGACGCCCATTTCACCGACAGTCCGAGGTCGACCATCTTTTCGCTTGGGTCTACCTGTCCTTCGCTGACAAATGAGATTTTTGACACGTCGGTCACGTTTTTCATTTCAGTGGTGCCGTCCTTGTATTCGATTTTCATCACTTTCTGTTGGGCGTTGAGAGTGCCGAATCCTGCAGCGGCGATGAGTATAGAGTATAAAAATTTGTTCATAGCTTGTTACAATAAGATTTTGAATGTTGTTTTGTTGATTTTGATGATGTAGGCGCCTTTTGCGAGCAGTGAGCGCTCAACGCTGTAGCTGTCGGGGATTGTGGTGTTGACCACGCAACGCCCGTCAAGGGTGTAGATGGAGAGCATGCTTCCTTCTCCCGCGTTTTCAATCACGATGGCGTCATGGGTGACGCGCATCGACACTGGTGTGCCTGCAATTTCGTTGACAGAGCCATATTTTACGAAATCGATAAATTCGATGGCTTCGAAATCGAATGTCACCGGATCTTGGTTTGTTGTGGAGATTGTAGCTCCTGTCGCCGTGTAGGTGATTTCCGGGTTGGCGGAGAACATGAACACGATGGGTTCGCCTGTGACGGGTGTCACTCTGACGGCATCGGGAGCCTCAGCCGCGGACAATCCGAAGGCGGTTCCCAATAGGGTCAGAAAGAAAATGAATTTTCTCATAAGCATTTGTTGATAAAGTTGGTAAATTATTTAGTTTGGTTTGTTGTCTGGAATCTTGTTTCCTGTCCGTTTCTTGGAAACGGGCGGTGTTAAGGGTGGCAGCCTTGATGAATGCGAGAATTGCCTGATGAATTGTGAATGTCTGTTTGTCCTATGTTCATAAATGTGAACTGTTGTTGAAAATATATTCACTGCAAAAATAATACTCTATATTACATATTGCAAGTAAAATTGCGATAAAATTTAGGAAAAGTAGGAAAAATGTCAATACTGCTCATATATATTAGATTTGTGCATTGGTTTGCTTGCGGTGTGCGCGTGCATAAATAGTCATCAGCGGTCGCTGTGTATGCAAAAAAAGAGTGCCGGACGTGAGTCCAGCACTCTTGTGGATATTTTCAGATTGGTGAAATCTATTATCCGAGGAAGCCGAGCAATGCACCGGCAGCTACGGCAGAACCAATCACTCCGGCAACGTTCGGACCCATGGCGTGCATGAGCAGATAGTTGCTTGAGTCGTATTCCAAACCGATGTTGTTTGAGATACGTGCCGACATCGGAACGGCAGAAACGCCTGCGTTGCCGATGAGTGGATTGATTTTCTTGCCTTTCGGCAGGAACAGGTTGAACACCTTGACGAAGAGCACACCCGACATTGAGGCGATGATAAACGCCATTGCACCGAGGAAGAAAATCTTCAGTGTGTCGAAAGTCAAGAATTCAGAAGCCTGTGTCGACGCGCCGACAGTAAGACCGAGCAGCATCACGATGATGTCGTTGAGGGCGTTGCTTGCGGTCTTGGCAAGGCGTGTTGTCACGCCGCTCTCACGGAGCAGGTTGCCGAAGAAGAGCATGCCGAGCAACGGAAGGGCCGACGGCACAACGAAGCAGGTGAGAAGCAAGCCTACGATAGGGAACATAATTTTCTCGTTCTGCGACACGGCGCGTGCCGGTTTCATCTTGATTACGCGCTCTTTCTTTGTGGTGAGCAGGCGCATGATCGGTGGCTGGATCAGCGGCACGAGGGCCATATAGGAGTATGCCGACACGGCGATTGCTCCCATCAAGTTTGGCGCAAGTTTCGACGACAGGAAGATTGCCGTAGGACCGTCGGCGCCGCCGATGATGGCGATGGCACCAGCCTGGTCGGGTGCGAAACCGATGGCCATGGCAACGATATACGCGCCGAAGATGCCGAACTGTGCGGCAGCTCCGATGAGCATCAATTTAGGGTTGGCGATAAGTGCCGAGAAGTCGGTCATCGCACCGATTCCCAAGAAAATCAGTGGAGGATACCATCCGGCGCTCACACCGTCGTAGAGAATGTTGAGCACCGAACCTTGCTCGTAGATGCCCACCTCAAGGCCGGCGTCCAACTTGAAAGGAATGTTGCCCACGAGGATACCGAATCCAATCGGCACCAGCAGCAACGGCTCGAAATTCTTCTTTATGGCAAGCCAAATGAACAGCAAGCCGACAGCGAGCATCACGAAATGCTCAGGCGTTGCGTTGGCAAAGCCTGTGTATTCCCAGAAGCGCTGAAAGTTTTGACCTAAGAAACTAACTAAATCCATACGATTATTCGATTATGAGCAGGTCTGCGCCTTCGAGCACAGAGTCGCCCTTGTTTACACAGATGGATTTTACAACACCACCCTTGTCGGCGTGGATGTTGTTTTCCATTTTCATTGCTTCGAGGATAACAACAGTGTCGCCTGCGGCAACAGTGTCGCCAACGTTGACCTTAAGGTCGAGGATTACACCTGGGAGCGGAGCTTTCACTGCGCCGGCGCCACCGGCAGCCGCCGGTTTGGCAACGACTTTTGTGCCAGCCTCGGTGCGTGGAGCGGCTGCAGGTTTAACGCTCTTCACAACAGGAGCCGGAGCGGCAGCCTGTTCGAGTTCCACCTTGTATGTCGTTCCGTTGACCGAAACTTCAGCGATGTTGTTCTCAATGTCGCCTACGGCAACTTTGTATTCTTGTCCGTTGATTTTATATTTATATTCTTTCATAATAAATTCAATGATTTAAAGTGGATTTGGATTATTTGTGAGGAAGCTCGCGGAGAGAATAAATCTTTGAGTTCCATGGAGAATATGCGCGTTTCACCTTGTTGATGGTGAGCACGAAATCCTCTTTGTCGTGCATATTGAGATGCTCGTGGAGAGCCATGCAGATTGCTGCGATCTCCTCGCCTGAGTCGAGACCTGCCATCAGCGGCTTGCTGTCGTCGACAGTGCCTGTTGCGGCTTGCTTCTTGCGGCGTGCAGATTGAGCGTGGAACAAACCAAGTCCAATGAAACATAAACTAAGAATCAACAGCGAAAGGAATACGATGGTCATTGCCATCACTGTCATTCCGACACCGGTCTTGTCGTGCTTCTCGAAATTCTCGATTTTCTCGTTCTTGTCGATAATCACGTTGTTGCTGCTCGGAGTGATGTATTTTCCATTCTTTCCGTCGCGCACTTCCCATGCTTCGGCGTCGTTTTCAGCCTTTTGTCCGTCGACCTTGCGGGCGAACGAAGCGCCTGCAGGCAGTGTCGCAGGGACGGTTACCTCGTCGATGAGGGTTGTGCCGTCGCTGTCAAACAGGTAGATTGTGTTGTCCTGTCCGGGTTTGAGGCTGAAATTCACGTGGAACGTGCCTTTGTCGGGCTCGTTGTCGCACCAGAACACCACGTGCTGGCGTGGCGGGATCTTGGTGTTGACGTCCATGCGTGGGATTGGATATTTACGCGGGTTTGCCTTGTCGTCGGTCAGGAACATGCTTGAGATGTTGACCGAACCAAACGTGGAGTTGAACAGCTCAACCCACGCGTGGCGCATACCGTAGTCGTCTACATAGTTGCTGTCGTTCTGCACCATCACTTCGTTGATGCAGACGCCTTTGCGTCCTTGGGCAAACAAGCCGGCAACGCAGAAGGAGCAGAGCAACAGCAGCGTTAAAAATCTTTTATTTATACACGTAACTATATTATAAAGGAATATTGCCGTGCTTCTTGGCAGGGTTGGTCAATTTCTTTGTAGCCAGTTGCTGCAAAGCGCGGATGATGCGGAAACGCGTGTTGCGCGGTTCGATTACATCGTCGATATAGCCGTATTTCGCTGCGTTGTAAGGGTTGCAGAAGAGGTCGGTGTACTCTTTTTCCTTCTCTGCGATGTAGGCCTTCGGGTCTTCTTGAGTCTTGGCTTCTTTCATATAAAGCACTTCGGCAGCACCCGACGCACCCATCACGGCGATTTCAGCCGATGGCCATGCGTAGTTCATGTCGCCGCGGAGTTGCTTGCAGCTCATCACGATGTGGCTTCCGCCGTAGCTCTTGCGGATTGTCACAGTCACCTTAGGCACTGTAGCCTCGCCGTAGGCGTAGAGGAGCTTCGCGCCGTGAAGGATTACGGCGTTGTATTCTTGGCCTGTGCCAGGAAGGAATCCAGGAACGTCGACAAGAGAAACCAAAGGAATGTTGAAGGCGTCGCAGAAGCGTACGAAGCGGGCTGCCTTGCGCGATGCGTTGCAGTCGAGCACTCCGGCGAGGAATTTAGGCTGGTTGGCAACGATACCTACAGACTGTCCGTTGAAGCGGGCGAAACCGATGATGATGTTCTTCGCATAGTCGCGTTGCACTTCGAGGAACTCGCCGTTGTCGATGATTGCGCCGATGACCTCATACATGTCGTATGCCTTGTTTGGAGAGTCGGGCACGATTTCGTTCAAAGCGTCTTCCACGCGGTCGATCGGGTCTGTGCACTTTACGAGCGGAGCCTCTTCGAGGTTGTTCTGAGGGATGTAGCTGAGGAGTTTGCGGATGAGCTTCAATGCCTCTTCTCCGTCTTCAGTAGCGAAGTGTGCCACACCTGATTTTGTGGTGTGCATTGTTGCGCCGCCGAGTTGTTCTTGAGTAACGTCTTCGCCAGTCACTGTCTTCACAACCTTCGGACCTGTAAGGAACATGTATGAGATGCCCTTTGTCATGATTGTGAAGTCGGTAAGAGCCGGAGAGTATACAGCGCCGCCGGCGCAAGGGCCGAGGATTGCAGAGATTTGAGGCACTACACCTGATGCAAGGATGTTGCGCTCGAAGATTTCAGCGTAGCCGGCAAGGGCGTTGATGCCTTCCTGGATACGTGCGCCTCCCGAGTCGTTCAAACCGATGACCGGAGCGCCCATCTTCATTGCCATATCCATGATTTTGCAAATCTTCATTGCCATAGCTTCCGACAGCGAGCCGCCCCAAACGGTGAAGTCCTGTGCGAAAACATAAACGAGACGGCCGTCGATTGTACCGTAGCCGGTAACGACGCCGTCGCCGAGATAATGTTTCTTGTCTTGTCCGAAGTTGGTGCAACGGTGCTGCACGAACATATCCAATTCCTCGAAGCTGCCTTCTTCAAGCAGTTGGGCGATACGCTCACGTGCGGTGTATTTACCTCTTTCGTGCTGCTTGGCAATGGCTTTCTCGCCGCCGCCAAGGCGTGCTTTCTCGCGCAAGGCGATAAGCTCCTGCACTTTTTCAAGTTGATTGCTCATATTAAAATGCTTAATAGTTTAAGTGTTTGCTTATTCAGGTTTCTCGCAGAATTCAGTAAGAACGCCGTGTGTCGACTTCGGGTGGATGAACGCGATGTTCAGACCTTCGGCGCCTTTGCGAGGAGCTTTGTCGATGAGGCGCACGCCTTTGCCTTCCATTTCAGCCAAAGCGTTGGCAACACCGTCTTCAACGGCAAATGCGAGGTGATGGATGCCTTCGCCGCGCTTCTCAATGAATTTGGCGATAGGGCTCTCGTCAGAAGTCGGCTCGAGGAGCTCGAGTTTGGTCTGTCCAACCTTGAAGAACGCAGTCTTTACTTTCTGGTCGGCAACTTCTTCGATAGAGTAGCACTTCATTCCGAGAATGTTTTCATAATAAGGAATGGCTTCGTCAAGGCTCTTGACAGCGATTCCGAGATGTTCGATGTGAGAGATATTCATAATATTTAAATTTTAAAAGTTCTCTAAATAGATTACTTGTTCGCAAAAGTACGAAAAAATATCAAGAACAACTTTTTTATTTGTAAAAATATGGTTAATTGAAGAGTTTTAGCGCAAAATGTCAGTAACAGACTGACGTAATGTCAGCATCGGCGGCTGTCGGATTCGCGCAGCCGGAGTTTGGCACGCGATTTGTTTATCCGAGTGTGCCGCGTCCCGCAAGGGCACGGCAGAGAAAACTTGAATAATAACAAATAAAAATATAGAATCATGGGTAAAATCATTGGTATAGACTTAGGTACTACGAACTCCTGCGTGGCAGTTCTCGAGGGTAAAGACCCTGTGGTAATTCCTAACAGCGAAGGCCGCAACACAACGCCTTCAATCGTTGCTTTCGTCGATGGTGGCGAAAGAAAAGTAGGTGACCCTGCAAAGCGTCAGGCAATCACCAATCCGACTCGTACGGTGTTCTCCATCAAACGTTTTATGGGTGAATCCTACGATGCCGTGCAAAAAGAAATCGCACGTGTGCCATATAACGTGGTCAAAGGCGACAACAACACTCCGCGTGTCGACATCGACGGTCGCCAGTACACTCCGCAAGAAATCTCGGCTATGATTCTTCAGAAAATGAAGAAGACGGCAGAAGACTATCTCGGACAGACAGTGACCGACGCCGTAATCACCGTTCCGGCATACTTCAACGACTCTCAGCGTCAGGCAACAAAGGATGCAGGACAGATTGCGGGTCTCAACGTTCGCCGTATAGTGAACGAACCTACTGCGGCAGCCCTTGCCTACGGTGTGGACAAGGCAAACAAGGACATGAAGATAGCCGTGTTCGACCTTGGTGGAGGTACGTTCGATATATCTATCCTCGAGTTCGGAGGCGGTGTGTTCGAGGTTCTTTCAACAAACGGTGACACCCATCTGGGCGGTGACGACTTCGATCAGCGCATCGTGGAATATGCCGTGGCCGAGTTCAAAAAGTCGGATCGCATCGACCTCTCCCGCGACCCGGCAGCTATGGGCCGACTGAAAGAGGAAGCCGAAAAGGCAAAGAAGGAGCTTTCTGCCGCGCCGTCGGCACAGCTGAACCTGCCCTTTATCGCAGTGGGCAAGGACGGCCCTCACCACTTGGATATCTCGCTTTCCCGCCCGCAGTTTGAGATGATGACCGGCGACCTGCTGGCCCGCACAGTGGCTCCTGTGCAGAATGCGCTGCGGGATGCAGGCATTTCTGCCAGCCAGCTGGGCAAGGTGCTGCTGGTGGGCGGCAGCACCCGGATGCCTGCGGTGGAGCGTCAGGTGAAGGAGCTGCTGGGCTGCGAACCCAGCCACAGCCTGAACCCGGACGAGTGTGTTGCCATGGGTGCGGCTGTGCAGGGCGGTCTGCTGCAGGGCGGCGGCAAGCTGGCCGGTGCCACCGGCGCAGCGGCGCAGGGCCTTGTGCTGATGGATGTGACCCCGCTGACCCTCTCCATTGA
>OICL01001083.1_pt1 | contig 12433 bp, 9 predicted proteins | sample 1581231 | NCBI WGS metagenome assembly OICL01 (sample SAMEA3882542, study PRJEB24775) | human gut metagenome | biome: human-associated habitat; feature: intestine environment; material: feces | place: Netherlands | collected 2009/2010 | reverse complement strand
TTTACTTTATCACATCTCTTTTCCTTTGTCAAGAACTTTTTTAAGTTTTTTTAAAGCATATTTTTTATGATCGTGTCGCCCGTTCAGGCGACTTGACTACTTTATCATAAGCAGTTTCATTTGTCAACATCTTTTTTGACAAAAAATTACATTTCTTTTTGTCGAAAATCACCATTCTATCTTCATCTTACAAGTGACATCGCCATTCTGCGGTAAGTATGCCTTTTTCCACGGATTGCAACGCTGTATGCCGTAATATTTTCCGGCAGTGCCATTCCCATGTACCCACTATCTCCTATATGATGGATGTCTGCACCTGCCATTTTACACATCAATGCGATCTGTCGGATTGTTTCTTCGTCCGCTCCTTCCTGGGAAGTTCCAATTGTAGTCATCGCAAGTACACCTTTTTCATGTGCGGTTTTGATCAATTCAGCTGCATGCTCCATGGTAAATCCCGGAACAGTACCAGGTGCCGGAAGTAAAAGGACATCTGCCCCTGCTTCAATAAATGTCTCAGCATCTTCTTTTGTCAGTATTTTTTCTCCTGCTTCTGAGAGAATGCCGGATGCATGCATTTTTCCTGCTGTCAGAAGATAATCCGTTCCATTTTCCTTAACGGAGGGAAATGGAGATTTTTCCGTATAATCATTATAAGTGGCCGGATAGATCAGAATCTGTCTTTTCGGCATGAATTCTCCCCGGTCTCTTGCCATCAAAGACAGTGCTGCGCAAAGATTTCCTCCTGCACTGTCGCCGATCAGAGTAATATTTTCCGGTTTTACATTTAGCACAAATTTCCCTGTATACAGTGCTTTCGCAACCACATAACAGTCCTCCAGACCGGATGGAAATTTATCCTCCGGCGCCAGTCTGTATTCTACCGCTGCCACATACTGTCCTGTTGCATCTGCAAGCCGTGCGCAGATTCTTTCATAATTATCGATACTCTCCGTTACCCAGCCACCACCGTGGACAAACAAAAGCAGCTTTTTATCTCTGCTGTCGCTGGTTTTGTCATTACTTTCCTGAAAGCTCTTTTCATTAGGGAAAAAGATACGAACCGGTACTGCATGACTTCCATTATATATTTTTTCGTCTATCTTCTTGTAAAATATCTTCATCGGATCCAGACGCTTCAGGTCTGCCATATGGCGAAATGCATCCACTTCTACACCATCAAAAGATAAGGCTTTTAATATACGTTTTGCTGCCTGATTGATCACTCTTTATTTATCTCCTTTATAATTTCGCATCAGCTACCTGGAATTCTTATAATTTTTACATCTGACGCATTGTTCTTGAACACTTGGTAACTGTGAATATACTGAACTGTTACCAAATCACATATGTATTATACCACCGATTTCCAATTATTAATATTGCTGTTTTATCCTTAATCTTCGTTTTATAACCGTATTATCATCCATTTCTTTTGTTTCCACATACATTCCTGTAGCGAAGTCCTGAATCCGTGTCATAAACAATTCACAATTTAAAATGATAAATCTAATGACTATCCGTGAAAAAAATGGTATATTGTTAACGGTAATATTTTTAAGCACGAAAGGAGCTTTTCCTTGAACACGCAAGCATCATATTTACATAAATTGAGATACTTTTTCTATATCCTAATGGCCGCGATCTTCGGCTGGTTTTTATTCATGGAATTGTTTGGTGCAGATGAGCAGAGTGCAAACCGCACTTCAACAGCCACACTTTATTCCGGTACCTTTGTATGGGAAAAGGCAGATGGGACTTCCGAAGAAATTAAAGTGCCGGGAAAGTACCGGGTTCCGGCGGGAGAGACTATGGTTCTCACCACAACACTGCCGGATAATTATGATGAGACAGCATTTGCTATTCGTTCTTCTCTCCAGGATGTAAAGTTTTATATAGGAGGAGAACTCAGAGCCGAATACTCCACCAAAGAAACCCGATTGGTTGGGAAGAATTCCGCCAGCAGATTTGTTTTTTGCCCTACTTCCTATAAGGATGCAGGAAAAGAACTTCGTCTGGAACTGACGACTTATACATCAAACTATTCCGGTGTAGTCAATTCCATCTATTGTGGAGATCAGTCAGCCATCTGGCAGATTATCTTCCATCAATATGGACCTTCTACTTTTATCGGTTTCTTTGTTCTTTTTTCCGGAATGACTATTATTTTATTCAGCATGATCCTTGGTTTTCTCTATCATATTGACTTTGATATGGAATACCTTGGCTGGTGCATGACCATGGGTGCTGTCTGGCTGCTGGGAGAATCCAAATTAAGGCAGATTCTCGTTCCCAATGCTTCGGCGCTTGCCTCCTTATGTTTTGTCATGATCATTCTGTGTCCGATTCCTCTTTTGCTTTATGCAGACAGCATACAAAATGGCCGGCACAGACGTATGTATCTGATCGCTGGCGGAATTGTTCTGGCTAATTTTGCAATCAGTTCTGTTTTGTACAGCACAGGTATGAAAGACTACATTGAGATGCTGCCATTGGGCCAGATTATCCTCGCTGCCGTCTTTGTCATGGTATTTGTCCATCTCTTCCAGTATCTGCATAAGAGCAAATACCACACGGATCGGTTACTGCTGGTGGGATTGCTGCTCATCATGGTTTGTGTGACTATTGAATCTGCCTCTGTATATTTCGTCACCTCGGTGTCCGGTATCTTTACCGGTATCGGCATGATCATTCTGTTATTTGTAAATGTATTCCGTACGGTTCGTGGAATCCAGCATATGGAAGATATGCGTCAGCAACAGGAACTGGAAAGGAAGCAAAAGCAGACAGAGGAAATGACCCTGCAAATGATGCGCACCCTGGCTGCAACCATTGAGGGAAAGGATCGAAATAACTGCGGACATTCCATCCGTGTCGCCGAATATGCAGCATTGATCGGTAAACGACTTGGTTTGTCTTCTGAAGAAATAGAAAATCTGAAGGATTGTGCCTACCTGCACGACATCGGCGCCATCGGCATCCCGGATCAGATTTTAAGCAAACCGGGAAGACTCAGCGAAGAGGAATATGCCCTCATCAAACAGCATACCCTCATAGGTGCCCATATTTTAAAAGAGATTACACTGGTTCCTCACCTGGTTGAAGTAACAAAAAGTCATCACGAACGCTATGATGGAACCGGCTATCCGGAAGGTCTTTCCGGAGCAGCTATTCCTCTCTATGCACGAATCGTCGCCGTGGCAGACAGTTTTGATGCCATGCATTCCAGAAGGATCTATCGAAATGCTCTGTCTGAGGATCAGATTCGAAAAGAATTTTCGGAAAGTGCCGGCAAACAGTTTGATCCTCGAATCTCTGCCATTCTTCTGGATTTAATGGACGAAGGACATCTGGAGGATGTTACAGGCAAATACAAAGAAATGGAAAACTCTCTGTATATGGATTCCAATCACACGATCAATAAGTTTATATCCGATGTGTTTACTACCATCAAAAGTCAGGAAGATATCACTAGCTACGATTTTCTTACCGGTCTTCCATTGCGTACTCTTGGCGAAAAACAAATCGCCTGTGCCGTTCAGGATCACAGTGGATGTCTTGCGTTTGTGGATATGGATAACCTGAAGAAAATTAATGATGTGCATGGACACAAGGCTGGTGACCGCGCTCTGATGACTCTGGGCAAACTTCTGGCACGCTTTGCATCAAATGGATATGCCTGTCGCCTTGGTGGTGATGAATTCTTGCTTTTCTTTCCTGACATCACCCATGAGGAAGCTTCGGAACATATAACACAACTGTTCCAACAATTCCATGCGCTCACCAAAGATGATGCGGAGATTCAATACGCCTCCCTGTCTGCAGGCCTGTATATGTGTTCCGGCAATGAACCATTCCCTGACTGCAGTTCAAAAGCCGACAATGCTTTATATTATGCCAAGCAAAATGGAAAAAATCAGTTTTCCTTCTATCAGCCTCAGATCGACCATCTGTCCACCAGTGTATCCGGAGCCGGCAATAATCTAACTCAGATTGCAAAATCTCTTCAGGACAGTGGCAGCTATATGGGTGCTTTGAATCTGGATTACCGTGATTTTGCAAGACAGTATTCCTATATCCATCAACTGGTCATCCGAAACCATTGCAGATGTTACCTGATCATGCTCACCATGGAATCCACCGGTGAAACCTCGCCAAGCATCGAAAAAGCTGAACAAGCTTTATTACAAATGGAAGAAATCATTCGTAAGAGCATTCGAAAAATCGATATCTGCACTCGTTACAGTTCCATGCAATACCTGATTCTTCTGTTCCAGCCTCTGGAATCCGCGATCCCGAATATTATGGATCGGATTTTTATGCAGTATGAATCTCTTGATTGCAGTAAGGAATTTCATCCAATTTATGATTATCAGGCTATGTCCGAGGAAGAACATAAAAAATATTAATTACTGTTTTTCCTCATGAAACCTTATATTTTGATTTTCACAGACAAAAAGGCGACGGATTTTGTACAATCACAAAATCTGCCGCCTTTTCATTTACGTGAGCAATGAGTCAAGTCCGTGCTTGCTCTAGACCTTGGTGCCTGACAGGATATTTGCTACTGAATAGTTACTCCGATCTTACGAATCAGGGTTCCGTTTGCTCCAAGTATGTCACCATCAAATTTCCGTGCAAAAAGGATTTCGCCTTCTCCTTTTACTCTTACATTTTCATTAGACGCATTTAATAATACTTCTATTTTATTTCCTTCTTCGTCGATTTTTACATATTCCACACATCGTCCGTTTTCATAGGTATTTGGAAAATGAAAATGTGGGCTTCTGCAGGTTTTCTCATTCCGTCTAAGCATGATCAAACGATTGATCGTCACAATCCTCTCCTGGTTCTCATCACTCTCGATTTCGCTCCACGGCATGCACCTTCTGCAATCCGGATCATGAGCGCCCTCCATAGCAATCTCCGTCCCGTAATAAATACATGGACTTCCGGGAAGTGTAAAAAGAATTGCCAGCTGCTGGTAAAAAATATCCAGATTATGAAGCCGGTTTATCAGACGCTCTGTATCATGAGAATCCAGAAGATTGAACAATACATTATTATTTTGCTGCATATACATCGTATAACAACGATTTACCATGTATTCAAATTCTTCTTTTTTCATGGTCTGATCCAGGAAAAAATCATGGATTCCACTTAACAGGGGATAGTTCATTACAGAATCATATTCATCACCCAGCAGCCACTGACTTGCATCATGCCATATTTCTCCAAGCAAATAGATATCTGGTTTTATCTTTTTCAGATGCTCCCTTATCCGTTTTAAAAATCGATGGGATACTTCATTACCCACATCAAACCGGATTCCGTCTATATCATAATCCCGAATCCAGTCTTCGCAGATCTTGCAGAAATATTGAATCACTTCTTCATTATTAGTATTCAGCTTTGGCATCCCATCGGAAAATGCGAAAGAATAAAAACGTCTGTCTCTGGTATCCGCTCTCTTTCCGATCTGCTCCCAGTTTTCAACCATGAACCAATCCGCATAGCGGGAATTCTTTCCATTTTTCAGTACATCCATCCAGGGAGCAAATTTTCTTCCACAGTGGTTGAATACGGCATCCACCATGATTCGAATCCCTTTTTCGTGTGCCTCTTTACAGAGTACTTTCATGGTATCTCCATTGCCAAAAGACGGATCAATTTTCGTATAATCTGTTGTATCATATTTGTGGTTTGACTCGGCTTCCATGATAGGATTCAAATAAATACCGGTAATTCCAAGTTTTTCCAGATAGGATAATTTCTGACGAATCCCCTCCAGATTCCCCCCGAATTTTTCCTCATTGGTCACCCTGCCCTGATTTCGCCACGGCAGAATGTCTTCTCCGTTTTTTTCAGGAGTTCCATTACAGAATCGATCCGGAAAGATCTGATACCAGATCGTATCGTTCACCCATGAAGGTGTACGGTTTATATCTGCCGGATTCATCCACGGTACAATAAAACACTGCAACATACGACCGTCCATTTTAAGCTGATCTTCCGTCAGAAAACCATCTTCAAAGTAATACCAGACTTCTTTTTCTGTATGAAGTTCAAAATAATATTTGCATCGCTTATACACAGGCAAAAGTGTTGTTGTCCACCAGATTTGGTGGGACAGACGTTTTTTGTATACAATCTCTTCCCTTTTTCCTGTCCACTTCTCATTTCCTCCCAGAATTCCTGCATCGAAGGGATCGCCATAATGGATAAAAATTTTCTTTACATCATATCCGGTCTTGATATTTACAACAAGCTGGTTCTCGTCCAATGCATAACTCATCTGTTCCGATGTCTTATGATATACGCTGGCAAATTCCATCTGATTTTCCTCCAAATTATATTATATAAGAAACTAAATTTATAGATATTTGTTTCGAATTGTTTCGATATCTTTACTATAATTCTTTTTCCTTTTTACGTCAATCTTTTTTATTATTTCCATACTATTTTGTGTATTCTATACAATTATTTCCTTGTATTTCTATTAATTATTAACAATCATATTTTATAGCAAAACTTTACTAAATTCTTTTCATTGTTCCATTGATTTTTACAATCATATTCTATATAATGATGTTGTGGGCAAACGGTATTTTGACCCCTGTATCATTTTTTACACGGAAGGACATTTCATCATGACCACGATCCAGGATATTGCTGATAAAATGGGGATTTCCAAAAGTGCTGTATCAAAGGCTCTGAATAATGCCCCTGACATCAGCGAAAATTTGCGAAAACAAGTTTTAGAAACTGCCGTCGCACTTGGTTATACAAAGTTACGGCGTTATCGAAATTCTGTCAGAAAAATATGTGTCTTAATAGAAAAAGATAATATACAGTATGAAGAACCTTATCATTTTGCATATGATATCATTATGGGATTCCGGAAGCTGGCGGAGCCACAGGGATTTGATGTTGTGATTGAACCTGTTGATATCCAGATACAACGCAACCAGCCTTATGATGTTTATATGCTGGAACATGATTATGTGGGGTCTTTTGTGATCGGTTTTTCTCTTGCCGATCCATGGCTTAAGGATTTTGAAAACAGTTGTACTCCAACTGTACTTTATGATAACTATATTACAGGCAACCCTTCCACTGCCTATGTGGGTATTGATAATGACGAGGGTATGGAACTGGCGGTATCCCATCTTGTCAGACAAGGGCACCGAAAAATTGCATATCTCAGCAATTCTCTTGGTTCTCAGATTATCCAGATCCGATACTCTGCTTTCTTCCGTTCTATGCGCAAACACGGACTGAAAGCTTCTTATGACAATGCCGGTTGTTCCTGTTTTCTTTCCGAATGTATGGAAAAACATCTTCCAAACTTTTTAAAAAGTGGAATGACTGCCATTATCTGCAGCCAGGACACCATTGCCAGTGCTGCTCTGGTTCAGTGTCAACAGCTTGGATATCGGGTTCCTGAAGATGTCAGTATCGTGGGCTTTGATGATCTGCCAATAGCTGCTTATACATCACCGCCCCTAACCACCATCCGTCAGGATCGAACAGAACTGGGTAAAAGTGGATTTTTTGCATTATCCAGCCTTCTTAATCATGTTTCCATCAGCACATTCCTTTTGCATGCGCAGCTGATTGAAAGAAAATCCACGGCACGTATTTCTGAAAAACAATAGACTTTGGCTCGTGCAAGCACGGACTTTGGCTCGTTGCTCGCGTAAAAAAAAGAACAGTTTGCTTTGATGGAATTATTTTCATAGCAAACTGTTCTTTTTATTTCCGGATCCCTGTTTTATTTGCAATTCTGTTTCCCGGGAATAAATCCTACAATTACTGCTTATTACTCTTCGTAATTGAAGCAGGTGATTTACTTGATTCGTTTGGACGCCGTTTCTCAATTCTTACTTATTATATTTTTGTAACTGTGAAGGTACTGAACAGTTACATATTTTTATACTATTTTTTCCAGAATAGAATGTCCGATCGTTCCTTCCGGCATATCTACATCAAAGTTTTCTGCGATAGAAGCACCAATGACAGCAAATGTGTTCTCGCATTCCAGTTCTCCTCCGTTTTCCATCTGTTCCGAATAGGCAATAAAAGGAACATATTCTCTCGTATGGTCTGATCCTGTATAGGTGGGATCATTTCCGTGATCCGCTGTAAGGATCAGAAGATCATCTTTTTTCAGCTGTTCCAGCAGTACCCCGAGATTTTTGTCGAATTTTTCAATCTCATGGCCATAACCTTCTGTATTTCTTCTGTGGCCCCAGAGTGCATCAAAGTCAACCAGATTGACAAAGCACAAGCCATGAAAATCCTTCTTACTGATTTCGATGGTCTGTTCCATTCCGTTGACTGAACTGGTAGAATGATAGGTTTCCGTGATTCCTTCTCCGCAGAAGATATCATTGATCTTACCTACACCGATCACATCCAGACCTTTATCCTTCATAGCATTTAATACTGTAGGACCTGTTGGTTTCAGTGCATAATCATGTCGATTGCTGGTTCGTTTAAACTCACCTTTCTTCTTTCCTACATAGGGTCTTGCAATAACCCGTCCCACTCTCCATTCGTCTTTCAATGTGATCTCTCTTGCGATCTCGCAACAACGATAGAGATTTTGCAGGTCAAAAGTTTCTTCATTTCCACAGATCTGGAGTACTGAGTCCGCAGAAGTGTATACGATCATTGCACCGGTATTGATTTCTTCCTCGCCCAGCTCTTCGATGATCTCTGTTCCGCTGGCGCTCTTATTGCCGATAACTCTCTTACCGCAGCGCTTTTCCAGTTCTGCGATGAGTTCCGGCGGAAAACCATGTTCCGTAAAGGTGATAAATGGTTTTTCCGTCTTGATTCCCATCATCTCCCAGTGTCCGGTCATGGTATCTTTTCCATTGCTTGCCTCTCCGAGACGGGCATAACGTCCCATAGGTTCTGCAGCTTTTTCCATGTTTCCTCCACAGTGGAGATTCAGCATTCCCAGCTTCTTCAGGTTGGGGATCTCCAGGGTTCCCATCTGATCCAGGATATGTCCAAAAGTATCTACCCCTACATCTCCGAACTTTTCAGAATCCGGCATAGCTCCGATACCCAAAGAATCCAGGACAATCACAAAAATTCTGTTGTACTTTTTCATTTTCGTCTACCTCTTTCTATTATTATTTTTCTGCCAACTTTCGGTACAACTTTTCTTTGACAGTATCACTCGCAAAAGCCGCATCTACTGCATTCCTCATCAGAAGCAGGACCTCCTCATCCCGGACTCCGTATGTTTTTTGAATAAATTCCAGTTCCTTTGTCATGGTCGTGTTGCTGACGGTCCGGTTATCTGTATTCACAGTAACCCGTACACCATGATCCAGGAATTCCCTGATCGGATAGAATTCCGGACCGGATACCGCCTTAGTCTGCAGATTGCTGATTGGACACATCTCAATTCCGATCTTTTTTTCTGCCAGTTCCCGGATCACATCCTCATGACCTCTCATGGCAATCCCATGTCCGATTCTCTTTGCACCAACATTCACTGCATCTGTGATATTATCCACACTTCCGCACTCGCCGGCATGAATCGTAAAGGGCATACCAATCTTTCTTGTATTTTCAAACAGATTCATGAACTGTGACATGGGATAAGAAGCCTCTGCCCCAGCCAGGTCTGCTCCGCAGACACCGGATCCAAAAAGTTCTCTTGCAGCCCGGATCATCCGCCAGTTTTCTTCCTCGCCGATATGACGCATGGCACAGGCGATTACTCCGTACTCAATAGCGAAGTCCTGTTTTCCTCTCTCCAGCCCTTTGATCAGTGCTTCCATTGCCTTTTTGCAGCTCATGGATTCTGTTTCAGAAAAAAGTGGTGCAAAGCGGATCTCTGCATAGCATACATGTTCTCTGCTCATGCTTTTCAATACATCATAGCCGGCCTCTTCCAGACCTTCTTCATCTTTAAGACACTGGCATGGCATATCAAACTTTTCCAGATATTCTGCAAGGCTTGTACAGTCCTCCGATACGCTCAATTCTTCTTTTTTTACAGATCTTCCCAGCCTTTTTTCGATAAATTCCTGACTGAGAGATCCATCCAGGTGACAATGCAGTTCCACCTTCGGCAATCTTAGCAGTTCTTCCTGTGTCATAACTTCTCACCACTCCATTCCACGTTCACTACTGCCGCTCTATAAAAGATTGGATGGCCCAAATCCCAGCGGAAGCAGTTCATTTAGTGTAAAAATATCATATTTTTCTTTATCTACTGCCAGAATGATCTGAAAGGTTTCCGGATCACAAAATTCCATCATAACCTGACGACACACACCACAGGGTGCCGCATATTCTGTCAGTACTCCATCCTTACCGCCTACAATACAGATGGCCTGAAAATCCCTGACTCCTTCACTGACTGCTTTGAAAATAGCTGTCCGCTCTGCACAGTTTGTAGGCGTATAGGATGCATTTTCAATATTGCAGCCTGTGTATATTTCTCCTTTCTTTGTCAGCAGTGCTGCGCCCACCTTAAAGCCGGAATAGGGAGTATAGGAAAAATCCAACTGTTTGATTGCTGTGTCGATCAACTTTTCAATCATTGCTTTTTCCATATTATACACCTCTCGTTCTTTTAATAACCAGTTGCTTCCTCATTTTTCACAATTTTAACAATTCGACTGGTTCCCAGACGGTCTGCTCCCAGTGCCAGGAATTTTTCTGCATCGTCGATAGAAGAAATTCCACCTGCTGCTTTCATCTTTACATTCGGTCCGATGTGTTTTGCAAACAGTTCAATATCTGCAAAAGTAGCACCTGCTCCGCCAAAACCGGTGGAGGTTTTGATATAATCTGCTCCTGCGCTGGTAACGATCTCGCACATTTTGATTTTTTCTTCATCCGTAAGGAAACAGGTTTCGATGATCACTTTCAGGATTTTATCTCCACATGCTGCCTTTAAGATTTTGATTTCATTTTCAATCAAGTCATATTTTTTGTCTTTTAACCATCCGATATTGATAACCATATCAATCTCAGAAGCGCCGTTTGCCAGGGCATCTTTGGTCTCGAATTCTTTTGCTGCAGTTGTCATGTAACCATTCGGAAAACCGATAACGGTACATACCGGGATTCTTCCGTTCATGTATTCAGCTGCCTCTTTTACATAGCTTGGAGCAATACATACAGATGCAGTCTCATATTTCATGGCATCGTCACAGATCTGTTTGATTTCTTCCCAGGTGGATCCCTGAAGAAGCAGTGTATGGTCTACGTGTTTTAATATTTCTTTGATATCCATTTTTTATCTCCATTTCTTATATCATTATTTTTCTGCCTGGTCTGCTTTGATCAGATTACGGATGGCTTCCACTGCCACCTGAATTGCCATATCGGTATCATGTACCACCGGATTCTCTAGGCCCAGGCTCTCTCTCTCCTGATTGGCAACTACCAGGAAGCAGGAACCGGCTCTTACTCTTAATTTTCCTGCAACGATGAAAAGTGCTGCGGATTCCATCTCAGAGGCAAGACAACCCATCATTTTCCATGCGTTCCATTTGTTGATCAGCTCATATCCTACCGGCATTTTTTCCGGTTCATGCTGTCCGTAAAACGCGTCCTTACACTGTACCACACCGGTATGATAGGTATAATCTTTTGCTTTTGCAGCTGCAACCAGTGCGTTGGTTACATCCAGATCTGCTACTGCCGGATATTCGATCGGCGCATATTCTTTGGATGTTCCTTCCATACGAATGGCTCCTGTTGCAATAACCACATCACCACTCTTTACTTCTGTCTGCATACCTCCGCAGGTTCCGATTCTTAAAAATGTGTCTGCTCCGCAGCGATACAGTTCTTCCATGGCGATGGATGCGGAGGGTCCGCCGATACCTGTGGAAGTAACACTTACCTTTACTCCGTCCAGTGTTCCGGTATAAGTAACATACTCTCTGTTATCTGCAATCAGCACCGGATCGTCAAAATATTTTGCGATTTTCGCACAACGTTTCGGATCACCGGGCATCAGCACGTAACGTCCCACTTCTCCTTTCGCCACCTGGATATGATACTGTCTGCTTGGATCTTCTGAATAATTTTTCACAATATTTCCACCTTTCTTTATCTCTGTCCCTTATCATACGGAATACCTTCCGCTTTCGGTGCTCTGGAGTTCTCAGATACAAATACAAGAACCAGCAGAGAGATGATATATGGGAACATATTATACAATGTTAATGTCCTTCTCAGGTTCCTCCATTTTTGAACTTATAAATATAATATGACACATGTACAAAATCGTCCAGACAACTTACCTTCTTTTTTATCTATTCTTTGTATTTTGTCTGATTTTGCTAATTATTCTTTTCTTTTTTATATATTTTTCCTATCTCTTACTTTTCGGAATCCATTCTTTTATTATTTGTAACTGTTCAGTACCTTCACAGTTACGAGCCAAAAT
>OICL01001079.1_pt1 | contig 12471 bp, 14 predicted proteins | sample 1581231 | NCBI WGS metagenome assembly OICL01 (sample SAMEA3882542, study PRJEB24775) | human gut metagenome | biome: human-associated habitat; feature: intestine environment; material: feces | place: Netherlands | collected 2009/2010 | reverse complement strand
GCCCCTTGTGGCAGGTGAAGGCCAGGGCGTCCGCCCCTATGGCCTCCATGTCGATGGGGAAGGCTCCGGCGGTCTGGGCGGTGTCCAGCAGGAACAGCAGGCCGTTTTCCCGGCAGAAGGCCCCCACCTCCGCCGCCGGAAGCAGGGTGCCGCAGACGTTGCTGGCGTGGAGCATCACCACCGCCCGGGTGTTCTCCCGCAGCAGGCCGGGAAGGCGCTCCGTCATCAGCGTGCCGTCCGGGCGGCAGGGGATCCGGTCGAAGGTGACGCCCCGGCGGGTCAATTGGGTCAGGGGACGCATGACGGCGTTGTGCTCCATGGCGGACACCAGCACATGGTCCCCGGGCCGCAGCAGGCCCTTCAGCAGGACGTTCAGGCTTTCGGTGATGTTCTTGGTGAACGCCACGCATCGGCTGTCCGGCCCGTGGAACAGGCGGCACAGCTGCTGGCGGGTGCGCAGCACCGTCTCCTCCGCCTGATACGCCCCCTCATAGCCGCCCCGGCCGATGTTGCAGCCGCAGCCGGTGACATAGTCGAACATGGCCTGGGCCACCTGGGGCGGCTTGGGGAAGCTGGTGCTGGCGTTGTCCAGATAAATTGGCTCCATATGGGTCCCTCCCGAAACAATACGTTGTATTTTCAAAAAAATAATGGTAGACATAAACTATTATTATATGATACAATGTCTGTTGGAATTTTTCAAGAGAGAGAGGTATTTTTCCAAATGAACATCAAACGTGAGCGCCTGCATATCGTCATTGCTGGCCTGATCATCGGCGTCATTGCGTCGCTGCTGGTCTTTTTCGGCAACCCTGCCAACATGGGCTTCTGCATCGCCTGCTTCCTGCGGGATACCGCAGGCGGTCTGGGCCTGCACCGGGCCGCCGCCGTGCAGTATATCCGGCCGGAGATCATCGGCCTGGTGCTGGGCAGTTTCGGCATCGCCCTGTTCAAGGGTGAGTTCTCCGCCAAGGGCGGCAGCGCGCCCCTGACCCGCTTCGTGCTGGGCTTTTTCGTGATGATCGGCTGCCTGATGTTCCTGGGCTGCCCCTTCCGCATGATCCTGCGCCTGGCCGGCGGCGACCTGAACGCTCTGCTGGGCGGGCTTGGCTTCGTGCTGGGCATTCTGGCGGGCGTGTTCTTCCTGAAGAAGGGCTATTCCCTGAAGCGCTCCTATTCCATGGCCAGGCTGGAGGGCTTCCTGTTCCCGGCCATCCAGGTGGTGGTGTTTATCCTGCTGGTGGCGGCTCCCGCCTTCATCTACTTCACCGAGGCCGGCGGCGGCCCCGGCGCCAAGCACGCTGCCGTGCTCATCAGCCTGGCGGCGGGCCTGATCGTGGGCGCTCTGGCCCAGCGGACCCGCCTGTGCATGGTGGGCGGCATCCGTGACGTGGTGCTGTTCCGGGAGCCCAAGCTGCTGATGGGCTTCGGCGCCATCCTGATCAGCGCCCTAGTGTGCAACCTGATCCTCACCGGCGTCACCGACGGCACCTATTTCCACCTAGCCTTTGAGGGCCAGCCCATCGCCCATACCGACGGCCTGTGGAACTGCCTGGGCATGGTGCTGGTGGGCTTTGCCAGCGTGCTGCTGGGCGGCTGCCCCCTGCGTCAGCTGATCCTGGCCGGCGAGGGCAACGGTGACAGCGCCGTGACCGTGTTCGGCATGATCGTGGGCGCGGCCTTTGCCCACAACTTCGGTCTGGCCGGCAACGCCGACGCCATGAACGAGGCCAAGGAGATCGTGGTGGGCGGCATTTCCAACAACGGCAAGGTAGCCGTGTGCCTGGGTATCGTCATCATGCTGGCCGTGTCCCTGTGGAATATGCCCAAGGCTGTCAGCGCGCCTGTTGAGGCCGCCAAGTAAAGGAGGAACATCACAATGACTGTTGACGCAAGAGGTTATTCCTGCCCCATGCCCGTGGTGATGGTGCAGAAGGCCGTAAAGGCCGACGCCCCCGCCACCCTGGAGGTGCTGGTGGACAACCAGTGCTCCGTGGAGAATGTCACCCGCTTCGCCGAAAACAGCGGCTACAAGGTCGCCGTGGCGCCGGAGGGTCAGGACTTCCGTCTGTCCCTGTCCAAATGAGCCGCTATATCGCCACGTTCCACACCCATCTGTCCGCTCTGCTGACCTGCCAGCGCCTGACGGCGGCGGGAGTCCGGGCCCGGATGATGCCGGTGCCCCGGAAGCTCAGCGCCTCCTGCGGCACCTGCGTGGACTACGAGGCAGCGGAGCCGCTGCTGGAGCAGATGGACACCGATGTGGAGCGCGTGTTCGCCGTGGAGGGCGAGATATACACCCTGCTGCTGGAAAACGAATGAAAAGAAGTGACCGCCTCCGCGGTCACTTCTTTTCATTCCCGGCCCTCGGGCCGTGGCGTCTATTTTTTGTTTTTACGGGCAAGACGGGCGATGTCGCCCACACCGTCCAGAATGACGTTGGGCTGATAGGCATACGTCTCCACCGTTTGACGGGTGGACACACCGGAGAGCACCAGCACTGTGGACATACCGCTTTCCAGACCGGAGATAACGTCGGTGTCCATGCGGTCGCCCACCATCACCGCGTCGGCGGAGTGGCAGTGCAGCAGCCGCAGACCGGTCCGCATCATCAGGGGGTTGGGCTTGCCGCAGAAATAGGCCTGCTTGCCGGTGGCCATTTCAATGGGGGCCACCAGAGCGCGGCAGGCCGGAGCAATGCCGCTTTCGATGGGTCCGGACACGTCTGAGTTGGCGCCGATGAGCTTGGCGCCGGCCATGACCAGGTTCACCGCCTTGGTCAGCGTATCCAGGGAATAGGTGCGGCCCTCGCCCACCACCACGTAGTCCGGGTTCACGTCGTTCATGGTGAGGCCCGCGTCGTACAGGGCGTTCAGCAGCCCCGCCTCGCCGATGGCGAACACGGAGCAGCCGGGAGCCTGGTCCTTCAGGAAGGCCGCCGTGGCCAGGGCACTGGTATAGAAATGCTCCTCCGGCACATCCAGTCCCATCCGGGCCAGCTTCTGCTGCAGCTCACGGGGCGTGTAGCCGCTGTTGTTGGTCAGGAACAGGTACTCCTTGTTCTCCTCATGCAGCCACTGGATGAAATCCGCCACGCCGGGCAGGATCCGGTTCCCGTGGTAGATGACGCCGTCCATGTCGCAGATAAAGCCTGTTTTCTGGTTGAAGTCGATAAAGTCTTTCGGCATAATGGCCCCTCCCGTCTGTTGCTGCTCCCAGTATACCACAGCGTAGCGGCGCTTTCCATAAGGAGAACGTAAAATTTTACCGCTTTCCGGCATAAAAAGGCCCGCTTTGCAGCGGGCCTTTTCGATGTACTTACTTGCTCAGGTACTCGTCGATGGACTTTGCGCCCAGCTTGCCGGCGCCCATGGCCAGAATGACGGTGGCCGCGCCGGTCACGGCGTCACCGCCGGCGTACACCGCCTGGCGGGAGGTCAGGCCCTCCTCGTTGACGATGATGCCGCCCTTCTTGTTGACCTCCAGGCCCTTGGTGGTGGACTTGATGAGGGGGTTGGGGCTGGTGCCCAGCGACATAATGACGGCATCCACCGGCAGATCGAACTCGCTGCCCTTCTTCTCCACGGGACGGCGGCGGCCGGAGGCGTCCGGCTCACCCAGCTCCATCTCGATGCAGGTCATGGACTTAACGCAGTCCTGCTCGTCGCCGTTGATCTGGACGGGGTTGTTCAGCGTCTTGAAGATGACGCCCTCCTCGATGGCGTGCTCCACCTCCTCGTGACGGGCGGGCAGCTCCTCCATGCCGCGGCGGTACACCACGTACACCTCAGCGCCCAGGCGCTTGGAGCAGCGGGCGGCGTCCATAGCCACGTTGCCGCCGCCGACCACGGCCACGGTCTTGCCCTTCAGGTCCATGATGGGGGTGTCGCTGTCCTCGCGGTAGGCCTTCATCAGGTTGATACGGGTCAGGAACTCGTTGGCGGAATAGACGCCCTTCAGGTTCTCGCCGGGGATGTTCATGAACATGGGCAGGCCCGCGCCGGAGCCGATGAACACGGCCTCAAAGCCGTACTCCTCCATCAGCTCGTCGATGGTGATGGTGCGGCCCACCACGGTGTTGGTCTCCACCTTGACGCCCATGGCCTTCAGTCCGTCCACTTCCTTCTGGACGATGGCCTTGGGCAGACGGAACTCGGGAATGCCGTATACCAGCACGCCGCCGGCCAGGTGCAGCGCCTCGAACACCGTGACCTCATAGCCCTTCTTGGCCAGGTCGCCGGCGCAGGTCAGGCCTGCGGGGCCGGAGCCGATCACAGCCACCTTGTGGCCGTTGGGGGCGGGGACCGCCGCGGCCTCGGTGCTGTGGGCGTTGTGCCAGTCGGCCACAAAGCGCTCCAGCCGGCCGATGCCCACGGGGTCGCCCTTCTTGCCGCGGACGCAGTGCATCTCGCACTGGCTCTCCTGGGGACACACGCGGCCGCACACGGCGGGCAGGGAGCTGGTCTGATGGATGACCTGATAGGCGCCCTCATAATCCTTTTCCACGATCTTCTGAATAAACTCAGGAATACGCACGTTGACGGGACAGCCGTCCACGCAGGGGTGGTTCTTGCAGTTCAGGCAGCGGGCCGCCTCGTCCAGCGCCTGCTCCTCGGTGTAGCCCAGGGCCACCTCCAGGAAGTTTTTGTTGCGGACATTGGGGTCCTGGGAGGGCATTTCGTTCTTGTCCAAACGCATATTGATCTTAGCAGCCATCTTACTTTACCTCCTGCTTGAACAGATTGCAGACTTCCTCGTGCTTACGCACCTCGAAGTCGTGGTACATCTGGTTGCGCTTCACCGCCAGATCCCAGTCCACCTTGTGGCCGTCGAAGTCGGGGCCATCCACGCAGGCGAACTTGGTCTCGCCGCCCACGGTCAGGCGGCAGCCGCCGCACATACCGGTGCCGTCGATCATGATGGGGCTCATGGAGACGGTGGTGGGCATATTGTAGGGCGCGGTGGTCTTACAGACGAACTTCATCATCACCATGGGGCCGATGGCGAAGATCTCGTCGTACACATTGCCCTCGTCCAGCAGCTCCTTCAGCGCCTCGGTGACCAGACCCTTGCGGCCGTAGGAGCCGTCGTCGGTGCAGACCTTCAGCACGGAGGAGACCGCCTTGAACTTATCCTCCAGAATGACCACGTCCTTGCTCTTGAAGCCGACCACCGCGTGGACCTCGGCGCCGCAGTCGTGAAATTTCTTCAGCACAGGATACGCGATGGCGCAGCCCACGCCGCCGCCGACCACGCAGACCTTCTTCTTGCCCTCGGTCTCAGTGGGCTTGCCCAGGGGACCCACGAAGTCGTGGAGATACTCGCCCTGCTGCTTGTGGCTCAGCTTCTCGGTGGTGGCGCCCACGGTCTGGACGATGATGGTCACGGTGCCCTTCTCGCGGTCATAATCATGGATAGTGATGGGGATACGCTCGCCGTTCTCATCCACGCGCAGAATGATGAACTGGCCCGGCTCTGCCTTTTTGGCCACCATGGGTGCCTCGATCTCATAGAGGATCACAGTGGGCTTGAGCGCTTCTTTCTTGACGATACGGTACATACATCACGGCTCCTTCACTTTGTATTTTGCGGCGGAACAGCCGCCGTCGGTTTCCGTTCTTTCTATTGTATCATTCCACAGAGAAACCGTCAATTATCAGATATTCTAAATCCCGGAAACAAATGGAAAAAACCGCCGCCATACGCGGGTATGGCGGCGGTTTTTATGGCTTGTCATCTGGTCACGCGGACGGTGCAGGATATCTCGGTGCTGCCGATCTTGATGGTCAGCGTCGTCTCGCCGCGGCTGACGGTCTTTACCGTGCCGTCGGCGGAAACGGTGGCGATGGAGCTGTCGGCGCTGCTCCACGCGGCGGTCATGTCGGTGCCCTTCACCGTGAAGGAGCAGCTCAGGCCCACCGGCAGGGATATGTCGAACGTGCCGTCGTTGGGCTTGATGGTCGTGCCGTATTCGCTCTCCAGCGTCAGCTTGCTGACATCCACGCTGCCGGTGCTGGGCTTGTTGCTGTTATTGGGCTTGGTTGTCGTGCTGTTGTTGTCGGGCGTATCGGTGCCGTTATCCGGCGCGTCGCTCTCATCCTTGACGGTGACGGTGCAGGTGACGGACTCGCCGTTCACCTCGGCGGTAATGACCGCGTTGCCCTTGGTCAGCGCCGTCACCTCACCGGCGGAGTTGACGCTGGCCACGGTGGGCGCGCTGCTGCTCCACTCCACGGTGTCCTCCGTGCCGTTGACCTTCAGCTCGTCCTTGTCGCCCACATTCAGCACCAGAACGGTGCGGTTCAGGGAGATCGTCGGCGTGACGGGCGTGTTGTCAGGCTTGTCGATGGTGTCGTCGGGCTTGTCCACATCGGTAATGGGGGGCTTTTCGCCGGTGATGGCCTCCTTGATCTGGTCGCCGAAGATCAGCCACACCACCAGCGCCGCCAGCAGGATCAGAACAATGACGGCCACGGGGCCCAGGATGCTGGGCGTTTTGCGGCGGCGGCTCTCGGCGGCGCGGCGGCCACGGCTCTTCCGCAGCTTACCGCTGTAATAGGCCTCGTCCTCCTCGCAGAAGGGGCAGGTCTTATAGCTATCGGAGAACATCTCTCCGCACTTGGGACATTTGATCAGACTCATTATAGAAAACCTCCATACCGGGCATTGGATTTACATAATACATATCATACTCATTTTTGTGCCGCCCGTCAACTGCATTTCGAGGAAATTCATCCTTTTTTTACAACACTTCACGCCGGCACTTGCTTTTCCCGGCCGCGCTTCTTATAATAGAGCCAGAGAAATGCGGGGAGGCGCAACTATGAACACCATTTTCATCGGCATCGCCAGCGGCACCGGCAGCGGCAAGACCACGCTCACCGAGCACCTGGCTGCACGCTTCGGCAGCGACATCAGTGTGGTACACCACGACAACTACTACAAGCGGCAGGACAGGCCCTTCGCCGAGCGTTGCCTGCAAAACTACGACCATCCCGACGCCTTCGACACCGACCTGATGATCGAGGACCTGAAGGCGCTGAAGCGGGGCGAGACCATCCACTGCCCCGTGTACGACTACGCCATCCACAACCGTACCGACGAGACGGTGGAGATCAAGCCCACCAAGGTGGTCATTGTGGAGGGCATCCTGATCTTCCAGAACAAGGCGCTGCGTGACCTGTTGGACATCAAGATCTTTGTGGAGACAGACGCCGACGTGCGTATCCTGCGCCGCGCCCTGCGGGACGTGGAGGAACGCGGACGGTCGCTGGAGTCCGTGGTAAATCAGTACCTGACCACCGTGAAGCCCATGCACGAGCAGTTCGTAGAGCCCACGCGGAAGTTTGCGGACATCATCGTGCTGGAGGGCGGACACAACCTGGTGGCGCTGGATATGATCATGCAGCGCATCGCCGGACATATCAAGGAGAACTGACATGGCAAAGGTCCTACGGCATATATTGGCTGTCCTCTGCCTGCTGGCGGCAGTGTTCTTCCTGCTGCCGCTGGGCATAGGTATCCTGCACTTCGGCATGGTCTGGCCGGCGGCGCTGCTATTGCTGTGCGCCGCGTGGCTCACATGGCCGGACTTCTTCCGCCGCTTGCTGCGGCCAAAATGGCTTCGCGCGCTGGCGGGCTGTGTGATCGCCGTGTGTATGACGGCCATTCTGGCAACGCTGGGTAAAATGGCCATGGCCGCCGCGGACCGGCCCGCCGACGGACAGGACTGCACCGTGGTGGTGCTGGGCTGCCAGGTGTTCCCGGACGGCCACCCCAGCCTGATGCTGCGGGGCCGCATCAACGCGGCCTATGACTATCTGACCGCGCACCCGGATGCCCTGTGCGTCGCCTCCGGCGGGCAGAACGGCAGCGAGCCCATCAGCGAGGCCCAATGTATCCGTGACACGCTGGTATCCATGGGTATCGCGCCAGAGCGTATCCTGCTGGAAGACCAGTCCGCCTCCACCGAAGAGAACCTGGCCTTCTCCGCCGCGCTGCTGCGGGAGAAGGGCCTGTCCACGGACGTGGCCATCGCCTCGGACAACTTCCACCAGCTCCGCGCCGCCATCTGGGCGCAGCGCAGCGGCCTGACACCGTGTTCCGCCGGCTGCGCCAGCCCCTGGTTCCTGACCGCCGGCTACTGGGCGCGGGAGACAGCGGCACTGCTGTACATGGTGGTCACCGGCAGCTGAACGGGCGTTTCCCGGGATTTCGCGAGTTAGTGTATGCTAACTAAAAACCTTGAATTTCCACGGAAAATGGGGTTGATTTTTTCATTTTTCATGGTACAATGTGTTTACAATCTTAATGGAGGTACTTACTATGGCTTATCAGATCGGTTCTGCTTGCGTGAGCTGCGGCGCTTGCGCTGATGCTTGCCCCGTGGGCGCTATCTCTCAGGGTGATGATCGTTACGTCATCGATGCCGGCGCTTGCCTGGACTGCGGTTCCTGCGCTGACACCTGTCCCAACGGCGCTATCAGCCCCGCTGAGTAATTGAACCAAGCACAACGATGAGGAAAAGTGACCGGCGGTGCCGGTCACTTTTTTGTTGTATCCTACCGATTTTTGTATTACAATGGTATCATAATGGTATCATTGTGATACCATCAGTTGATAAGGACAGACACACCTTTGTCAACGGATAGTACAGCTATGTGCAGAGGAGGAAGCGGCATGGAGCACTGGGATGAGCTGTGGCCGGGCGGTTTTCGCTTCCGCTTTGACGACAACGTGTTCAAGCCCTCCACCGACACGTTCCTGCTGGGGGACTTTGCCGAAGTGCGGCGTGGTGAGTGCGTCTGTGACCTGGGCGCCGGGATCGGCCTGCTGGGCCTCCTGCTGCTGGCGCGGCAGCAGGAACTGCACATCACCAACATTGATATCGACAGTGCTGCCTGTGCGCTGGCGGAAGAAAACGCCGCCGTCAATGGTCTGGAGGACCGCGTTGCCGTGCTGCGGGCCGACCTGCGGGATCGGACAGCTCTGCCAAAAGCCGGGAGTTTCGACCTGTGCGTGGCCAATCCGCCCTATTTCCCGCCCCACACAGGACGGGTGGCGGCGGGAAGCCGGGGCACGGCCCGGTCCGAAACCGCCTGCGCCTTTGACCAGTTGTGTGCTGCGGCAGCGTATCTGCTCCGCAGCGGCGGACGGTTCTGCCTGGTCCACCGGGCGGAACGGACGGCGGAGCTGATGGACGTCCTGCGCCGCCACCGGCTGGAGCCGAAGGTGCTGCGCTTCGTGCAGAAGGACGCACAGACGCCGCCGCGGCTGGTGCTGCTGTCCTGCCGCCGTCACGGCGGGGCCGGACTGGCGGTGCACACGCCGCTGCTGCTACAAGCAGACGGCGGCGAAAGCGACGAGCTGCGCCGCATCTATTTCAAGGACAGGGGGTAATTCCCAATGGCAGGTATCCTGTATCTGGTGGCCACGCCCATCGGCAACCTGGGCGACTTCTCGCCCCGCGCCGCAGAAACGCTGGCCCAGGCAGACTTCATCGCAGCGGAGGACACCCGCGTCAGCGTGAAGCTGCTGAACCATTTTGACATCAAAAAGCCGCTTGTCAGCTACCACGAGCACAACCGCGCTGCGGCGGGTCAGGCCATTTTGGAACGTCTGCTCTCCGGCGAAACGTGCGCGCTGGTCACCGATGCCGGCACCCCGGCCATCAGCGATCCGGGGCAGGAGCTGGTGGCCCTGTGCGCCGAAAACGGCGTGACGGTACAGGCCATTCCCGGCTGCTGCGCCGCCATCGCCGCCCTGGCCGTGTCCGGGCTGGACACCCGGCGCTTCACCTTCGAGGGCTTTCTGCCCTCCGGTAAAAAAGAGCGCCGCGCTGCCCTGGAGGAGCTGACCGGTGAGGCGCGCACCATGGTGTTTCACGAGGCGCCCCACCGCCTGCGTCAAACCCTCGCCGACATGGTGGAGCTGCTGGGAGACAGGCCCGCCGCCCTGTGCCGTGAGCTGACAAAGCTCCATGAAGACACTGTCCGCACCACACTGGCCCAGGCCGCGGACTTCTACCGGGACAACGAGCCGCGGGGGGAGTACGTTCTGGTGGTAGCGGGCCGGGAGAAGCAGAACCTGCCGGCCCTGACGCTGGAAGAGGGCGCAGCACGGGTGCTGGCCCTGCGGGACGGCGGTATGAAGCTGAAGGAGGCCGTGCGTCGGGTAGCGGACGACACCGGCCTGCCCCGCAACGCCCTGTACGATACCGCGCTGAAAGCATAAGACGAAAAAAACAGTGCCGCCCCAGTGGGCGGCACTGTTTTTTCTTGTTTTCAGGTCTTTTGCAGCTCGCGCCTGCACTTGGCGCAGATATTCTTGCCGCGGAACGCGGATATATCCTTGTTGCCGTCGCAGAACACGCAGCCCACATGGGCGCGGCGCAGCACGATGCCGTCGCCCTCCACGCTGATCTCCATTGTCTCACGCTCGCCGATATCCAGCGCGCGGCGCATTTCGATCGGGACCACGATCCGGCCAAGCTCGTCGATGCGGCGGACAATACCGGTAGATTTCATGTCCTCCCCCCTATGCAGTAATAACAAAATCCCCGCAAATTTTATACCTGTATTTTAACATATTCAACGAAGCATGTCAACAACAATTCGAAACGTGTCGAGAATTTTTGCAAATAACCGCGCAGACAGCCGCGTAGACTTCTCCCGTAAGGAGGTGCGCGGTGTGGTGATGGGGATATTTTGGACGCTGATGGTAACGGTGTCCCTGGTGTACGGTGCAGTCAGCGGCCGTCTGTCGGCGGTGACAGCGGCGGCACTGGAGGGTGCCGCTGCTGCGGTGGAGCTGGTACTGGTCATGGCTGGGGCACTGTGCCTGTGGTCCGGTGTACTGGAGCTGATGCGGCGCAGCGGCATGGCGGCGGGACTGAGCCGCCTGCTGCGCCCGGTCCTACGGCGTCTGCTGCCCCAGGCAGGACAGGACGAGGAGACGCTGGCTGCCCTCAGTGCTAACGTCAGTGCCAATCTGCTGGGGCTGGGCAACGCCGCCACGCCGTCGGGTATACAGGCCGCCAAACGTATGGCGGCGGGCTGCAGCGGCACCGCAAGCGACGAGTTGTGCCGGCTGGTGGTGCTGAACACCGCCTCGGTGCAGCTGCTGCCCTCCACCGTGGCCGCCCTGCGGGGCGGACTGGGCAGCGCCGCGCCGCTGGATATCCTGCCGGCGGTGTGGCTGTCCTCGGCGCTGTCGGTGACAGCGGGCCTGGCCTGCGCCCGGGTGCTGGGCCGGGTGTGGAGGACATGAGATGGAGCCATTTTCCGCCTGGATACTGCCGCTGCTGCTGTCCGGCGCCTCCCTGTGGGGCGCCCGGCGGCGCGTGGATGTCTATGACGCCCTTGTCACTGGAGGAAAAAGCGGCCTGCAGGTGGCGGTATCCATCCTGCCGGCGTTGGCCGCCCTGCTGACGGCGGTGTATATGCTGCGGGCCTCCGGCGCATTGGATGCCCTGACGGCTCTGCTCGCCCCGGCGCTCACCGTTCTGGGCGTACCGCCGGAGACGGCCCCGCTGCTGGTGATACGCCCGCTGTCCGGCTCCGGCGCGCTGGCTGCCGGCGGCGATATCATGCGTCAATACGGGCCGGACAGCTACATCGGACGCTGCGCCGCCGTGATGCTGGGCTGCACCGAGACGACGTTCTACACCGTCGCCGTCTATTTCGGCGCAGCGGGGATCAAGCGGACACGCTACACCATTCCTGCCGCCCTGACGGCGGACCTGGCTGCCTACCTGGCCGCGGCCTGGTCCGTCCGGCTGTTCTTCGGCACGTGAAAAAGCCACCCCTCACGGGGTGGCTTTTCATAATTTACATCTTCTCTGGTGCGGAGCAGCCAATGAGCCTCATGCCGTTTTTCAGCACGGCGCGGGCGGTGTCCGCCAGCTTCAGCCGTGCACGGAGCACAGCCTCGGCCTCGCCCTTGATGCGGCAGGCGTTGTAGAACTTGTGGAACGCCGCGGCAAGACGCATGAGGTAGCGGTTGATGTAGCTCGGGTCGTAGTCGCGCGCTGCCATGCGAATTTCCTCGGCAAAGGAGGAGAGTTCCTTGATGAGCGCGTGCTCAGCATCGCTCGAAAGGATGGACAGGTCGACTGCGCCGGGCTTGACGCTGTGGCCCTCTTCCTCCAGCGCTTTGAGCAGGCTGCAAATTCGCGCGTGCGCGTACTGGATGTAGTAGATGGGGTTCTCGCTGTCCTCGCGCACGGCGAGGCCGAGGTCGAATTCCATCTGCGTGTCGGGCTTGGCATTGAAGAAGTAACGGCAGGCGTCGACAGGAATTTCATCGAGCAGGTCGGAGAGCGAAATGGTCTTACCCGTGCGCTTGGACATACGCACCACCTCGCCGTCGCGCACGAGCTTGACGAGCTGCATCAGCACGATGTCGAGACGGTTCGTGCCGTCGAGGCCCAGCGCGTCCATCGCGCCCTTCATGCGGGCCACGTGACCGTGG
>OICL01001067.1_pt1 | contig 12554 bp, 9 predicted proteins | sample 1581231 | NCBI WGS metagenome assembly OICL01 (sample SAMEA3882542, study PRJEB24775) | human gut metagenome | biome: human-associated habitat; feature: intestine environment; material: feces | place: Netherlands | collected 2009/2010 | reverse complement strand
ACGGGTATACGGTAAGCTCAGGCGTGATCAGTAAAGAACTGAACGGTGAGAATATCATCGGGAAGCCGCTTCTGGTGGATGAATATATGCGGATCGGAACGATCGTGCGGAAAGATGTGGCACTGAGCCGGTATGGAAAGGTGTATATGGAAGCGTTGAAAAAATACACAGGCGGGATGTAAGAATAATTCAGAATAATAATGAAAAGCAGTAGAAAAAGGTTTCGTTTGTAAAAGAAGTTGCAGAAGAAGTCTGGGAGGCTTAATATCAAATTGAATATATAAAAAAGATATGAAAGATATATCAAATATACGTTTCACATTTTTGATATTCTCTCGTATAATAGTCTGCTGAGGGGGATTGGTTTGAAAACGTAAAAACGTGTGAAAGCAATTCCCCGTTTTTTCTAAGGAGATGAAAACATGGGAGTAATGAAAAGTTTATTTTCCGGGAAGCAGATGTCGGAGGCATTTATCTGTAGTGCATTTCTGGCTTTATCGGGAGGATTTCAGGATGCATATACCTATAATACGCGTAATGAAGTATTCTCGAATGCACAGACAGGTAACGTGGTGCTGATGAGCCAGAATTTCATGACAGGAAAATGGGAGGCGGGACTGAAGTATTTATTTCCGCTTTTTGCATTTGCTTTGGGTGTTCTGATCGCAGAACAGATCCAGCATAAGTATAAATATGCAAAACGTCTGCACTGGAGACAGGGAATTCTGGGAGCAGAGATTATAATCCTGTTCATTGTAGGATTTATTCCACAACGCGGAAATATGATCGCGACTGTTCTGGTATCCTTTGCCTGTGCGATGCAGGTGCAGAGTTTCCGGAAGGTGAATGGATTCTCATATGCGAGTACGATGTGTATCGGTAATTTGAGAAGCGGAACGGCAGCACTGTCTTTTTATTTGAGAGAAAGAAGACCAGAGCAGCTGCGCCAGGCAATGTATTATTTGGGAATCATAGTTCTGTTTGCGATAGGAGCCGGAATCGGCGGCAATCTTTCTGCCAATTACGGAATCCATATGATATGGGTATCGTGCGGACTTTTGATTGTCAGCTTCCTGCTGATGTTCCTGGATATAGAAGCACGGAGAAGCAGAGCATAATAGAAGAAAAAATAAGAGACATTGATCCGCTGTCAGATGCGGATCAATGTCTCGATTAGTTTCTGTGCTGCAATACTTTGTGGCCTGGAAGCATTCTGTACAAGACAGATGTGTCTTGCAGGAAGAGATTCTTTCAGATGAATCTGAAGAATTTCCCCGCGCTTCAGCGGTTCTTCTGCAAGTTTCTCCGGATAGAAGCCGATACCGAGATTGTGCTGGATCAGGGCCAGACACTGATCGGTAGATGTAACTTCCAGATCCGGACGGAACGGAAAGCCGTGGGAAGAAAAGTACTGAATATGAAGATCTCTGGTGCTGGTGTTATTCTCCAGCGAGACGAAAGGATATTCCGCAAGTTCTTCCAGCGAGCAGATGTGAGAAGCCAGTTCTTTGTATTTCGGACCGGCGATCAGAATTTCCCGGAAAGAACCAAGGGAAATCTTCTGGAACTGCTTCTGGACCGAAAGAGGTGTTGTTACAACTGCGAAATCCACCAGCCCGCTTTCCAGGGAAGCGATTGCCTGCGGAGTGGAATGGTTGGAAATCTTAAGCCTTACATGTGGATAATGATTGTGAAATGCTTCTAATTTTGGCAGCAGCATAATACGTAGTGCATTTTCGCTGACTCCGATGGAGATGAGTCCGCTGGTAAGGCTCTGGTCACGCTTCAACTCGGTTTCTCCGAGCTCTAGTTGTTCAAAGGCAATTGCAACGTGGTTAAAAAGCTTCTGTCCTTCCGGAGTCAGTGAGACCCCACGGTTCGAACGGACGAAAAGATGGCAGCCAAGTTCTGTCTCAAGATTATTCATACACCGGGTAATATTCGGCTGGTTATTGTGTAATACCTCTGCCGCTTTTGTAAAACTGTGCTGTTGTGCGACATGGTAGAAAATGCGGTAATAATCGTATGTACTCATAATATCCTCCAAAATAATATATAAAATTGATATATAAAAATAATTTGCTATCTTTTATCCAGATGATGCCAGATAAGTATAATATATCCCATGTGAAAAGACAATGTTAAGAAATAAAAAATATATTACATTGTAGAAAAAAACGTAGTATACTGATTTATATTTTTTTATGAACAGATGTGTTTGTAACAAAAATAATGGATACACCTGAGAGGAGAGACTTAATTATGGTAAAAATGAATGTAAAATTTGAAACACCGGAACAGCTTGTAGAATTTTCAAGAATGTGTCAGAAAGTAGAGGCTGATACTCTGATTGAAGATACTGTACATAAACTTATCATTGATGGAAAATCAGTTATGGGAATGATGACAGTTACATTGAATCAGAGGCTGATCTTTGTAGTAGATGGTTCTGATGAGAAAGAGGTACTTTCTACATTTGAAAAATATCGTACGGAAGATATGGTACAGAAGCAGAATCTGGGTTAATAATTGCATTTTACAGATACTTGTGGTATCGTAGTCAAGGTGAAAAGAATAGAATGAAAACTGCAGGTGCCGGTTGGATAAGATTGATCAGAGCCGGTGAAAAGGGAAACAGGTGCAAGTCCTGTACGAACTCGTCACTGTGAGCAGGGAATATCAGAAAAGAAAAAAGTCACTGGATAACGGGAAGACAAGCTTCTGATGTATGGATCTGTGAGTCAGGAGACCTGCCTGTAGCGTACATGGAAGTAAATCCGGACCACGAGTAATTGGTTGTACAAAAATGGAGGAAAATTATAATAAATTCACAAGGCCATTTTATACCCTTTTACGGATGATTTCGTGGAAGGGTATTTTTTGTGACAGAAAAGTAGTAGGGAGAGAGTAAAAGATGAAACACAATTCCAAGCAATTTTTGGCCTTATTTATGGCAGCATCTATGGCAGTTGCACCGGTATCGGGAGTGTATGCGGAAGATCAGAATGCAGCTGTAGAAAATGCTGTGAATGCGAATGTACAGGAGGGCAGTGAAGCGGAGCAGAATGAGACTGCTTCGAATGCCGGACAGGCAGAAAGCAGTGTGACGGCGGTTGGAAGTCAGGAAGAAAATAAAGCGGAAGCAGCCGGTAAAGGAACAGATACTGCGGAGGACGAAGACGCGAAGAAGAATGCGGCTCTTGCAAAGCTGTCAGTGGTCAGTGGAACAACCGGTGAACTGAAAGACGGAACATATAAAGTAGAGGCAAAAGTAGGCGGATCATCCAGAACAAGTATCACCTGTGAAAAAGTGGAAGTAAAGGATGGAAAAGCGACTGCCAGAATCGTATTTTCAAGTGCCGGATATCCAAAACTGTGGGTAAATGTAAATGGCACTGTAAAAGAATATGAAAAAAGAACAGACAGTGCAGCAGGAACCAGCGCATTTGATATTCCGGTTGATATTAATAAAGAGATGAATGTGATCGGATATGTGGAAAAGATGGGATCCTATACAGAATATAAGCTAAACATCAACATTTCCAAAGATACAGAGCCGACAACACCGGAAGCTCCGGAACAGACGGTTATCACAGGTGTAAGCTTCAGTGAAGGAACGGAACTCAGTATGAAGACGGGAGAAGTTAAGAACCTGACGCTTAAGTTTACACCGGCATTATCAGCAGAAGAGACAGCACCGGATATGACATGGACTTCTTCTGATCCGGAGGTTGTAACGGTTGAAAAATCCGGATCACAGGCTAAGCTGACTGCAATGAAAGCAGGAACTGCAGAGGTAACAGCAACATTTAATAACTCTGAAGGTACAGAGATTAAAGCCACATGTAAGGTAACGGTAACAGCACAGGAAACAGAAAATAAGACCCTGACAGACGGAAACTATCAGGTGAATGCCGAAGCCGGTGGAAAGATGATCCGTGTCACAAACTGTGTAATGACGGTAAAGAATGGACAGATGACGGCAGCAGTAACATTGAGCGGACGGGGATATAACAGAATCTATCTGGGAGATGTAAAAGACGCGCCGAACGATGAAAGTAACTGGATACTTCCAGATTCGCTTCTTGCAGAGCAGTATACATTCCAGATTCCGGTAGAGAAACTGGATGAGGTAATGACGATTGCCGTTCATACAACGAAGAGTAATAAATGGGATACCAGAACACTGACATTTCATTCAGAAGGCATGACTAAGATTGCGGACAGCAATAATGGAAATGCTTCGAATGGCAATAACGGAAGCAATGGGTCGCTGACACCGGGCGGAAATAATAACAACCCGGGAAATACTTCCAATGGAAATAACTCAGGAAGTACAGGAAGCAATAACGGAAATACAGGAAATAATACAACAAACAATGGAAAACCGGACAAAGAATCAAAATACGAATCAGATCTGAACAAATCAACAGCCAGAGTTAACAGTGCCACAGGCTTAAAAGATGGTGTATACACACCGGACAGCTTCTCATGGTCAGGTGGAACCGGAAAGGTAAGAATCAGCTGCAGTAAGGTAACAGTTACCGGTGGCCAGGCATATGCAACGATCACATTCAGCAGTATGCATTACCAGTATGTGAAAGCTAATGGAAATGTATATTATCCAAGTTCCAAAACAGGAAGCTCCACTTCCTTTGTAATTCCGGTGGAACTGAATAAGAATAATACGATTGTAGGTATGACAACAGCCATGTCTGCAGCACATGAGATTAAGTATACGATTTTTGTATACATTGCGGAAGCAGCAAAAGCAAATGCATCAACAAGAGCCAATGGAAAAGAAATTACCGTGATCGGTGTAAATGGCAGTGACAGCAGTAAGACGGCAGCTGCAAGTAAGAAACTGGATGAAGTAGCACCTGAGATCATCGGCCTGGAATATCAGTCAGAGACAAAAGCCGAGCATGCAAAATATTTCAAAATCTATCATTATGATCAGGGGATCACACTTCTGGAAATTGATATGAGCAAAAAGACAGGAAGAAAAGCAGCCGGTAAGAAGTGGAAACAGTCTTCGGATACAAGCGGACTGAATCCTGCAGAGCAGGAGCAGGCAGCACTGTATCTGAACAAAGTTGTAAAATATCTGATCGTTCCGGAAAATGCAGAGATTCCTGCAGGACTCGATAAGGAAGTTATCGTGGTGAGACAGCCGGCAGATCATATCTATGCAGGAACCAATAAGATCATTTCCAAGATAGCCAAACTGGGACAGAATGATAAAGTGACGGCAGTTGGTGTAAAGAAAAAGAAGTGTAAGAATGAGACTATCAAAGAAAAGATGGAAAAGAAAGAAATCATTTACACAGGTAAATCCGGCAAATTAAATTATAAGAAACTGGTAAAAAATAAATGTGATCTGGCACTCCTTTCTTCCGGTATCCTGCCGAAAAAAGGAAGTAGTAAGAAAGCTGCCAGAAAGAAAATGAAAGCTTATCAGAAGATGACCGAGAAGATGACGCTTCTTGAGATGCCTGTGATCGTTGACCGTTCAAAAGATGAAAAGGGAAAAGATGCAAAGAAAGAATGGGAAAAAGTCTATCAGGTAATCCTCGGATGTGAAGATCAGAGTGCAGAATAAGGATTGCATAAGATGACCATAATGCAGATTATGTAAAATGTTCAGAATGCAGAAAAAGATCATGTGATCAAAAAAAGTGGAGAAAAGAATGAAAAAGAGAACATATCGCTTGTTGTGTGTACTTGCAAGTACAGTGCTTCTGGTCACAGGAGCACTGACTGGATGCAGTAGTTCAGGCAAATCGGGTGTGTCCAAAGGAGACGGAACACAGCAGACAGAAGAAAACGGGGCAGAAGAAAAGAAAGCTCCGAAGATAGGCGGACTGAAGTATCAGAAGACGATGCAGTTAAAATATGCCACAGGTTTTGATGTTTACTATTATAAAGGTGGATATAAATTACTGGATGTGCATGATGACAGACAGTATCTGATCGTTCCGGAAGGGAAGAAGAAACCGGCAGATCTGGATAAAGATATTGTGGTATTAAAACAGCCGCTGGATCACATTTATCTTGCGGCAACATCGGCAATGGCACTGTTCGATTCGATGGATGGCCTGGACAGTATCCGGATGTCAGGCGCACAGGCTTCAGACTGGTATATTGATAATGCGAAAAAAGCTATGGAGGAAGGCCGGATATTGTTCGCCGGAAAATACAGTGAGCCGGATTATGAGATGCTGGTAGATGAGGATTGTGATCTTGCAATTGAATCAACGATGATCCTGCATACGCCAAAAGTACAGGAAATGATCGAAGATCTTGGGATTCCGGTATTTGTAGATTACTCCAGTTATGAGTCACATCCGCTTGGAAGAACCGAGTGGATCAAGCTTTATGGGGCGCTTCTGAATAAAGAGGAAGAAGCGGATACATTTTTTGACCAGCAGGCTCATGTAATCGAGGAACTGAAAGGCTTCGAGAACACGGAAAAGACGGTTGCTTATTTCTATGTGAGTACAGATGGTTCAATCGTTGTGAGAAAATCTGACGATTATATTCCGTCAATGATCGAAATCGCAGGTGGAAGATATGCGTTCAAAGATCTGAAGAATCCGGACAGTAACGCACCATCTGTTAAACTGACGATGGAGGAATTCTATGCGACTGCTGTAGATGCAGATTATCTGATCTACAACGGGACGATCGACGGACAGGTAAATAGTATCAGTGAACTGGAAGCAAAGAATGAATTGTTCTCCGAATTCAAGGCGGTGAAAGACGGAAATGTCTGGTATACCGGAAAGAACTTATATCAGGCAACAGATACAGTCGGAGAGCTGATCAAAGATATGCATCTGATGCTGACAGACGGTGATGCATCTCAGATGACATTTCTTGAAAAGATGGAGTAGAAGAATGGAGCAGACAAGTTTTCATCAGGAAAATTTCAGACGGCGTACAAGATACACAGCGGTATTTCTGATTCTTGCAGCAGTATTTTGTGTTGTGACAGTGCTAAATATCAATACCGGAAATATTCATATTCCGGTGCCTAAGATTCTGCGCATTCTCTTTCTGAAAGAAGGAGCGGCGACAGAGTACAATATTATATGGAAGATCCGTCTTCCGAGAATTCTGATGGCAGCATTGCTTGGTGGTGCATTGTCTCTTTCAGGCTTTTTGCTGCAGACATTTTTTTCTAATCCTATTGCCGGACCTTTCGTTCTCGGAATTTCTTCCGGAGCGAAAATGGTCGTGGCACTTACAATGATCGTGTATTTGAAATATATCGGAAGATTTTCTTCGTATACACTGATTCTTGCAGCATTTATCGGGTCGCTGATCTCGACGGGATTTATCCTTCTGATGTCGAAAAAAGTGCAGCATATGGCGTCTCTTCTTGTCGGGGGGATCATGATCGGATATATCTGTTCGGCTATCACGGATTTTGTTGTGACATTTGCGGATGATTCTGATATTGTGAATCTGCACGGATGGTCACAGGGAAGTTTTTCCGGAATGAGCTGGAGCAATATTCGTGTGGCAGCAGTGGTTGTCGGACTTGCGGTGCTGTTTACATTTTTCCTGTCCAAACCAATCAGTGCATATCAATTGGGAGAAGCATATGCGCAGAGTATGGGAGTCAACATCAAGACATTTCGCGTGATTTTGATTTTGCTTTCCAGTATTCTGTCAGCGTGTGTGACAGCATTTGCGGGACCGATTTCTTTCGTGGGAATCGCAGTTCCGTTTCTTGCAAGGAAAGCATTTGGAACGTCAAAACCGATCGTGGTCATACCGGGAACGTTCTTTATGGGAGCTGTGTTCTGTATGATCTGTGATTTGATCGCACGAATGGCACTGGCACCGGTGGAATTGAATATCAGTACGGTGACTTCTATTCTGGGTGCACCGATCGTTATCTATATGATGATACCGAAGGGAGGAAGAAAATAAGATGGTAGATTATTATTTTCAAATGAAAGACCTGTCGGTAGGTTATAATGGAAACTCCCTGATCCGTGATATTAATATCGGGATCAACAAGGGGGAGATCGTGACTTTAATCGGGCCGAATGGTTCAGGAAAGTCAACGATTTTGAAAAGTATTACAAGACAGTTGAAAGTCGTTGGAGGGAATGTATTTTTTGACGATACTTCTCTTTTGAAACTGCCGTACAAAGAGCTTGCGTCTAAGATGGCGGTCGTGTTGACGGATCGGATCAAGACAGAGTTGATGACTTGTCATGATATTGTGGCGACCGGACGCTATCCTTACACAGGAAGACTTGGGATTCTGACGCAGGAAGATGAATGTCTGGTGGAAGAGGCGATGCAGGCGGTGCATGCGCAGGAGCTCGGCAACCGTGATTTTAATGCGATTAGTGACGGACAGAAGCAGCGCGTTCTGCTGGCGAGAGCAATCTGTCAGGACACGGATGTGATCGTTTTAGATGAGCCGACTTCATTCCTGGATGTAAAATATAAGTTGGAGCTGTTGTCTATCCTTGAGCGGATGGCAAGGCAGAAGAAGATTACGGTGATTATGTCTCTTCATGAAATCGATCTGGCACAGAAGATTTCAGATAAGATCATCTGTGTCAAAGGCGAGACGATTTCACATTACGGAAGCCCGGAAGAAGTATTTACAGAAGAAATCATTCGCGAATTGTATGGAATCAATAATGGATATTTTGACCCGCTTTTTGGAAGTATTGAACTTCCTGCGCCGGAGGGTGAGCCGGAAGTGTTCGTGATCTCTTCCGGCGGAACTGGAATCCCGGTTTATCGAAGACTTCAGAAGGAGCACATCCCGTTTGCGGCAGGTATTTTATATGAAAATGATATGGATTACCGGCTGGCAAGATTACTGGCAGCAGAAGTGATCACGGAAGAACCGTTTGAGGAGATTCGGGAAAAAACGCTTCAGAAAGCATTTGAGACAATAGGGAAATGTAAGCGTGTGATCAATGCCGGAGTGAAGATCGGAACATGGAATATAGGGATTGAGAGATTGCTTGAAAGAGCAGAAATAGAAGGAAAATTATAAAAACGTATAAAAATGAGCCGAGATAGCATTTTAAATGTGTTTTAAAAAGCGCTGTCAACGCTCTTTTTTGTTGCTATTCATGATTGTGAATGGTAGAATAGAACAGTATAGGCTATAAAAAAGATGGGAAAATAGCAGTACAGACTGTTATGTGATGGGAGGCAATTTATGAGTAACAATGGACAATCAGCAAAGAGAGCAAGCTTCTCGGGTAAAATTGGATATGTGCTTGCTGTTGCAGGCTCAGCAGTCGGCCTGGGAAATATCTGGAGATTCCCGTATCTGGCTGCGAAATATGGAGGGGGAATCTTCCTTCTCGTTTATCTGATTCTGACCGTATCTTTTGGATATGTTCTGATCATGTCAGAGACAGCACTTGGAAGAATGACAAGAAAAAGTCCGGTTGGAGCTTTTCAGACATTTGGTAAGACAAAATCATTTAAGATCGGCGGATGGCTCAATGCAATAATCCCTATGCTGATCGTGCCGTATTATAGTTCGATCGGTGGCTGGGTTATCAAGTACCTTGCAGAGTATTTGAAAGGAAATGTGCAGACTGTTGCACAGGACGGATATTTTACAGAATTTATTTCAGATTCTTTTCAGGTAGAAGCATGGTTCATCGTGTTTGCTATTCTTGTATTCTGTGTTATCCTGGCAGGAGTTGAGAATGGTGTAGAGCGAGTATCTAAGATTATGATGCCAATCCTTGTTATCCTTGCGGTTATCGTAGCAATTTATTCTGTAACAAGACCGGGAGCAATTGAAGGTGTGAAGTATTTCCTGATTCCGAATCCAAAGCACTTCTCAGCAATGACGGTTGTTGCGGCAATGGGACAGATGTTCTACTCCCTGTCAATCGCGATGGGAATTTTGTATACATATGGTTCTTATATTGGTAAAGACGTTGATCTTGAGAAGAGTACAACACAGGTTGAGATTTTCGATACAGCAATCGCAATGCTCGCAGGACTTATGATCATTCCGGCTGTATTTGCATTCTCTGGTGGAAACCCGGACAATCTGCAGGCAGGACCATCTCTGATGTTCATCACACTTCCGAAGGTATTCGCAAGTATGGGCGTTGGAAGGCTGGCTGGTATCCTGTTCTTCATATTGGTACTTCTTGCAGCAGTGACAAGTGCAATCTCACTTCTGGAGACAAGCGTATCTACATTCCAGGATGAACTTCACTGGAGCAGACCGAAATGCTGTATCCTTATGGTTGCTGTTATGCTTATAATCGGAACCTTATCTTCTATGGGATATGGAGTACTGAGCTTTATTCAGATTTTCGGAATGGCATGTCTGGACTTCTTTGACTTCCTGACAAATTCAGTGATGATGCCACTTGCAGCACTTGCAACATGCTTCTTGATCGTTCGTACCGTTGGATTTGACAAGATTGCAAGGGAGATTGAGCAGTCATCTGCATTTAAGAGAAAGAAATTATACATGTTCTTTATGAAATATCTGGCACCGATCTGCCTGATTATTATATTATTAAGTTCTATTGCAAATGTATTGGGAATTATTTCTATGTAATGGAAAATGCTTGTTAAAATAGACAAGTAATCTTGCTGTAAATCTACCTGCATGGTATAATATGACTAGACTTGTAAAGTTTAGAAACAGTTCAGCCATACAACGAAGTGGTCATAAACTGATGGTCTTACGTTGTATGGCTGAATTGCAATAATTTTACATTTTAAGTAAATGATAGGAGTGATTAAGATGTATCAGGAAGAGTATAAGCGCTGGATGACAGCAGACCTGGAAGACGCAGATCTGATGCCTGAATTAGCAAAAATCGAGGGAAATGATGATGAGATCAAGGAGCGTTTCGCAGTTGCGCTGAAGTTTGGAACAGCCGGACTTCGTGGTGTACTTGGAGCAGGAACAAACAGAATGAATATCTATGTTGTTCGTCAGGCTACACAGGGACTCGCTAACTGGGTAAAGACACAGGGCGGTACACAGACAGTAGCGATCAGCTACGACAGCCGACTCAAGAGTGATGTGTTTGCGAAGACAGCAGCAGGAGTTCTTGCAGCGAACGGAATTAAAGTAAGAATCTACGATGCTCTGATGCCAGTACCGGCACTTTCCTTTGCAACACGCTATTATAACTGTAACGCAGGTGTTATGGTAACAGCATCCCACAACCCGGCGAAGTATAACGGATATAAGGCATACGGACCGGATGGATGCCAGATGACAGATGATGCAGCAGCAATCGTATACGAAGAGATCCAGAAGACAGATGTACTTACAGGTGCGAAGTATATGTCTTTCGCTCAGGGAGTTGAAGAAGGTCTGATCCGTTTCGTAGGAGATGACTGTAAGGATGCACTGTATGAGGCAATCGAGTCCCGTCAGGTTCGTCCGGGTCTGTGTAAGAGCGCAGGACTTAAGCTTGTATACAGCCCACTGAATGGATCTGGATTAGTACCGGTAACACGTGTACTTAAAGACATCGGAATCACAGATGTAACAATCGTACCGGAGCAGGAGTACCCGAATGGATATTTCACAACATGCAGCTACCCGAACCCAGAGATCTTTGCAGCACTTGAGCTGGGACTGAATCTTGCGAAAGAGACAGGTGCAGACCTCATGCTTGCAACAGACCCAGATGCAGACCGTGTAGGAATCGCTATGAAGTGCCCGGACGGATCCTATGAGCTTGTTTCAGGAAATGAAGTCGGAGTTCTTCTTCTTGACTACATCGCAGCAGGACGTATCGAGAAAGGCACAATGCCTGAGAAACCGGTAGCAGTGAAATCTCTCGTATCTACACCACTTGCAGATGCAGTTGCAGAGCATTACGGAGTAGAACTTCGCAACGTACTGACAGGATTCAAATGGATCGGAGATCAGATTGCGAACCTCGAGGCAGCAGGAGAAGTTGACCGTTTTATCTTCGGATTTGAAGAGAGCTACGGATACCTTGCAGGACCTTATGTACGTGATAAAGATGCGATCATCGGATCTATGCTGATCTGTGAGATGGCCGCTTACTACAGAAGTATCGGAAGCTCACTGAAACAGAGACTGGAAGAGATCTACGCACAGTATGGACGTTATCTCAACAAGATTGATAGCTTTGAATTCCCGGGACTGAGCGGAATGGATAAGATGTCAGGAATTATGGAAAATCTTCGTAAGAATCCTCTGGAAGAGATCGCAGGATATAAAGTAGCCAGCGTGATCGATTACGAGAAGACAGAAGAAACAGGACTTCCGAAGGCTAACGTACTTGTTTACAAACTGGAGAACAACGAGACAGTAATCGTTCGTCCATCCGGAACAGAGCCGAAGATCAAGATCTACTACACAACACTTGGTAAAGATCTTGCAGAGGCAGAAGCTGAGAAAGAGAAGCTTGCAGAAGCACTGAAACCTATTATGGAGTAATAGAAGATGGGAAAGGGGATCAGATATCTGGTCTCCTTTTTCACTGTCGTAAAAAAATAAGTAGTAAATATGTAGCATATATGTTAAAATCAATACATTACAG
>OICL01001059.1_pt1 | contig 12616 bp, 18 predicted proteins | sample 1581231 | NCBI WGS metagenome assembly OICL01 (sample SAMEA3882542, study PRJEB24775) | human gut metagenome | biome: human-associated habitat; feature: intestine environment; material: feces | place: Netherlands | collected 2009/2010 | reverse complement strand
GCCGACGCCATCTGGCGTGAGGAGATCGCCAAGGCCGGCCTTGATAAGGAGATCAGCCAGTATTACGCCGCTCTGACCAATATGCACAGCGTCGGCGTTATGGGCGACGAGCGCACCTACGACTACGCCGTGGCCCTGCGCGCTGTCACCACCACTGACTTCATGACTGCTGAGAGCTACAATATGCCCTGGGACGTGCTGGGTACTGTCACCAGCCGCATCGTCAATGAGGTCAAGCACGTCAACCGCGTGTTCTACGACTGCACCGGTAAGCCGCCGGCCACGATCGAGCTCGAATAATGGAATATAAGAAAATAAAGCGTGTCTACGATTGAAAAATGATGAATTTCGGAAGAATGACATCACTTTGACATCACCTGCGGCAAAAAGCACCTGCTGGATGTGCCGGGAAATGGTAGCACGGTTTATTATCGAAGAATAATTTGAAAGCCCCGGAAAGTAACGAGAAATCGAAACTTTCCGGGGCTTTTTTGACATCATGACATCACAAAACAGACCGTGACATCACCTGTTTTCGGCCTAGCCGAGTGACATCAAATCGGATTCATCGTCATTGGAAGAGGGGGAGCCGATGGCCTCCAGCTTCGACACAAGCTCCTGCTGCTTGTTAGGGTACAAATGGGCATAGGTCCGCATGACGACGGGAACAGTATCGCCGATTCGCTTGGCCACCAGAACAATAGAGTACCCAAGTTCGATACAGAGAGAAACGTGGCTGTGCCGAAGATCATGGACGCGAATGTCTGGCAGATAGGTTAGCTGGGTGCAGCGGGTCAGTTCTTTGTTGAGCGCTGTGCACGTCATGTAGAATACGCGGTCGTCCGGGGTCAGCCCGTAGAGCCGGGAACAGTAGGTGCGGAACTCTTCGGCCAACCAATGTGGAATAGGTACATTTCGGTTGCCTCCTTTTTTGCTGTTCTTGGTGGGGCCGAAGATGTCCTGGCCTTTTTTTCTGTGGTAGGTCTTGTAGATGCGCAACTGGTCATCATCGGTCAGGTCTTTGGGCAACAGCGCCAGCATCTCACCCTCGCGGCATCCCGTCCAGAATAGAATATCAAATGCCAGAAGATAGGCCTCATTGCGGAATTCTTTCCGCAAAAGCTCATACTGGTCTTTCGTGATGATAAGCATTTCCCCGGCGACGGAGGAACCCATGTAGCCAGAGGCATCGCACGGATTGAAACGCAGGCCGTAGAACGTCTGGGCATAGTTGAAGAGCGCGGTCAACTGTGCGTGAATAGTGTAGAGGTATGTTTCCGAATAGGGGAGGCCAGTGGCTTCGCCCATTTCTTTGATTCGCTGCTGCCAATCTCGAATATCAAGAGCGGTGATCTCGTTCATTTTCCGGTTTCCGAGAAGCGGAACGATTTTGGTGTCAAAAACATTTCGCTTGGTGTCCATTGTGGTGTCGCGGACATGGTGTTCCCGGTCATTGAAGTACAGTTCCACAAAGCTGGCAAGAGTCATGTCACAGCTCTTGGCTTTTTGCAAATGGAATTCGCGCTCCCACTCTTGCGCTTCACGTTTGGTTTTGAAGCCGCGCTTACGCTTCTGCTTTCGTTTCCCGGTGAAATCAGCGTAGCGAAACTGGCAGTACCATGTGCCTGTTTTTTCGTCCTTATAGCAGGGCATTAGAATATACCTCCTGACGTGTTTAGAAATCCCTGACCATTTTTATAATGGCCGGGGTCTTTTTTATTGGGGGAGAATAGATTTGAATTGCTCAACATTGTCTGCATTGCTGAGCAAGAAAAGAACATCCAACCCGGTATCGGAACTAATTCGCAACTTTCCAAATTCACAAATAAGACAAGGCATATTGTGTTTATAGCGCCTGTCTGGAGAGCCATCAGAATTTACATTGAGCCATGTGTTGCCGACTACTTTACTATCCGCAGGCAGATGCGCTTCATCGGTGACATAGTTAGTAGAATCAACTTCAAATAACACTTCAGCAATATCGTAGGCACTAATATTTTTGTTGTGAATATAGAATATCTTGTCAGGAAAAATATAGAACGATTCTCGCTGATTTAATGCCACGGAGAATACGGGAACATTTGTCCGAAGATAGTAGGGAAGATTAGGCATTCCGAGTACCTTTTCCTCAGAAATGGTTTTCTCTGCGCCGCCATGCTCTCTTGCGTTACTATTGGTATATGTTTCAGGCACATAGTAAACGGTATCGCAAGCAAATAATTTTCGCCATGCAGTGTACCATTCTTCATAGGCCGCGCGCTGTTCGTCGGTGAAATCATATTCCAACTTTACAGGTGCGACGTAATGAACATAGAAAAATACGGCAAAAGAAAAAATGGTAAGGAAGAGCCGTTGGGGAGTGTGAAGAACAATAAAGGCGAGTAAACCAATGGAGCCAATTATGAGAGAGGCTTTATTGAGAAAACGTGTTCGACGAATCTTCTTCATAAGGGCCTTGAAATCAGAATCTTTATAGTTCTCACGGTCAACAGACTGAATAACTTCGGTATCAATATAAGGGGATTCTTTTGCTGTGTTTCGTCGTGCAGATTTATGCAGGGATTCCTCTGTCGAGTAACTCAATCCGGTTCCGGGGATGGACGCTGTTTGTCTGATTTTTCCGTTGGCCGTTTTGGTGATTCGGTATCCCGGAACGCCCCATGAATACCCAATTCCGCTTCCTGAAATATTGATGCGGAAGCCGCCGCCAAGACGAATACTTTTTCTGTATCTGAATCCCATAACCTCACAACCCTTTCTGTTATTTATTCACGGATTTCGGTAGATGGCTGGAATCTGCTTGTAAGCTGTCTTACTCTTTCCAGTGGCGCGCTTGCGCCGGGAAGGAGTGAGAAGATGCCTGCATCGGATGAGCGCTCCAGACATGGAAATGTGCTTGATGATGTTCTTCGGGAAGAAATCAAGGATTTAACCCCGGAACAGGTCAAGCGGGTGCTTGAGTACATCGAAACGCTGAAACAGCAGTAACGAGCACCGATGGCGCGGACAGGCCCTCTTTGGGAGCCTGTCCTTTTGTTATTCGCGCAGGAATTTGACGAAGCGGACGTACTCTATTACCTTTCGCATTTCATCATCTGTCAGATCGTGCGTGGAGTCCATGAGCCGCCTCTGCAAAGCGGAAAGATTCGACTCCGGGAAATCTACCTCCCCCCGGAGATAGGCTTCAGACACGCCATAGCGGGCGGCAATAGTGGCGATGTCCGAAGCGGTAGGAACAGATTTTCCCGCTTGCCAGCTCGCAACAAGGGTTCTGCTTTTCCCGCACAGGCGCGACATAAAAGCGCCCGATGAACCGTAATGTTCCATCAAATCGACAATGCGTTGGACAGTAATCGTCATCCTTTTTACCAGCTTTCTTTCTGAAATCTTGTGTAATACGCTGAAATCCAACACTTGTTAGATTTGCGGTCTTGTCGTCTAACAGGCGTTGGATTATTATATAATCACAGTCAAACATTTGTTGGACTGCATGAGCAACAACGGAGGTCGAAAAAATATGAAAATGGTAACGTACAAAGTGCTCAGCAAAGCAATGCGGGAGCTGACAGGGCAAGTTGCAGAGCTGGATGAAGCCATTGAAATCCGCTTGGTGTTTGGCGAAAAAGTTAAAATCACCATTTCGATGGACTGGGCAACAATGGATGCAGCACGGGCCGCAGAACTCGCTGAGCATCTGGCAAAGGCAGCGGAGCTCGTGAACAACTTCAAGTACGCTGGTTATACGATTGTTAGATAAGGGGAATGGCCATGAAGTATTCAGACATCAACAAGATGTTCACGACAGAGGTGAACAAGTATTTGGAGCAGGGGTATCGCTTCAACACCGCAAGCATGAATGGGAGTCAAGGTGAACTGGCCAAGGTCGATTTGACCAACGGAACTGAAATCATCCGCATTGTGGCCCGCACTTTTTCCAAGGAGTGGGATAAGCAGGGCGTCGAGCTGTTCGTTGGCCGCGTGGCCGAGAAAGAGGGCATTCGGCCGGATGTGGCCTATTGCGTCAACACAATTTGGAACGGACGCTTGGAACAAGTCAGCAGCCAGCGGTTCTACGAGGTGAGCGGCTACGGAGATCCCGACAAGTTCTATGGGACGGAAGCGGACGCCGAAGCGGTCAGCAAAGTCCGTATGAGCCGCTATGCGCAGAGGCCGAATCGCAAGGCTAAGGACATGACCAACGCTGAAACCATCAAAATTGCTGTGCGGTTCATTCGCCGGAAACTTGGCATCAAGAACGTGGACAAGAAGCGCATTGAAGTGTTCCGCACGCCTGACCATCGGCACATCATCAATTATCGCGGCAAAGCATATCAGCTCAACAACAAGGAGGTTTGACTATGTATTGTAACAAGTTTTTCAGAACCGAAGAGGAAGCCAAGGCTTTCAAGAAGTCTCACGGCGGGGCGCTGTACAAGAACATCAAGGGAAGTCACACCCGGCAAGCGTACCGGGTAGAAGCGATGATGGCCGTGCAGGACGGCTGGCTCCGCAGCACAGAGACGGATACGTACCCGTTCTGCGTTGCATGGAATGGCAAGCCGCTGTCGGCAGGAAAGGAGATTTAAGCCATGAAAGCATTAAAAATTGAGCCGGGAAAGGCCCCGGAACGCATTGACATTGGCAACGAACTTGAAGCCCTGCAAGACGCTGTGGGTGGCTACATTCAGGTGCTTTACCCGGACCAGCACCGCCCGGTGGGCCTGATCTGCAACGAGGAGGGCAAGTGCATGGGCCTCAAGCCAAACCGAGCCCTGTACAGGGGCGGCAAGCCTTACGACGTCATTGTTGGCACATTCCTCGTGGTTGGAGTCGATGAAGAGGACTTCACGGATCTGCGGGAAGAGGATGCAACGTATTTTGAGAAGCTGTTCCATTCGCCGGAGAAGTTTAAGTACTTCGCAGGGCGGCTGGTTATCTCCAAGGTGGTTTCTGGCGGGGCTTGATGGCCCCGCTTTTTTCAAAAAACCGAAAAAACCCATTCGGTTTTTTGGGTTACGTTTGGTTTTTTCGGTTTTGATGGGTTTTGCGAAATGCAAAATAAAAGATGAAATTTGAGTCAAAACTTTCAAATTTTAGGCCGCAAAACCGAAATTTTGTTAAAACTGAAATTCGATAGAACGACGAATTTTTGAAATGTGTGCGAAATGTGAAAACCCATTGGGTTTTTCAAAAACCGAAAAAACCCATCTTCTTAAGAAAAGAAGAAGAAAAAGAATAAGAAGATATGAAGACTATCGTCTTCATCACGCGCGGGCGCGCGCGTTATATAGCCGATGAGGACGACGAATCCAGTTGATGGAGAACGGGGTCATCCGTGCGGCCAAGCAGGTAGTCAATGGAACAGTCTAGCCTATCAGCAAGGAGTATAAGCGTTTTTCCCGATGGAGGATCCTCTGCATTTTTCCAGCGTGTAACAGCACCAGAAGAGATGCCCAGTTCCTTTGCGATTGGGTTTGGCTTTGTGCCTCGTAGAGCGCACATCTGATAGAATCGCTCCCAAAATATCAAAAATAGGACCTCCTTTTTGTGCAAAAGCATGAATCTCACTAAAATGAGATTATCGTATTGCTATCTCATAAAAGTGAGATTATAATATATCTAACAAATGATTCAAACACCTGTTAGATAGAAAGGACAATACCATGACGAATGTTTACATTGACAGCCGCCGGGATGGGTACTCTCCCAGCCAGTGCCACGACACCATGACGGTGGGGGAGTTGATTGACATCCTGAGCCAGTACGACGAAGACCAGCCCGTCTACATTCGCAACGACAACGGCTACACCTACGGGAGCGTCCAGATGGACAGCGTTACCGAGGGAGAGGAGGACGAGGACGAATGAGACTTCTTGTTGAGTACACATCGCATGGCCGCGGTCCAGCGGCTCCGCAGACCTACAGCACCACGCTGGACATTGTGGACGATGTAGCGGAGCGGCTGTTAAAGGCCAAGACGCCGTACACATTCCGGGAACGGAAGCGCTGCACACGGGAAGCTCTGATCCTTGCATTCCTGATTTACGACATCGAGAACCTGCAGGAACGGAGCTTCGGAGACAACGACCAGATTTTGAGCATCCGGCGGGATAGCAGGAGCTGAGGGAGGACCACATGGTGAAGTTTGTAGCGCCCATGGCTACATGGGAAATCGTGGGCGGCGACCTGCCACCTATCCGAGTTCGAGCCCGGACGTTCGATGAAGCACTTGCAAAGGCAAGGCTTCGTGATCCCGGCTATTGTGCCGGATGGGTCGTTGAGGAGGGCTGAACCATGGAAATCAAAAACGTGCACTGCGAGAAGCAAGCGCTGGAACTCTTCAGGATGATGCCGGACAACAAGAAGTCATCTCTCCACAATGCGTTGAGCCGAAACCTTGAGTTTACCACTTCTTGGGGACTGGAACTTGGCGAACTCCGTGCTTATCAGAACGGTGTTTACATCACTCTCCAAGGTACGCGCTGCAGTTTTTCCGTGTATGCAGAGTTGGTGAACGGAAAGCCTGTTTTCAAGCGCAAGCCCCCTGAAAGCAAGCTCAGCCTGAAATTCAGAAGCGGCCTGCTGCATCATCTCGCGGAATAAAGACTTTGCCTTCTCGGAGCCGTAAGCAAGCTCGCTGAGCTTTAACTGTCTCTGGGCGAGATCATCACGGGTAAGTGTGCAGCGGATCTGATTATCATTTATCTTTTCTATCTTCATAAAGTATCACTTCCTATTCAATCAAAAATCTATCTGAACAATTACTAATAGTATAAACAAAAAACGGAACGATGTAAACAAAATAAAAAATAAAAAATGCTTGCTTTTTTATAAACTCTTTCTTATAATGGCGTTACAGGAAAATAAGACAGACCAGTCAATCGCACAAATCTTGAATTTATCATACGCATTTCGCACACAGCGTACAGAATCAAGTACATTCAGGTCATATCAGACGATTTATCAACAGAACCTAACAATTGAACCGAAGTATGGACAGTGATCATTTTCTTGTCATCGGAAAAAGCACAGGAGAAGTAATATATCACAAGTGTTGCCTTATGGTCGCTTTTTGCCGTAAAAACTGTCTGACTCAAGGGGGAAATATGGACGAGCAAGAGAAAAAGTATCAGGATTTATTTACGGAACTGACAAATTATGAGCGTAGCGGTGTCCGGATGCAGATGAATGGCTTTCCGGCAAGTCCGCTTCAGATCGTGTCAGCGCATATGGTAAGAGAAGAAAGTAATTATATGCGGGATTATATTCTGGATGAACAGGGAATGATCCGGGAACTGGATTTTAACAGTATAGAAACAGACCATTCACAGGTGGAATGAAAAAGCAGAGCCCCCTCGCCAGGACATGACCTGTGGGGAATGGAAATAGTTCTCAGATGTGTACAAATGGCAGATATATGTGGTATAATAACCTAAAGTATGCGCATATTACAAGCTTAGTTAAGCTGTGAAAATATGTTGCAAACAGGAGGTGTCATGTGGACGAAAGAAGAATGACCAATGAGCAAAGGGAAAGAGAACGCAGACGCAAAGCTGCGGCAGCAAGAAAAGCTGCTGCAAGATACGAGGATCCGGGCGTAGGTTATCAGAGACGGAGAAGAGCAAGAAAAAGACGTCGCCGTGTCAGAAACGTGTGTATAGCATTGCTGGTGATCTTTATAGTTGTCATTGGGCTTGCCGGTGGAACAATATACTGGATAAAGTATGGGCCGACAAAAGAAACCTATGATTTGAATAAATATTTTGGAATTACGGCAAAGTCGCAGATGGGTGTAACGATCAACAACGAGGTACTGGATGCTCAGGCAATTACAGAAGGCGGAACTGCATATCTGTCTTATAACTTTGTACAGGATTATATCAGCGATCGTTTCTACTGGGATTCCAATGAGCATATGCTTTTGTATACACTGCCGAGAGATATGGTAAAGGCAGTGGCAGACAGTAAGGATTATTCTGTTTCAGATACTGTGAACAGTGAGGATTATACAATTGTAAAGACAGAAGGAGATACAGCATATATTGCACTGGATTTCCTGCAGAAATATGCAAATTTTGACTACGAAGTTTATAAAGATCCGGCAAGAGTCGTGATCACCAGTAAGTTTGGAGAGCGTCAGACGGCAAAGGTTAAGGATGATTCCCAGGTAAGGATTCTGGGAGGTGTAAAAAGTCCGGTGCTCGAAGAAGTGAAAAAGGGAGATAAGCTTACGGTTCTTGAAGATGTAAGTGACTGGAAAAAAGTCTGTACAAAGTCCGGAGTTGTCGGGTATATTCAGAAGTCAAAGCTGAAGGATGCCAAGAAAGAGACAATCTCAAGAGAATTTGAGGAACCGGATTATACAGGAATCAAGAAAGATTACAAGATCAATCTGGTATGGCATCAGGTCACAAGTGAAGCTGCCAACGAAGGGATTGAAGATGCGCTTGCAGCTACAAAAGGACTCAATACGATTTCCCCTACATGGTTCAGTGTAACGGATAATTCCGGAAATATCAGTTCCATTGCAAGTACAGACTATGTGGATTATGCACATCAGTGTGGAATGGAAGTATGGGCGCTGGTTGATAATTTCGACCAGAATGTAGACGATATGGAGCTGCTCAGTCATACTTCAAGCAGGGAGAATCTGGAGAATCAGCTGGTAAATGCAGCACTTCAGAATGGAATTGACGGAATTAACGTGGATTTTGAACAGATACCGACGGATGTCGGAGATCATTACATTCAGTTTATCCGGGAGCTTTCTGTGCTGTGCCGGGTGAACAATCTGGTCCTTTCTGTAGATAATTATGTGCCGAAGGGTTATAACACACATTATCACAGAGAAGAACAGGGGGTTATGGCAGACTATGTGATCATTATGGGATATGATGAACATTTTGCCGGTTCCTATGAAGCAGGTTCTGTGGCATCTTACAATTATGTAAAAGAGGGAATTGAAGAAACCCTGCGGGATGTACCGGCAGATAAGGTGATCAATGCAGTGCCATTCTATACAAGGCTGTGGAATGAGACACCGAAGGCGGACGAAGAGCGTGCGGAAGATCAGGGAACCGAGGCTGAAAGCTATTCAATGAAAGTTACCAGCGAAGCACTTGGCATGGAAGAAGCGGCACAGCGGGTAAGCGAAGCCGGAGCAACTGTGACATGGGATGATACGGCGAAGCAGAACTATGCAGAGTGGCAGGGAGATAACGATTCAACTTACAGGATCTGGCTGGAGGATGCTTCTTCACTTGAAGTCAAACTCGGACTTATGAAGGACAATAATCTGGCAGGAACGGCGGCATGGAAACTTGGATTTGAGACTTCCGATATCTGGGATCTGATTCAGAAATATGTAAACTGATTACATAATGAGAAAGGTATAGAAAAGAGCTTTCCACGCATATATTTGTAAAAATATATGCAGGAGGCTCTTTTTTTGAATAAAAAAATCAGTGAAATAGTAAAAAGGGGGAAAACTATTTTCAAGAGCAAAATAAAGTGGATTCTGGCTCTTGTTTTACTGACGGGATGTATTTATGGAAGCTATACATTAAGCAGGTATACCGAGGCGGATCAGGTGGAGGCAAAGCAGGCTCAGGTAATCCTGGATGCCGGACACGGGGGAAGTGATCCGGGAAAAATCGGGCTGAATAACCTTCTGGAAAAGGATATCAATCTGGCAATTACTGAGAAAGTGAAAAAATGTCTGGAAAAGGAAAAGATAACAGCAGAGCTTACAAGAAAAGAGGATAAAGGGCTTGGAACAACAGGAGACGGAAGTAAAAAGACAGAAGATATGCAGGCAAGAGTGAAGATGATCAACGAGACGAAACCTGTCCTTACAGTGAGTATCCATCAGAACAGCTATGAAGACCCGGAAATTCATGGAGCGCAGGTGTTTTATTACATCCATTCCCGGGAAGGAGAGGCTGTTGCGAAGATCCTGCAGGAAAGTTTGCAGGAGATTGATCCGGAAAATCACAGGCGGGCAAAAGCAAATGAGACCTATTATCTTCTGAGGCGGACAAAAGTGCCTACGGTGATCGTGGAATGCGGCTTTCTGACTAATCCGGAAGAGGCAGAAAAATTGTCGGGAGAAGAATATCAGGAGCAGGTTGCAGAAGCTGTTGCAAAAGGAATCGCAAAATGTCTGGAATACCTGAACGAGTATGGAAATTAAAATTGCCATGCCATGTGGATAATGCTATAATGAAACACATGGAAACAATAATAAAAAAAATAGACAGAAACCAAATAGATCAGGTGATTATGGAAGAAGCCGGTTCAATCCTGAAGAACGGCGGTCTGGTGGCATTTCCGACAGAGACAGTCTACGGACTGGGGGCAAATGCGCTTGATGAGGAGGCAGCGAAAAAGACCTATGCAGCAAAAGGACGCCCGTCAGACAACCCGCTTATCGTCCATATTGCGAGACTGGAGGATCTGGGTGCGATCGTTGAATCTGTACCACTTATTGTAGATGAGATCGCGGCACATTTCTGGCCAGGGCCACTTACGATGATTTTCAATAAGAACGAAAAAGTTCCGCTGGGAACAACCGGTGGTCTGGAAACGGTCGCTGTGCGTATGCCGGATGATGAGATTGCCCGTGAGCTGATCCTTGCAGGAGGCGGATATGTATCAGCACCAAGTGCCAACACATCCGGAAGACCGAGCCCGACGACAGCACAGCATGTGGCAGAGGATTTAAGTGGCAAGATCGAGATGATCCTGGATGGAGGAAGTGTAGATATCGGAGTAGAGTCTACGATTCTGGATATGACGGTGACTCCACCGATGATCCTGAGACCGGGAGCGATCACAAAAGAGATGTTAAGTGAAGTGATCGGTGAGGTGGCTGTGGATGAAACTTTGATTTCAGAGAACAGCACAAAAGCACCGAAAGCACCGGGAATGAAGTACCGTCACTACGCGCCGAAGGCAGAGATGATCATTGTTGACGGAGAGCCTGAAGAGGCTGTTCGGGCGATCAAGCAGATTGCTTACGAGCAGGTAAGACTTGGATATAAGGTGGGGATCATTGCGTCTAATGAATCGGTTGATCAGTATACGACCGGTGTAGTAAAATGCATAGGTTCCCGTGTGAATGAAAAGACGGTTGCGAGAAACCTTTATAAAGTCCTACGTGAATTTGATGAAGAGGAAGTTGATTACATTTACAGTGAAGCATTTCCGGAGGCAGGTATCGGAACTGCGATCATGAACCGGCTGGGCAAAGCAGCAGGACATCATGTACTGCAGGCATCTGAGATCACGAAGCTTCAGGATTACCGCAGGATTGTATTTGTGAGCAACAGCGCGAACTGTCGTGCTCCGATCGCAGCAGCAATTCTGAAAAAGCAGCCGCTTTTCCAGGAATACGAGGTGTGTGCGAGAGGACTTGTGGTTCTCTTCCCGGAGCCACTGAATCCGAGAGCAGAAGAACTTCTGGCGAGACATCATATTGAGACAGAAGGATATGAGACTGTTGCATTATCAGAAGAGGAATTTGGGGAAGATACGCTTGTTCTGGCAATGCAGGAAAGTATCAAACAAAAGATACAGAATGATTATCCGGGAAAAGGACAGGTTTATACACTATGTGAATTTGTAAATGGAAGCAAAGAGATTCCGTCTGTATATGGTCAGACACAGGAACAGTATGAGCAGATGTATGAGCTGATCCAGGGGTATGTCAAAAAACTTGCCAATAAGTTAAACGAGGAGGCAAAAAACAAATGTCAAATGTACACGTAATGGATCATCCGCTGATTCAGCACAAAATCGGGATTATCAGAAGAGAGGAAACAGGTTCAAAGGATTTCAGAATGATGATCGGTGAGATCGCAATGCTGATGTGCTATGAGGCAACCAGAGAACTGAAACTGACGGACATAGAGATCGAGACGCCGATCTGCACGGCAACCGTAAAAGAATTACAGGGTAAAAAACTGGCTGTTGTGCCGATACTGAGAGCAGGTCTTGGCATGGTAAGCGGACTTCTTGCACTCGTTCCGTCTGCAAAGGTCGGTCATATCGGTCTTTATCGTGACGAGGTCACACACGAGCCTCACGAGTATTACTGCAAGCTCCCTGATAGAATAAACGAGCGACTTGTTATCGTCTGCGACCCAATGCTTGCCACATGCGGATCTGCGATACAGGCTGTTGACTTCTTGAAAGACAAGGGCTGCAAGAACATCAAGTTCATGTGCATAATCGCTGCTCCTGAGGGTCTTGACGCTCTGAGAACGGCTCACCCTGATATCGACATTTATGTAGGCAACCTTGATGAAAAGCTTAACGAGGACGCTTATATCGTTCCCGGTCTTGGCGACGCAGGTGACAGGATCTTCGGCACAAAATAATGGTCTTATACTAATACTCGCCGCTCTGTATTTTGCAACAGAGCGGCGATTTTTTTGTTTACTTCACTAAAAAAACTTTAAAAAGTTCATTCAATTTCAGTTGTTAAAATAATTGAAACTTATTTCCGTTGATGATATAATTCAAATGTAGAAATATAGAACAAAATAAATAAACAGGGCGAACTCATGTAAAAAAATATATTATGAGGATACATCCTAATAAGGAGATAAAAATG
>OICL01001054.1_pt1 | contig 12655 bp, 9 predicted proteins | sample 1581231 | NCBI WGS metagenome assembly OICL01 (sample SAMEA3882542, study PRJEB24775) | human gut metagenome | biome: human-associated habitat; feature: intestine environment; material: feces | place: Netherlands | collected 2009/2010 | reverse complement strand
ATGTTTTCAATGTCCCCGATGATTTCGTAGGTTTTGTCAAACATCGGATCGTTGCTCATGTCAACGTCGGGGCGATTGAGATACGTCTCGTTCAAAACGGAATAGACGTAGCCCTCAAGCGAACCGCCGTTTCCGCTTTCAACCGACTGGGCATCCTTGAACAGAGACTCCTTGGCCGCGTCTCCGCGTTTGCCCATTTGGTCGCCGCTGTTGTAGATCCCTTTCAGCGCCTCGATGTCCTCCATCGTCATCGAAGAGGAGATGCTGCTTCCCTCCTTTCCGGTGGAGCCCTGCAGATCCGTCTGCTTGATGGTCTGTTGCGTACCGTCGGGCATGGTCATGGTGACCGTCCCGTTGGCGAAGGTGTTGGGATTCTCCTTGAACTTGCCCGCGATGTCATTGGCAAAGTGTTGAGCCTCATGCCCAATGGCGGACATGTTAGTTTCCGTCCCGAACGCCCAGGTCGGCATCACCATGATGGAAGCCGAGACGAGCGAGCAGACTGTCTTGCGCATCGCGCGCAGAACGGTGAAGCCGTTGGCGCGAGCTGGTGTTGTGATTTCTGCTTGATGCATATTCTTGGGATTGAGGATAAGTGAATGCGGAAGTCGGCCATCAAGGCCGCTACCTGCGGCTGTTATGTGTTGCAACAGTCGAGCCAGCGCCAAATGACGTAGACGGGATCCTCCCCGACGGAAGGTATGGTTCTGGCCATGCCCCACAAAAGCTCGCTTTCACCGAGCGCATGGTTGTCCGTCGTTTCTGGAGATGGATAAAAGAGTGAGAAGCGGTACTGGTTCTTCGGGAGCGTCACGGCGATCTGGCCGCCACACTGCGCATCTCGTCCAATCGTCCCCCATTCAAGCCCTCTGCGGTGGAGAGCGGCGAGCGTGCGCACCGACATGGCGGACGTGGTCTTGAGAATCCCGTCGCGTCCAAGCACGTGACCCGAGAACGGATAAATCGTTCCCCAGGAGCCCGCACACCAGTAGAGCTCCTTCATCGGCTCCTTGATGTTGGCCGCAATCGCATCGGGAATGCAGGCGGCAACAGCAAAAGGCGTGCCCAAAAGTGCAGCTTCGGGGTTTGTGAAGAACGCGAGCTCGTCGCTGCTCCAGGTCGGGTCGACCTCGGAGAGATACATCACGTCCAGATCGTGGAAGGCGCCCGGATTGCAATGTCCCGGCACGAACATGTCGAGCATGATCATGACGGGAAAGGCGTAGTAGTGATAATGGCGGTAAGTAGCGTCAATGGCAGGCTTTGATTGCCCCTTGTTCTGCGTACCTTGATTGAGGCGGTTGAATGGAAAGCGAATGCCGTTGAGAACAGAGGAGCAGCCCGACACGCGCTGAAATTCCACCAGACGATTGGGTTGCCAGAAGGCCGTGGGAATGCCGGGACGGGGTACGCCCTTGTTGTCCCAACAAACGCATGCGAGGTTTTTGGCTGCACCGTCCGGCACTCGACTCGCATTAAGGGATCCCGAGATCGGCACGCCGGCAACGCGAATGGGAAAGACGCAATCCCAGCAAAGGTCCGTGATGAGCTTGCCGCTCATCACCTTTGCGTTGATGCAGCCGACTTCGCCCGCCTTTGCCTGACCGATCAAGATCGAAAGACAGATCGCCATGGCGAAACACGATATGGCCATGCCGTGCAGTATCCACACGAGAAGCGTCACCATGAGCTTTAGCCAACCGACGCGCAGGAACTCCAGCGCGGATGGAAAGACCTGAGAGCGTGAAGGCATTTACTTCGACTCCTTGGAGGAAACATCGCGAGGCGCGACCTCTTCGATAATGAAACGCTTGGCCGTGTTGTCCGCCGTCACGAAAGTGGGCGTGGCGCGAACGTCCCAACGATCCTTCACTTCGGAGGTCAGAAGAAAGACGTGACTGTCGAGGCGGTCGCAAACCGCTTCGTAATGCCCCCAGCCGGGTCCGAGGGTTTTGTCTTCACCGGCCTTCGACCGATCAAAGGCCGTCGCCATGTAGATGAACTGCGTAAAGCCCTCGGCACGAAGGAGCTTGACCTTGTCGAGAACCGCCTCCATTTCAACCTCGCGCTTAGGATTGAAGATGACGAGCACGCTGTTGAAAGGGCGGGCCTCAAGAGGGTTGACCACCTCGCCCGCACGGCGAACGGGATTGCCGTTGGCGTCATTGATGTCGGCCACCACATGAATCGACGGATCGAGCACTCGCCTGATGCTTTTCTCTGCCAAGGGAAGCTCGTCAAAGGTTTGGTTTGTCCAGAAGCGCTTCATCGCCTCCGCCTTTTTCTTTTCCCAGTCGATTTGTGCGACGCGCCGCTTCATCTCCTCGATCATGTCTGGCTCGTCGATTCTGTAGACCGGGCCCTGTTCTCCGAACCGGCACGGATGCTCTTCGGAGCAGTTTTCAAGCTCGATCTTTTCGTTGAGCCATTGATCGTTGTGCAGACCGTCCACCTTGGCTATCAGGGGCGGGTGAGCCGGCCCCTCCTTCCCCTGCATCCGGCTTTCGAGATTGAGTTTTTCAAGCAGACCGGGGGCATATTGAACGCGCACGACCGACGGCACCGCCTTCACCTCGTACTGGGAAAAGAGTGTCGGATCAAGCACGATGTTGGGAATGGGGTCGTACTGCGCTGCCAGCATCTGTATGCGCTTGATCCCGTCGCCGAGCGACACGCCTTTGGGAATCCCGCGCATCACCAGCGTGACATCATCGCGACCGGCATTGCGGGAAAGAATGTCGTTGAGCACGTCGTCTCCGAGCGAATACGAGACGAACACATAGGTCACGTTCTGATGCTTGGGCGCTTCCGTCTCCATCCCAAGACGCTCCCTCGCGTCCGGTATGCGGGCTTCAACGACCGGATTTTCCTCAAGGGCTTTTCGCATCATGTTGATGAACGATGCCGGATGAGCCGGATCGTTCAAAACCGCAGCGATGTCCTCCATCACCAGTGATTCGGATTGCGTCAACGCCCTCCCTTCGGGGCGATCCGAGACGGCCTTTGCTGCATGGGCCGCCTTGGCCGCGCGTTCGAAGTCTTCCGGCGTCAGCCGGCAGTTGTCGCAATTGCCTTCGGTTTCACCTGTTTCGTCTTGCAATTGGCCTTCGGCAAGAGAAGAAGGATCGTCGCCTTTGAGCGTCTTCTCCAACGCCTTTTTGTCATCGGCGAGCTGCCGGGCTATGGCCTCAAAGGCTCCGCTCATCGGATTGGCCTCGATGCCCAACGCTGTGTTGTCGTGGTAGCCCGCCGGAGCCGCCATGGCCGACTTTGCGGCTGTCAGCCACTGCGCTGCATGATCGAGCAGGTGACCAAGCGAGGACACTGGAACGCCAACCGGCTGCAGGAATCTTTCCTCGCTTCGACTCGATGGGAGACGGCTCTCCTCGCTTCGACCCGAATCGGGGAACGCGTTGAGGATTTCCCTCGAATGGGGGGAGACATTCGGAGACTGAGAAGAACGCCTGCTGGCTGCACCGGCGTTCGTGTTCGTAGAAGCCGGAATGTCCGGGAAATAGGTCTGCATATCATGCGTAGCACCCTTCGAAAGCAAATCGCCGTCCTGGTACTTCAGGGCAAAAGCGTTTTCCTGGTTCGCCCTGCTTCTTGCCTCCATCGCCGCACGTTGTTCAGGTGTGGGGTCCATGCGCTTGGCCCGGCCCGTCGCGAAGTCCTCTTCTGTCGGAAGGATCGTGTGCACCTGCACGCCGCCGCGAGTGACCACGCCGCCCGTCTTGGCCTCACGAATCTGCCGGCTCTGCTCAGGTGTCATGCCGGGAATAACGAAGTTTTGCGTGGTCTTGCGCCCATACTTTCGCTCCTCTTCGAGAATGCGCTCGTTTTCCTCAGCCCAACGTTCAGCCTGAGTCTTGACCTTCGGTCGGGGCTTGACGCGGCCTTCCTTGACGGCCTGTTGATACTCGGCCTCCCACTGAGCGGCGAGCGCCCTTGCCTGATCGAGCACGAGCTTCTTTCGCCTCGATATGGGGCGACCCGTGTCGGTGTAGCCCCTCACGCCCTCAAACCTGGGCATTACCTTGAAGGGCGGTAACTTGACGGTGGCCATGGGGCCAAACTTACCGAGACGCGTGCGCACTTCATGCGACTCGCCATCGACTATCGACGCTCTGGGCGCATCGGCAATGCTGTGTTTGGGCTCGTCCGCAATGGAGGGCGCTGCCGGCGTCACACCGGAAAACACCGCCGAGAGACACGCGCAAAGCCAGACATGACGCTTGCGAAACATTATTCTTCCTCAAAAAAGCACATGGGCACGCCCCACGATCTGACTGCCGTTGATCGGACCCCAATAACGTGAATCAAAGGACATAGGCATCGTGCCCAACATCCAAAACTCGTCGGCTTGCAGCACTCTGCGACCGACATAGCGCTTGACGGCTTCATCGTCGAGCGCCTTCAAGTGCGGAAGGCCGCGGGCAAACTGCCGGCCATTGACGAGAATGCGAAAGTCGGGCGTCACTTCAACCGTGTCGCCCGGCCCAGCCGCCAGAAACTTCGCCATCAGCGTCCCGTTCGCGTACACGGGCTCGGCCTGCATCGCATGGTACGCAAAGACCCACCACGGGCGTCTTGTCCTGATGGTCGACAATGAAGACTGTCCCGCGAATGCAGCCCATCACCTGCGAATTGATGCCGATGGAAAAGCGAAATGAAAACAACCACCCCGCAAGGAAGAGAAGCGCACTGATGGCGAAAACCTTCACCCACCAGTTTTTGGGAGGCATGGTGAAGTGAAGGTCAAAGGGCATGCGCAAACGTTCGCAGATCATGGTCCAGTCGATTCCATGTCGGGCACTGTGACCATGTTCATCTTCGTTTGCGTCTTCATCTTTATGGCTTCTTGATTGCGCTTGATCACGTCATCGGGAACGTTCGGGATCAAGTCCTGCGGCTCGATGACGAGTTCGGGCGGGAGCGCAACCGCCATGCCGGCATCGAGCACGATGATGCCTTCGTCGCGCAGTTGAGCGAGCTTTTGATGCACCGTCTCGAAGAGCGGCCCCGTCTTCTCTTCGTCAAAGTTGGTCATTTGAGCTATCGTCACGCCGACCATCATCATGTCCACCGCCATGATCTTCGGATGCTCTGGCTTTGAGACGGGCGGAAAGTAGGAGAAATAAGCGACCATCACCGCCCAGGAAAGCAGGATCGAGACGAGCGCCGTCGTGCCCAATGCACTGAGCAGCCCTTCGGTTTTTTTTGTCTCCTCCGGCGTTGGAGGCGAAGCGCTTCCCTGAGAAACAGGCTTGGCGTTCGGATCAAAGATGGGTTCGCGTAATTCAGGCGTTGACATGTTGTTTGGCTGTTTCAATGAAAAGGTCGCAAGGATCGGGCGTGAAACAGTTTGTCAACGCAATCAATTTACGAGGCGACGGTTTCGGCAAATTCGGGCGAATCGAGAGAGTACAGAACGGTCCCGGACGTTCAATTTTGGTAAATTCTGGTACCATATTCCCAAAATTACACGCCCTTTTGGGAATATAATCCCAAAATGTTCCAAATCTGCAGGTTAGCTCATCATGTTCAACTTTCCCTACATTCGCCGCGAGCTCGAAGCCCCCATCTTAAGAGGCACACTCCGCAATCGAGCGGAGCTGATTCTCGGTCCTCGCCAGGTAGGTAAAAGTACAATGCTCGATCATCTTGTACAGAACCAGCGTTTCATTAAGCTCACCGGAGAAGATGAGGACGACCTGAGCATCCTTGCAGATCCGAAGACATTTCTCACGCTAACGCAACAATTCCCAAATGTCATCATTGACGAAGCGCAGTTTGTACCGAACATTGGCCGCGTGATCAAGCGCTTAGTCGATAACAACACAACGGACTCGCGCATCTTCGTAACCGGTTCCAGCGCCCTGGACCTTGGTGGCCATCTCAAAGAATCTGCAGCCGGCCGCTTCAATTCGTACAACCTTTGGCCTCTTTCTCTGGAAGAACTTGCCGAACACAGCAGCTGGATCGAAGTCAAGCGTCAAATCAATGATCGCATGATCTATGGTTGCCATCCTGATGTAATCAATGATCCGGCCCATGCCAAAGAGTATCTTCTCGACTTCACGGATTCCATTTTGTACAAGGACCTGTTCAAACTGGCTGAAGTCCGGAAGCCTACCGATCTCACGAAGTTGGTTACGTTCCTTGCAGCTAACGTTGGCTCCGAAATCCGCTACGGTTCCATCGCTTCCGAACTAGGCATTCAAAATAAGACTATCGAACGCTATGTCGATTTATTGGCCTCCTGTTTCATCTTGAAGGTTGTTCCTTCGTGGTCGAGAAACCCAACGGCAGAGCTCAAACTCAGTAAGAAAATCTATTTCTACGACAATGGAATTCGCAATGCGCTATTGAAGAACTTCGCGCCTGTGCCTGCACGCGAAGACAAGGGCGCTCTTTGGGAAAACCTGTTCTTCACCGAACGCTTAAAGCTCCATGCCTTCAGGCGAGACGGCGGAGAAATCTATTTCTGGCGAACCAAAAAGCAGCATGAGATGGACTTTATCGAGATTGTGAACGGCACCATTGCTGCCTTTGAGTGCAAGGCTGGCAACAAAATCAACTCCACCTCAATCAAAGCATTCTCTCGCGCCTATCCGAACATTCCGGTGACAGTTGTCTCCCCTGACAATATTGACCAAGATCCGGCGGAGCCTGCGAGCTTAGCAAATGCATTTGACGCCCCTCCAAATCCCTGACCGTCCCGACGGTAAGTCTTCAATTTGGCAAATATTGGGATTATATTCCCAGAATGTTCGGCTTTTTTGGGATTATAATCCCAAAATGTTCCGTTGATAGTCTGATCAGGCCGGGCTTTTGACTACGACGTGGCCGGGAAGTTCGTGGGCGACCTCAAGGTGGGCTACATGTCGACCTACAAGGATCTCAACCTCGGCATGAGCTACAGCCTCTCTGCGGGCGATGCCGGACGGCAGAATCATACCCTTGAGCTGACGATGCGGGTCGACTTCTGACGACGCGCAAACAAAGCGGGCATGCTCTTCCAAAACATGGGAGAATATGCCCGCGCTTCAGGTTTTGCTATTGCAATTGCGGATTCGTTTGCTTGCCGCGATCGTGGGAACATCCCTCGTTAACCTTAAAAAAGCAAAACGGCCCAATCACTGTGGTGGTACTCAGTGAGCGGGCCGCTTCAAGGAGTTGATGATCATGCACTACTGTGATCTCAACGCCATCATTGTCCAAGTTCTCGGCAAGGTTGTCAAGTTCCTCTTGGCGATTTTGTTGTTGGGCTGGCCTATGAGCGCGTTCTAAGCTGAGCACTATTTTGCAAGGCCCCTCCTCAGTCGCTTCGGCGCTGGGGAGGTGACGTGTCTCCCGAAATGAGTAGCGCCAAGACTTCCGAAACGACAAAGCCATGCCGAAGTCCAAATCTACCCGCAAGAACAAGAAATATCGCCCGACGACGGGACGCATTCCCGTCGGATTGATGCACAAGCTGGAAGTCCCGGAATCCCGCATCCAGAAGTTGAAGCAGAAACACGACGCGGCGCTTCTGCGCATGTACATGGGATCCGACAATTGGCAGGATCGCTGTGAGCTCTACTCGGTTCTTCGTTTTGGCGAATCGCTTTGCAAGCATGTCGAAAACGGCGAAGCCATTGCCGCCCGACTCCGCGAAGCCATGCATCTCCTTGCCAAGGAGCCGGAGTTGACCGAAAACGGCCAGCGAAATCTCGATCTTGTTCGCGAAGCGCTCGATCTTGTCGAGGGCATCTGGCGCGTTGTCTCGGTTGAGGATTTCGTCAAGGCTGCGCATGCCCTCAAGATGGAAGAAGATGCCCAATGGCAGCGTTTCCGCTTGACCGAGGACGGCGTCGAACGAAAGGTCGTGGCCCAGGATAGCTAGAAGATGCCCATGCAAAACCGCCCGGCTGGTCACCCTCGCCGAGCGGTTTTGTCTTGATGCAACAAGCTCACGTCAACGAGCAAGCCTGTTGCACAACGCAGTCAATCAGAATCGATACTGCGCATTGAGCATGAGCTTCGTGGCCGAACGCTCTTCGTTGCCCCAGTCATAGCCGGCATTGAGGCCGAAGCGGAAGTTGTCCTTCTCGGCGGCAAATCCAAGGTTCGTGCGGACCTTGACATCGTCGGCGAAGGTGAAGTTGTAGGTGCTTTCAGCACCTGCGAAACGCACCTTGCTGTCGATGTCGCGATCGCCCACGGTCGGAACCACGGCGAACGAGAAGTTCGGGCTCAGCTTGAAGCCGTTCGTCTCGAATGCCTTGGCGATCGTTGCGCCGATCGGGAATTCGACGGCGGTCGCATGGGCGTCGTCAACCTGAGCGCCGTGACCGTTGTCGTAGCCGTCACCGCGGACATGGTAGATGTCCATGCCGACGAAGGGCGTGATTGCAACGACGTAGTCCCAAGTGCGCTGAGCCTGCACGCCGAGCGAGTAGACGGCGGTCGTCGTGTCGGTGTCGACGTCGGCTACACCGCCCATCGTGAGATCAGACTTCACGAAGGTCATCGAACCGTCGGCGAGAAGGTCGATGCCGCCCACAGAGGTCTTGCCGTAGACAGAGAGACCGTAGAAGTCGAAATCGTCCTTGACGCCCACGTCGTCGTTTTCGCTGTCGCCGGTGCCAGCCGTGAAGGCAGCGCCGAGGACGCCGTTCGAGAGTGCGACGTCACCGCCCACCACGAGGCCGTAGGCATCGGTGTCGACATGAATGGACTGAGCGCCGGAGGAAAGGCCGTTGAGCTTCGTCTTGCCGCCCGTCACCTGAGCCCACAGACGGTTGCCTTCGCCCTCAAGGGCTTCGCCTCGAACGGCGTCGCGCAATTCAGACGCGCGGTCGTAGGCCGTCGTGAAGACGGCGGCAGCGCCCGCAGTGTTCATCGCGGCGTCAAAGCGTGCGGCAATTGCCGCATTGGACAAACCTTCCGTCTCCGTCAGAAGCTCGTTTCCGTAGGCATTGCCGGCTTCAGTGGCGGCGTTGGCAAGTTCATGCCCCTGCATCAGGTCGCCGTAGACGAGTGCGGCATCCATGAGCTTGGTCGTGAAGGAGCCGTCATCGTTGACCGTGAAGTCCCAGAGCTTGTTGCCTGCAACCAACGTTTCTTCCGTATTCCAGAAAGTGGCACCAGCAACAGTCGTAAGCTTGTACGTTTCGCCATTCTTCAGCTGGCCGATGATGACGGCCTTGGAAGCTGCATCAACGTCAAACGTCGTGCCGGTGATGAGTGCTTTGTCCGTGGTGAGGTCGGTCACATCGGCCACCAACACCGAACCTGCAGCGAATTTCACCGTGCCGGCCGCTTCATTCGCAGGCGCGGAGGTCAGCGTGCCATAAACGACGAGAGAACCCGCCGTAACATCAATGGGCTTCGCAACGTAGGCGGCAGCCAGCGTCTTGCCTTCACCCTTGCCCCAGGTAAGGGTCTTGTCGGCGAAGAGCTTCACGAAATCGGCATCGGTGTCGGTTCCGAGCACGACGTAGCTGTTTTCACCCACGATGACGTTGCCGTCAAGCGTGGTCTGATTGAGCACAAGACGGGAAGCATCGGTCACTTCCTGACCATCCACCCAGGTCGGGTCGAGGAAGAACGTCAGGCCCTTGATCGAGCCTTCGCCGATCGTCAGATCGCCGCGTTCGCCATCCTCGCCGGTCTTGCCGATGTTGATGGTGGCATTGCCCTCAGAGAGAGCCACGATCTTGTCGGCGGAAACGGCACCCGTAACGGTGGTCGTACCATCCTGACCAAAGGACAGTTCGGCAACCTTCGTCTTGCCGGTGGCATTAGACGAAATGGCGGACGTACCCGACATCTCAAGCTTGTTGACAATCAGCTCTGCACTGTTGACAGCAACATTAGCATCCTGAGCCTTGACAGCCTCGACCGTAAAAGCACCGTTCTGAGCCGTCAACGTCGCTTTCTGCGTCAGATTGACCGTCGCGGAAAGCGTGCCCGCCTTTTGGTCAGATTCGCTGCCAAGCGTGACGCCGCCCTTTTCGCCGGAAGCCGTCACGGTCTTGTCGCCCGTGGCGTCCTTGAAGGTGATGAGCTCGCCCGAAGCATCTGCACCACCGACCAGCGTCAGCGTCTTATCCTGAGAGACTGTAACCTTGGTGCCGCCGTCCACGACGAGTGTCTTGCCGCCCACAGTCTTGTCCACCGTGACGGTGCCGTTCTGATCTGCGCTGGCGTTGAGATCCGTACCGCCGAGAGTGATGTCCTCAGGCGTCTTGTCGAGGTCGAGATTGGGCAACTCATCGCCGGTAATATCGACCAAGGTGCCGGTAAATTCAAGCTTGCCCGTGTTCAGAATGGACTGAGCATTCTTCGCGTAAACGATGTTGTACTTGCCGTCGGTAAGCGTGAGCGTACCGCCTTCTTCAAATACGAGTCCGCTGTGCTTGAGTGCACCCGCATCAATGTTCAAGCCATCAGCATTGAGAGCATTCGTGAAGATCTGGCCGGAAACCGTCACGAGGCTTGACGAGCCGCCTATCGTGAGCTTGCCTGCCGCAAGATCAATGGCGGTGACATTCATCGTGCCGCCGGTGAGCTTGAAGTCACCACCTTCAGCCCCCTTGAAGGTTTCCACTGTGAAGGATTTGGCGGACTGAGCGTCGAGTTCGAACTTTCCGTTGGCATTGAGCGACGTGACCGTAAACGTGCCTTTGTCCGCAATGCTGGCACTGCCCTGCGTTGCATTGAATGTTCCAACATTAAGAACTGCGTTGTCGCCCGTCACCATCAGACGTGCCGAGGCCGGCTCCGTGCTCTGAGGCGCGATGTTGACCGTGACCGCATCAAAGTCGTACGTTCCGTTCGACACCATGATGACGCCGTCATTGGCAGAACCATCCTTTCCTACGAGATGGATTTCCGACAAGGCAAGTTCCGCCTTGCCGCTTGCACCATCGCCGATGTTGGAAAGCATGCCGCCCGCCAATTCGAGGATGTCCTCAGAGAACGTCGTCGCGAGCTTTTCTCCCGAGATCGTGAATTCATCGTCCTCTTCCAGATAGAGGCTCCCCGTCTCAAGCTTGTAGTGCTTGGCGTGCAGGCCGCCGTAGTTTGTGACCTTTGTGCCGTTGCCGAAGACCACCTTGCCTGCGCCGGTCACATCGATTTCAGCAGTCTTCTTGCCTTCTTCAGACTTGTTGATCAGCTCAACCCCGTTCAGCGTCAGCGTGCCGTCGACCGTCATCTGAGAAGCGTTGCTGAACGTGCCGCCCGCAAGGGTGAGGTTCTTGAACGCATTTTTGGCAGAATCCTTGCTCTCGCCGAAAGTGAGCGTCTTGCCGGCGGCAATGTTGAACGCAACGTCGGAATCGGCTAGAATCTGCCCCTGAATGTCAGCATCCCCATTGAAGTTCAGGGTATTGGCAACATAAAGCCTCGTGCCTTCTTCGGTCGAGACCAGACCGTTCAAGGTCGTCTCCTTGGAAAGAAGAGAGACGGACGTATCGAGCTTTGACGGCATCCAGTCGCCCAAACTCTCAACCAGGTCATGGCGCTTGATCGTGAGCGCATGGTCTGCCGTCACGGTGGTTTCATCCCCCTTGAGGATGATGTGGCCATTGCTTGTGGCATAAATGCCGTAAGAAGGCTTTCGTTCAGCTGCGGCTTCAATCAGCGCATTGCCTTCAACGGTAACGTTGCCGATTTCAGAAACCAGAGCATAGGCACCGCTGGAACGACTATCGGCAGTGACGGTTAAATTCTTGGCGACGCGGATTGAACCGGGATTGTCAACGTTGGTATTCTCGTTAAGATTCCAGTCGTTGTACATGCTGTAAATGCCGTATGCACGACCGTTGGCCTTCGCATGAACCTCAAGGTCCCCCGCCACATTGACGACGGGCCTCGTCGGGTCATTGGCGGACGAAACCATGCCCCAAGCCATGCCCTCAGGACTTGTAGTCAAAACATTGAACGTGGTCTTGTCTGCATTGAAGTTCGTCACAACGGTACCGACCTTGGCATCAGGCGTCGGATCCATTGCAATATAGCCGATGGCATCAAGAACGTCGTCAGACTCCGGATTGCTGCTGTTCTTTTGAGTCCCGTTCTGAATCACGACGACGTTCGTCTCATTGCCCTCAAAGGTAAGCGTGCCGTGCTTGTTGTAAATCCCAACAGCATCCAGATTCTCAACAAAAGTATCGCTTGTGACTTCCAGCTCGATGGAGACATTTTTCAGCGTCGTCTGAGTGCCGTCAGCCTTCATCAGAACGCTCATGGTGGTCCAATTGTCATCCAGGTACTTTTCATTGGCATAGCCGAAGGACGCAAAATCCTCGAAGTTTTTCTGCGTCCGAATCAGGTCGATCGTGGCCTGATTGATGACGGCCTTGATGTTGCCTGGCAAGCTGCTGTCTTGCTTCAAGAGATGGAGCGCGCCGTCAAAGTCCGTCGTGCGTTTGATTCTGTCGTCTGGAGAGGAAGAAGTGTATGTCGTCTTGATGAGCGACCACTCGCCCGCCTCACCCGGCTTCACGTCCGGCTTCACGTCCGCGTAAGCCGCATGGCCCATTGTGGCAAGCGCAGACGCCGTCGCGACACAAAGAAGCGTTTTCCTTACGCCTCCCTTGTGTTTAGAGGAAGGAAGGAAGGAAGGAAGGAAGGAAGGAAGGAAGGAAGGAAGGAAGGAAGG
>OICL01001053.1_pt1 | contig 12663 bp, 9 predicted proteins | sample 1581231 | NCBI WGS metagenome assembly OICL01 (sample SAMEA3882542, study PRJEB24775) | human gut metagenome | biome: human-associated habitat; feature: intestine environment; material: feces | place: Netherlands | collected 2009/2010 | reverse complement strand
CCAAGAAATAATCAGATATGCGTTTCATTTGATCGTAAAGAACAGTTGCATGTACAGGTGTCCAACCCTTTTCATATACACAGTTAGCATTAATTTCATCATACCCAAGATCAACCATATGCTTAATAGCATCATATAAGAAGCTGATATTACCTGGAGCAATTGTAATCTTGCTTCCCATATGATTCCCACGTTTCATCCAATCTGACGCAGCATCGACAGCTATGTCATAACTTGGACCACCATCTGGAAAAACTCGGCAGGAATCATGTAATTCTTTATTCCCATCAATAGTCACTGAGAAAGATAATCTATTGGCCCACTTACGAAGAAATGCTTGTACTTTTTCGTCCCTGTATAAAACACCATTTGAACAAATAGAGAACATAGTTTTCATGGCCCAAGGATGATCCAACTCTATGAGTTTATCCATAATATAAGTACAGATTTGATCTATAAGCTCTATCTCAAGAAAGGGTTCTCCTCCAATGAAATCTACAACCAATCCAGGAGATTTCTCTGGATTGATATAAGATTTAAAACCTTTTTCACCTGATACAACTAAATCAAAGAATTTCTTAGCTGTTTCAAACGACATTCGATTTTTTCCTTTGTGTCCTTGGTAACAATATAGACATGCAAGGTTACAATCATCAGTTACTTGAAAAGTGATACTCTGTGTTAATATTCTTTGTCCGTCATCAGTTTTTACCTTCTTAGATGGATAAAGTCTAGCTATCTGATCCGAATATTGTTCTGTCCTTTTCATGCTATCCCCTCTAATTCTGGAATCTCACAATTACATTTAATAGTAATAGTCATTTCATCAGAATTATTTGGAATAATCCAACTATACTGATGACCTTCGAGGCATTCTGGGATATATTCCTTTTCCATCTCATTTGCAAGAGCAGCATACTTTCTCTGTAATTCTGCACCACGTTTATTGTAAGACATAAGAGTATCTCCATTGATGAGTTCTAAATCGCTTGGATGTGATTCAATAACTCTCTGTACAATGTCTTTTACGAAGTTTAATTCAAAATTAACTCTTTCAAGCTCTGTAGCTTTTTCTTTATCAACCTTTACGATTATTTTTCTCATATCCTTATATTCCTTTCATTCTTAATTATTTATCAGAAGCTGTTTCCGTTTTTTCTTTAGTTTCTTCTTTAGTTTTTTCTGTTGTTGTTTCAGTGGTCTCAGTAGGAGCTATGGTTTTATCTGTAGCTAATGAGATATTAATAACACTTCTTTCATTGGAGATTTCTTCTGAAATACTCTCAATTTTCATTCCAGTATAATCTTTCTGGGTATTCCCATAAATAATTCTAAAACCAGTTCTATTCTCGTCAGTGATCATATCTCTGATTGTATTCAAGGATTTATCAGAGTTGAAGATAGAAATAGTAGCCACGATATTTCTATTCATATCATTTCCCAACCCATCTTTATATCCTTCATATGAATATGTATCGTTAGCACGAGTAATAGTTAGTTCTTGTCCATCTTTTAAAATAAGTTTCATAACAATTCCTCCTGTAATTTAAACATGGACCAAAGCATTACACTTTGATCCATGATCCGTTTTGTTTTACAAATATTTTTCCTGATTTACGGGTGATTCGACAGAAACCATTTCCGGTATGCCCTGTTTCATTTGTTCCATCAGGTGATTTAAATGATTGATTTCCTGCTATAGTTTGCGCATTGGTAAGGTAGTAAGAAGAATTTACATAATTACCACTTGGATAATTAGCAGCAGTAGCTGAAGTGTAAACATATCCTGAACCTCCGCCATTATAGCCTTGGTAGTTAGTGCTATCACTATAATCAGAACATGCACCACCGCCATACCATCCACCTCCGCCACCGCCGGAACCATAATTATAATTAGTTCCAGAAGTTGTTGCAGAACCACCTTGACCAAACGAACCATTTGTACCTGCAGCAGTTTGTGTAGCTCCATATCCAGAAGCAGAAGAACCACCAGTAGTTCCACCGCCATATTTTGTTGTAAGCGAATTTTCTGATGATGAACCTCCACCGCCACCAGCGACAATAACTCTAGCATAAAGATCATTTTTTTCTATACGAACATCGGTTGCACCGCCGCCGCCTTGTCCATAACTACTATAATTATAAGTTCTTGAACAACCTTTTCCTCCTCCGTTAAATCCACCAGGTGTTTCACCTGTTGAAGTTGTAGCTTCTGGTTGTCCACCAACATAAATATATAAATCCGTAGAATTTTTAGTTAGAGTTATGGTTCCGACAGAATATCCTCCAGCACCACCATAATAACTACTATATGAACCTCCTTGAGCACCCCAGCATTCTATTGTATATTTTCCTCTTGGAAGTGATATAGCTTGAGCTGTTCCTGTATAAGCAAAATCCATTACGGCATTAGCGCCAGCATCATAAATTTTATTGTTCATCTTCATAAATACTGGAGCTGCTTTTTTAATTTCATTGTTCATTTTACAATGTAGAGTTTTCTTTTTGATATAACAGGTAATCCTACAATAGCCATTATCAGAATGACCAGTTTCTGTAGTGCCAGAAGGAGATTTAAAAGATTCATTGCCAGATAAATTAGAAGCATCAGAAAGATAGTAAGATGAATTTAGAAGACAGCCTTGAGGATAGTTAGAAGCAGAAGAGGAAGTATAAACGTAACCAGAACCACATCCGCCACCGCAATCATCATCTCCAGAACCATCAGGATAAGTACCTTGTCCACCGTACCATCCTCCGCCACCGGCTCCACCATAACCTGAAGCGTAATAACATCCAAAACCACCGAAACCAAAACCAGCAGCACAGTTAGAAGAAGAATTTGTGGTGCCTTGTGAATTAATAGCACTTAAAGATGAATATGAAGCAGTTTGAGATCCACCATACCCATATGAACCACATCCAAAATTTCCCCTAGTACCAGATACACCACCTGCATACCCGCCACTACAATTAGGACTACCATCAGAACCACCGCCACCTGCAACGATAACACGGGCGTATAAAGAAGCACTTCCAATACGAATATCAGTAGCGCCACCACCACCTTTATAATTGTATCTATATCCACCACCATTGAAACCTCCGGGATAGATTGAATTTGATGCTGATGTAACAGAATTTCCAGATCCACCAACATATATGTATATAGTAGTTTTTTGAGTCAATGTTAAAGTTCCTGTAGAATAGCCACCTTTTCCACCATAACTAGAATTAGAACGATAACCTCCCTGTGCTCCCCAACATTCAAGAACATATTTTCCGGGTTCGAGGGTTACAGATTGAGCTTTACCTGTATAAGCAAAATTCAATACACTTTTTTCCGAGTTTCCACCGTACACAGAAGATACAGAACAAACAGCAGTACAATTGTTATCACATGAAGCTTCACAAGAAAAGCCGCATGAGTTATCACAAGAACCACCACATCCACCTGTACAGGTTCCTTTGCATCCGCCAGTGCAGTCATTGGCGCAAGTGGTAGTGCAAGTAGTATTACAAGTGCCAGAACAACCACCAGAACAGGTAGAATCACAACCATAACAACCAGTATAACAACCGGAATCACAATTTCCTGAGCAATTACTTGAGCAAGATCCACCACAACTGGTGCAATCGTTGGCACAAGAAGCAGTGCAAGTATGCTCGCAATCATAAGCACAAGTAGCAGTACATGCAGCATTGCAATCATTAGAGCACCTTTGAGCACAGGCGCTTGTACAGTCTCCATCACAGTTGTTCCCACAGCCAGTACATCCAGTAACACAAGCATTTGTACAAGCTCCAGTACAGTCATTAGCACATTTGGCAGTACAGTCAGAACAAGTACTTCCTGAACCTCCCTTACAAGTTCCATCACAATATCCAGAACATCCACCAGTACAGTTAGTAGAGCAAGAACCACCACAAGAACCACCACATCCACCAGATGATGAATGAGTGCAGTTGGTAGCACAAGAAGTTCCACATCCACCAGAGCAAGCCATAAGCCTCACCTTCCTTTCAGTCTTTTATTCATAAGTAATCCAAATATCTCCATTCTTTCCGTCACTAGCTGCAGGTTCCGTTGTTGAAAGATGAATACCTATTTCAGCTAATGACCAGCTTACGTTTCCAGATCCATTTACAGATTTACTTGTATTTCCTACAGTAACAGTTCTTGTTGTTCCCCAATTAGCAGTAGTAATATTAGCTGTACCATCAAAATTCGTACCATTAATAGTTCGTGCGGTTTTTAGTTTTTTAGCAGAGCCGCCACTACCTGTTCCGTGAAATATAATCGGCATAGTTAAGCCCTCCTTTTATAAATCTATGTGTTCCCAACCAGAGTTCGTTTTTACGTATAATCCATATTGTGTTGGGTTCAAATTTGTAATTCTGCAGAATCCATTGCCTGTGTGACCAGTTTCTGCTGCTCCTGTAGGAGAAGTAAAAGAAGTGTCTCCTGCGATAGTCTGAGCATTTGTGAGATAATGAGTAGAATTTAGTAGACATCCGTTAGGGTAATTTTTAGCTGTAGAAGAGGTATAAACATATCCTGAGCCTCCTCCACCCCAACGTCCATCAGAGTCAGAATCACTGTCATAGGCTCCGCCGCCACCGTACCAGCCACCGCCTCCACCACCACAAGAGTAGCCGGAAGCATTTCCGCCTTGACCAAAAGTAGCCTGAGTGCCTGTATTCCAAGTTATACCACCTGCAGTTTGTGAGGCACTACCGCCAGATCTATTTTGACCAGTAGTATAAGAACCGGTAGTGTTATTATAATAGCCATCTCCACCATATTCTCCACCGCCACAACCACAAGGATTAGCATTGGCACTTGTTACACCAGCTCCGCCGCCACCTCCGGCTACGATAACTCTTGAATATAGAGAATTTTGACCTATACGAACATCTGTAGCTCCGCCACCACCTCTACCAGAAGAAATACCAGTTCCTCCACCATTGAATCCTGCAGTAGTAGAAGAGGAAGATCCAGCTCCACCAACAGATACATAAACAGTAGTCGTTTTAGCAAGAGTAATTGTGCCTTTGGAGTAACCACCATATCCGCCAATGTAACTACTATAAGTTCCTCCTTGACCACCCCAGCATTCTAAAGTATACGTACCTGGTTTTAGAGTTTTAGATTGTACTGAACCTGTATAATTAAAATCCATTATGTCGTTCTTAGCCTGAGTAAGATATATTACATCTGATAATTTAGTGATTTTTACATGTCCATTACCAGAATGACCAGTTTCTGTAGAACCTGTTGGTGAAGGGAATGATTTGTTGCCAGCAATGGTTTGAGCATTAGAAAGATAATAAGTAGAATTTAATAAACATCCAGAAGGATAATTTGAAGCAGTGGTAGGAGTATAGACATAACCTGATCCACCACCAGCAGAATCACAATGTAATCCACCTCCGTACCAGCCACCGCCTCCACCAGGCGCTACATCTGTAGAATTACTGGCTGATGCTCCACATCCGAATTTAGCTTGGACGGAATACCTATTAGGTTCCTCTGATGATCCTCCTGTACCAAAAGTAGTTTGTTTTCCGCCAGTGCCATGATAAACGCGGTTTGATAATCCATCTTGTCCTGTAGTACCTCCGCCAGCACCACCATTAGCTGCATTATTACTAACGTCATATCCTGCAGATCCTCCGCCGCCTGCAACAATAATTCTACTTAATAGTGAGTTTGTATCTCGAATGTTATTTATAAAATAAGATGAGTGTGAAAATACAGGACTCATTAAAGAAATATCAGAAGCTCCGCCGCCATTAAAACCACCAGCAGTTCTAGTATTAAAGACGCCATTTTGACCTTGCCCTCCTACTGTTATATATATAGTGGTATTAGTTGAAACATTTAAAATACCAGTAGAATAGCCACCTTTTCCACCATTACCATAAGTTCCGTTTGATTGATTGCTATTTCCACCTTGTGCTCCCCAACACTCAAGTTTATATCTACCAGGAGTCAATGTAGCAGTCTGGACTGATCCAGTATAATCAAAATTCATAACTGCACCATTAGAATTAGCAGAACCAATACCGTACATTTTGTTATTATTTAATTTGAAATAGAATGCAGTAGCCTTTTTCATTGAATTGTTTATTCTGGTATATAGTGCCGTATTCTTGCATTCAATAACAGTAATTCGACAATAGCCGTTACCAGAGTGCCCTGTCTCAGATGAACCTGTGGGAGAAACAAAAGAATTATTGCCTGCTATGGTTTTAGCATCAGACAAGTAATAAGAAGAGTTAAGTAAACAGCCTGATGGGTAATTAGAAGCCGTAGAAGAAATATACACATATCCAGAACCACCGCCACCAGGAATATTTTCGGAACCGCCACCATAGCCTCCATACCAACCGCCGCCACCGCCACCGCATTCTCCAGAAGTATAACTAGAAGCAGCTGCTTGTCCAAATCCGCTACCACTTGTTGCAGTACCAGCGCTAGCACCAGTTGAAATTCCGCTTACGCCACCACCAGAGCCACCATTCCCATCATCAGATGCTCCACCGCCACCACCAGCTACGATAACACGAGCATAAAAAGAGTCTTGGTTAATACGTATATCAGTAGCGCCAGCACCACCAGAGCCACCATGATTCGTTGAACTCCAATCTCGACCAGAGCCACCGCCGTTAAAACCACCAGCTCTAATTGCACCAGATCCAGAAGCTTCAGAACTTACACCTCGACCACCAACATAAATATATAAAGTAATTTTAGTATTTAGAGAAATGGTTCCAATAGAATAACCACCTTTACCGCCAGTATATGAATTGTCAGTACATCCATTTCCACCCTGAGCACCCCAACACTCCAATTTATATATTCCTTTAGGCAATGTTATACTCTGAACAGCACCAGTATAATTAAAATTTAAAATATCACCAGTTTTAATATTATTAGAATCAAACCCCTTAAGTTCTTCAGGCGCTCCGCTATAATACAATTTATTATTTACTAAGTCCTTAAAACAATATTTTTTATTATTATCTTTATATGGAATAAGGTTTAATATTAAATTTGAACCATCATAGAATTTAAAAGAGTATATATTTACATTGCTAAGTTTACTTATTGTGCCGTTCGTACACACTGCACCAATATGAAGTTTATTCGGAGCGGAATTTGATGAAACTGTATGTGTATATATTTTTGTTCCGTCACAATATACAGTATCTGGAGTGATTTTATAAGTATGTTTCCCATTTGGATTATATTTATTTTTATCTAATGTTTTGCTTGTTCCGAAATGATCTATTCTTATAGCACCGTTAACTACAAACATAGTAAAACTTGTGGAATCAGTTCCAGATTCTGTAGTTCTTGAACCAAAAATTGCACCAGTATCACTACCAGTACCGGTATATGCGCATGTAATTTCTATAGTACTATTACCATTAACTGTGACTCCAGAAAAAATATACTGTTGTCCGGTAAAACTTATATAATCTATTTCTTTACTCATCGCCATACACCACCCACATATCACCAGGTTTACCATCAGTTGTCTTAGGTTCTTCAGTAGAGAACGTCACATTCCTTAACTGAGATTTCATAATATCTGACTGATAAGCAGTTACAGCCCCATTAACGACCGGTTTATTCTGTAATCCATTATAATCAGTTGTGCCCGGATCACCTTTATCTCCATAAACACCTATAACTGTTGGAGTAGTGTACAAATGATTATTGTTTGTCAAAACAAATTCATGATAACACCACAAATATTTGTTTGTAGATGTCATAACCTGAGCAGAAGTCGCCCACCCAGTAGTTTCCTTAGTAACACTTTGAGATTGAGAACTAGCAAGATAATGAGGGATAACACTTGATATGCCGACTCCCTGATCACCTTTAGGTAATGTAAAATTCAATATAGCATCTGTATCGGTGCCAGAATTAGTTACTGCAGCTGAAGAACCAGTTTCGGCAGTACCAATTTTAATAGTTGCATTCTTACCAACTCCGGCAAGACATTGTTCACCTTTATAAATTGCCATGTTATCGCCTCCTTTTATAAATCATTTCTTATAACAATAGTAATGGGAATATCTACAGTTGGTTTCTCGGTTGCTTTTATAGTAATTTGATTTGTAGTCTGTCCTCCGTCAGCTAACATTGCATTTTGGTAAGCTTCAATAGCAGCAGATGAAGCATTAGAAGCATAATCTATTTCTACAATATTTGAAGAAGTTACTCCAGATACGGATAATACATAACTATATGGGGCAGAAGATCCAGTCCATTTACTTGCTGTGAGAGTAGTATTAACAAGTGTACTTTTCTTTGCATATGTTTTTTCTGATTTAGTACTTGAAAACGTACTGTTGGCTGTTACAGATGAGTCGTTAATAACATTTGCAGAATCATATTCATCAATAACATTGTAATAGGTATTTGCGTTTAAAGTTCCAGCTTTCTTTTTTGCAAGATAATCAGCCTTTGTAATTTCAACAGGAACATTAAGTCCCATCTGAGATAAAGTAATGTCGGCAGTGCCATCGAATGAAGCACTACCAATCTTTCTTGCAGTAGCTAATTTTACAGCTGCGTTCGCATTTCCACCGGCTGAAGATGATCCAGCATAATTATGTGTGTGTCCAGTAGGAGATTTCCCATTTAGAGCAGTTGTAATAGCATTTTGAGTCATGGTACCATCTGTAGCCGACCCAGTTTCAGTATAAAGCTTAGTTATTCCTAAGTAACTTGATGTACCTACAGAATATGTCGTATTTGTAGGGATTACCCATGCACCATCTGCACGAAGAAACTTTAATTGTTCTCCTATATTAGGTGCAGGAACAAGACCAGCACTTCCGGCAGAAGAAGAAGTAGCACCCTTCATGTTTCCATAAGTATGATCGGTAAATAATGCATCTGCAGGCACTGACTTACCAAGTGTATATGAACAAGCTACTGGTTTACCACCTGAGAAATATACTGGCTGAGTTGATGATCCAGCATTAGAAGTAAGAGCAGCGGCAGATGATGCGCTACCTGCAGAAATAGCATATTTAACACTTTTTGTGGCATCAGCAGTATTGTCAACGTTGCCTAATCCGACTTCACTTTTAGTATGCGTATGTGAAGACGGAGCTTTCCCGTCAACTAACTCTTTTAATATTTTACCCTGTGCAGCAGATAGAGACTCAGTTGTAGAGCTGCTTATTAGATTATCCTGAATACCTCGCCAAGTGTCACTTGAAGGAGGCGTATAGCCAAGAGCGCTTATTACATCGCTTTTTGTAAGATCAGCTTTTACATAAGAGAGTTCTGACCATTTATGCGTACCATCTCCCACTTTATGTTTACCGAATTTATCACTTGTAATTGCTATTTCTCCACTTAAAAGAACAGGATTATTTTTATTCCAATTAGCTTCCGTATCATATTTATGTTTGATTCGTATATTGAGATTTTGTTCTCCCATTGTGCACCTCCCTTTTTTAATTTTTATTTAAATAGATATAATCTATAATTTTCATATTTAGTAAAGCAGCCTCATAAAAGAGGCCACTTTCATTTAAACAGATGTCCCACAATTTAAAATAAGAGTATTGGCTCCATTAGTTAAATAATCAGTATTTAAACTTTTAACACTAAGAGCAACATTTCCTCCACCGTTAAATGCTACAGCATCAGCAACGGCACCTCCAGTAAGAGAGAAATTTCTTGATGCTGCAAGTTTTGTTGCAGAAGCAGCATTACCTGTACAAGCAGCCGCAGAAGTAGCAGTCGTTGCGTTACCCTGAAGAGCACCTGCAAAAGTAGTAGCAACAAGTTTTCCAGCAGTTGTATCAAGATATACACCTGTATCAAATACCTGTTCTCCAATACCAGTTGCTGCACTTGTAGTACCAGTTACATAAGCCTTTGCAGTAGTATTAAGAGTATTCTTTACTTTCTGGTCAGTTGTTTTGTAACCTTTTCCTTCAACAAAAGCGGCAACAGCTTTTGAAGTTGGAAGCTTAGTAGAAGTAGAAGCAGCTGCGATAGAAGAATCTACCTGTTTTGTAGCAGCTTCACCTACTGTAATTTCTCCAGACTTAGCACTTGTTGTAAGATTCTGTGTTGTAGTGGAATACTTAACAGTAGTAACGATTTCATCACCAGATGGTACAACAATCCATTTTGGATCCTTTGACATAGCGACTACTAAGTCACCGACCTTAGCTGTCACAGCAGCTCCTGTATAAGAATTATCAGCAGCTACAGAAACCTGAGTAATTACTTTATATGTATCGCCTATTACAACAGAAGATGTAGGAAGAGCAGTAGCAGTACCATTAGTTCCAAGTGTTCCTTTAAACACCATTGCATCAGAAGCAGCAATAGAACTTGAAATTTTGGCATCTACATACTGTTTTGTTGTTGGCTGTAAAGCATCAGTTGGATCGGCTGCAAGCGTTACTGTACCTGTGAATGTACCACCGGCTTTTGGCATAGCCGCGTCTGCTTTTGCACCCTGAGCGGATGTAGCATAGGCACCTGAAGCTGTGTAAGCAGCAGAACCTAGCCCTTTAACAGCAATATTGTCAGTAGCATTGCCGTTAACAGTTAATTTAATTGTGCCGTTATTAGTTCCAGAAGTAATAGATACAGACTGAACTGATTTATCTGCTTTAGCACCTTGTGCAGCTGTTGCAAATGTCTCGGCACCTTTAAATGCGGCAGAACCAAGAGCACCAGAGGCATGCGGAACTAACTGTCCGGAAGTATTTGTTACTACAGGAACATTGGCTGTCGTTCCAAGAGCGGCTCCATTTACAGGAACTTGTCCCTGTGAAGCTCCAGCTCCTTTATATGCAGCAGATCCCAATCCTTTTACTGCTATATCTGTTGCTGCTCCAGTTCCTGTTGTTACAGAGATTGTACCGTTCGCAGTGCCAGAAACTACTTTACGGACTGCGTTTGTAGCAAGAGCACCCTGTGCGGCAGTTGCATAAGCAGAAGTATTTGTATATGCAGCACTTCCTAATCCTTTTACCGCAATATTATCTGTAGTTGTTCCATCTACAGTCAGTTTTAATGTACCGTTGTTAGTACCGGAAGCAAGAGTTACGTTCTGTACTGAACCATCACCAATCAGTGCAGAGATTTCTTCTGGTGTCATAGTCGCATATGGCAATTCAGCAAATGTTTTAACCCCATCACCAATTTTAATTTTGTAAGCGCCAGATTCTGTAATTTCAATCGCTTGTTCACCTTTTAATAGAACAAGCGTAGATTTCGCCCAATTAGCGGTTGTGTCCGATTTAAGGGCAATACGAGTATTCAATGTCTGTGTAGCCATTCACATCATCCTTTCGAGCTACCGCATTGCATGATGAATTCCTTTTCAGGATCAAATGCCAATGCATAATATTTGATATTATTATCATCCCATCTATAGATTGCATTTGTGGTTGTGTCCACATAAATTGCATTTGTTTTACCAATTGTTGGAAACAATGTATAAGATGCATAAGGGATGACTTCTTGCTGATCAGCTATATATTTTTTAATATAATCAACAAGCTCAGTAAGACCTTGTAAATTAAGAAATTGTTCTTTCATTATCTGCACATCCCTTCGCTTTAATTAAAGCAAGGGGAGTAACCCCTTACTTTACGCACTAAATAAACCTTTGATAGACGCACTTGGAATTGCTTCGTATCCATCTCCAACAAGCCCCTTAAGAGCGGTGATATCAGATGTGTTCTTAGCAATCTTCGGTTTTTCAGCGGCAAGATCTTTTTCAAGAGCAGTAATCTTACCTTCGGCAGTATCCATTCTGCCTTTAACAGCAGTAATATCTCCAGCATTCTTTTTATCAGCAGCTTCTAATGTAGGTAATTTCTTTTCAATAGCATCAATTCTTCCTACAGCGGCTGTCAGATCTTCAGCTTTCGCATACTGAGAAAGGTCAGAATCTGCAAGAGCCTTAGAAACATATTCAGCAATATAACTTACGATATCTTTAGATGTTGCTGTGTTTGGGAGAGTACCGATAAGTGTTTTCAGCTTAGAGATATCCTCTTTATTGGTAGTAATCTGACTATTCATTCCTGCTGCATCAGATGCATGAGAAGAAATCCAATCAGAGATTTCCTTCAGTGTGTCATATGCTTCTGGGGCGCCGTTAACAATCTGAGCAACTGCATCAGAAACAGCTTTCTTTACGGATCCAGCCCCGGTTCCATTAAGAGTACTGATTGCTGCGGTATTAGCTGCAACACTTGATTTCAGAGCAGAATCATCATATGTGCCTGTCTTTACAGCTTCTTTAATATAAGAAACTACATCTTTAGCTTTTGCATCAGCAGGAATAGTACCAACATAAGACATTACTTCTGTTTTTGCTGTGTTAGCAGCGCCAGCAGCATCGAAATCTGCAGCAGTCTTTCCAGAATCTACCAGATTACCATTTTCATCTAATCCTGCAAGATGACCTTTTACTGCACCTTTTACTTTGTCAGCTTTTCCTGTCGGCTGAGGAATAGTAATAGTAAATGCTGCTTCATCAATAGTTACTGGAGCAGTTTTTGTGTAGAAATAAAGTGTGTATCCGTCTTCTGACTGGGATACTGTTTTAATTGAGCTTTTAACAGCCTCACTGATTTTAGAGTCGATCTGTACGTTAT
>OICL01001049.1_pt1 | contig 12702 bp, 8 predicted proteins | sample 1581231 | NCBI WGS metagenome assembly OICL01 (sample SAMEA3882542, study PRJEB24775) | human gut metagenome | biome: human-associated habitat; feature: intestine environment; material: feces | place: Netherlands | collected 2009/2010 | reverse complement strand
CCGTCACCGCTGACGCCATCGCTCTGGCGGAGGAGCGCCGTGTCACCGTTGCCATCAAGCATGACGAGGCGCAGCTCTATGTCCGGGCGGAGGTCTCCACGGAGGCCGGTACCGGCATCAGCGAGATCCGGGGGACCCACTCCAATATCATCCTCACCCAGCGGAATGATGAAGTCCTGTTGGAAAAGGCATACAGCGCCGGTACGCAGGACGACATCCACGCCCGCCTGATGCCCATGACGGTAGCGGAGATCCGGGCCGTGGTGGATCAGTGCAGCGAGGCGGAGCTGGCCCCTATGCTGGACGGCATGGAGATGAACGAAAAGCTGGCGGACTTCGGTCTGGAGCACCGGCTTGGCATCGGCATCGCCGCCGCGCTGCAAAAGCACCTGACGACGTGGGGCTTTGACGTGCGCTGCGCGGAGGATTTCCGCAATGTGCTCACCGAGTGCACGGCGTTCGATCCGCAGCTCGTGCTGCTGGACATCACGCTCCCGTTTTATAACGGCTACCACTGGTGTCAGGAGCTGCGGCGCGTGTCGAACGTGCCGGTCGTGTTCATCTCCTCAGCGTCGGACAATATGAACATCGTCATGGCCATGAACATGGGCGGGGATGATTTCATCGCCAAGCCCTTTGATCTGAACGTGCTGCTGGCGAAGATCCAGGCAATCTTGCGCCGCACGTATGATTTTGCTGCGCCCGCGCCCACGCTCGAGCATCGCGGCGCCGTGCTCAACACGGCGGATGCGAGCCTGATGTATCAGGGGCAGCGCATCGAGCTGACGAAAAACGACTACCGCATCCTGCAGACGCTCCTCGAGCGCAAGGGCAGCGTCGTCAGCCGCGAGACGCTCATGGAAAAGCTCTGGGAGACGGACAGCTTCGTGGACGAAAACACGCTCACGGTCAACATCGCCCGTCTGCGCCGCAAGCTTGAGGCCGCCGGTCTGTCGGATTATATCACGACGAAAAAGGGCCTCGGCTATCTCATCGAGTGAGGGGGCAAGATATGTTTGGTGCCTATGTGCGGGAAAACCGCAAGGTCGTGATCGCGCTCGCGGTCTACACGGCCGTGTTCGCATTCATATTCTGGCTCTACCGGCTGCCGCTGGGCGCGGTGGGGTATGCGGCGCTCGTGTGTCTGTTTTTGCTGCTGGTCTGGCTTGCGGTCGATTACCGGCGCTTTGCCGTGCGCCTGCGCCTGCTGCGGCGGCTGGAGCAGGAGATCACGCTCAGCACCGAGCAGCTGCCCGAGCCGGACGGTGCGCTCGAGGCGCAGTATCAGGCGCTCGTGCGCGCGCTCGATGCCGACCGCCGCGCGCAGCTGACGCGCAGCCAGCAGGGCTATCAGGAGCTGGTGGAGTATTACACCGTTTGGGCGCACCAGATCAAAACGCCCATCGCCGCCATGCGCCTGACCCTGCAGGGTGAGGACACGCCGGCCGCCCGGCGGCTGATGACGGAGTTGGGCCGGGTGGAGCAGTACGTGGATATGGCGCTGACCTATCTGCGGTTGGAGGAGGGCGGCAGCGACTACGTGATACGAACGTGCGCCGTGGATGATGTGGTGCGCGCCGCTGTGCGGCGGTTTGCCGGGGAGTTCATTGACCGGCGCATCGCGCTGGACTACACGCCGGTGGAATGGGAGACGGTGACGGACGGCAAGTGGCTGACCTTTGTGGTGGAGCAGCTGCTGAGCAATGCCCTGAAGTACACCGGGCAGGACGGGACCATCCGGATCTACCGGGAGGGGGACGATCTGTGCATCCGGGACAGCGGCATGGGCATCGCGCCGGAGGACCTGCCCCGGGTGTTTGACATGGGCTATACCGGGCAGAACGGGCGGCTGGACCGGCGGTCCAGCGGCATCGGGCTGTACCTGTGCCGGCGGATATGCCGCAATCTGCGGCATGAGATACGGATCGAGTCCGTGCCCGGCGTGGGCACCACAGTGTATCTGACACTGGGACGCGGCGATTTCCTGCCGGAGTGAAAGGTGACAGAGTTGTTCGTTTTTGGTAAGGCAAAGCGATGGATTGGGGGAAGGACCCGGACTATAATGGCCTTGTAAGATAAAGGAGGTCATGCTATGAGCATTTTGGAAGTCAGTGGGCTGCGGAAGGTATACACCTCGCGGCTGGGCGGCAGCCGTGTAGAGGCGCTGCGGAATGTCAGCTTCACCGTGGAGCAGGGCGAGTATGTCGCTATCATGGGTGAGTCCGGCAGCGGCAAGACCACGCTGTTGAACATTCTGGCGGCGCTGGACGAGCCCACGGCGGGTACGGTGCGGCTGGACGGCCATGAGCTGGGCAAGATACGGGAGAAGGACGCGGCGGCCTTCCGCCGGGACAACCTGGGTTTTGTGTTCCAGGAGTTCAACCTGCTGGACACATTTACGCTGGAGGACAATATCTATCTGCCGCTGGTGCTGATGGGGAGGACCTACGAGGATATGCGGGCGCGGCTGCTGCCTGTCGCCCGGGAGCTGGGACTGACGGAGCTTTTGAAGAAGTACCCCTATGAGGTCTCCGGCGGGCAGAAGCAGCGGGCGGCGGTGGCCCGGGCCATCATCACCGAGCCAAAGCTGCTGCTGGCGGATGAGCCCACCGGCGCGCTGGACAGCGGCTCCACCGACGAGCTGCTGCGGCTGTTCGCCGCCATCAACCGGGCAGGGCAGACCATACTGATGGTGACACACTCCGTGAAGGCCGCCAGCCGGGCGGGCCGGGTGCTGTTCATCAAGGACGGCCAGGTGTTCCACCAGCTGTACCGGGGCGAGGACGATGACACCCGGTTCTATCAGCGTATCTCCGATACACTGACCATGCTGCAGTCGGGCGGTGAGCCGGCATGAGGGAAAAGACATTATACGCCCGGCTGGCCTGGACGGGCATGAGAAAAAACAGGCGGCTGTACCTGCCGTATCTGCTGAGCTGCGCCGGGATGGTGCTGATGTTCTACATCCTGATGGGGCTGTCCGGCTCGGAGGTGCTGGGGCATATGTCCGGCGGGACCAGCAGCGCCATCATACTGCGGCTGGGCACGGTGGTCATCGCCGTGTTTGCGCTGATATTTTTGTTCTATACCCACTCGTTCCTCATTCGCCGCCGGGAGAGGGAGTTTGGCCTGTACAATGTGCTGGGTATGGGCAAGGGCAACATCGCCCGTATTCTGCTGTGGGAGACGGTCATCACCTATGGCCTGACCACGGGGACGGGACTGCTTCTGGGCATGGTACTGTATAAGCTGGCGGAGTTGGGTATGGTGCGGCTTTTGCAGGTGCCCGTGACCTATACCCTGACGGTGTCCGTATCGTCTCTGCTGGCTGCGGCGGCGCTGTTTGCGGCCATCCACACGCTGATATTGCTGAACGGGCTGCGGCAGCTGCACGGCGTCAGCGCGGTGGGGCTGCTGCGCAGCGAGAGCGTGGGCGAGAAGCCGCCCAAGGCGCAGTGGGTGCTGACGGCGGCGGGGGCGGTGCTGCTGGCCGGGGCCTACTGGCTGGCGGTGTCCATCAGGGAGCCGCTGGCGGCGCTGCTGTGGTTCTTTGCGGCGGTCATCATGGTGATCGCGGCCACCTATCTGCTGTTTATCAGCGGGTCGGTGACGCTGTGCCGCGGCTTGCAAAGGAACAAAAAATACTACTACCGGCCCCAGCACTTCGTGTCCGTGTCCTCCATGGCCTACCGCATGAAGCGCAACGGCGCGGGACTGGCGTCGGTGTGTATTCTGGCCACCATGGTGCTGGTGATGATCTCGTCCACCACCTGCCTGTATGTGGGGCAGGAGGACGCGGTGAATGCCCGGTATCCCCGCGACCTGTCTGTGAAGGTGTACGGCGACAGGTATCTGCTGGACAGCGAGAAGCTGACACAGGTGCGGCAGGGTGTGGAGAGCACCATCTTCAACTTCGGCGGCAATGTGTCCAATGTGGCGGAATACCGGACGATCAGCATCAGCGGACTGGTGGACGGCGGGAACATCCGTACCGACAGCTCCGGTGCAAGTGTGTCGGACAGCACCCGTGCCGTACAGATACACATCCTGCCGCTGGAGGACTATAATGCCGCCACGGGGCAGACGCTGCCCCTCAGTGACGGGCAGGTGTATGTGGCCGCGCTGCGGGCGGAATTCGACAGCGATACGCTGTCCATCGACGGCGGCATGATCCGCCACGTGATGAAGCGGGAAATCCCCATGCTGGGCGGCCCGTCGGCGGCGGATATCACGCCGTCCCTGATGGTGGTGGTGCCGGACTTTGAGCAGTTCGTGCCGGCGTTGCAGGACTATTTCATGGAGAAGTACCGCAGCTATCCCACGGTGGTGTGGCACTACGCCTTCGACACCGATCTGCCGGAAAACCAGCAGGGTAACATCGACGGAACAACGCCCAATCTGGAGGACGCGCTGAACGACTATCTGGCGGGCGTCAGCGGTGACTGGGGCGTGGGCGTCAGCGTGGAGTCCAAGGCCGCCAACCGGGCAGACTTCTACGGCATGTACGGCGGATTGTTCTTCCTGGGCATCATGCTGAGTATCGTGTTTATCTTCGCGGCGGTGGCTATCCTGTACTATAAGCAGCTCTCCGAGGGCTATGAGGATCAGTCCCGCTTTGACATCATGCAGAAGGTGGGCATGACCAAGGTGGACATCCGCCGCAGCATCAACAGCCAGCTGCTGACGGTGTTCTATCTGCCGCTGGTGCTGGCGGGCGTGCATCTGTGCTTCGCGTTCCCGTTCATCCACAAGCTGCTCATCCTGTTCAACCTGGACAACCGGGGCCTGCTGATCGGCACAACGGCGGTGAGCTTTGCGGTGTTCGCGGTGCTGTATGCCATCGTGTACAAGCTGACGGGGAATACCTACTACCGCATCGTGGCGGAGGATACAGAAAAAGAGTAGAACGAAAGAGACGGCGGGAGCCGTCTCTTTTCTGTTTTTTTGGGCAAAAAACGGGTTTTGTGTGGACAAATCATGGCGGCTTTCTGTATAATACATACTGATACACTATTGTTAACGACAGCTTTATATACAGCGCGGCGTGCCGCGCGTAAGGAGGCAGTATGCGTAATATCTGGACGGTATTCAAAACCGATATACGGACGCTGAGCAAGTGCTTTTTCGCCTGCGTGGTGGTGGTCGCCATTGCGCTGCTGCCCAGCCTGTACGCCTGGCTGAATATCTACTCCAACTGGGACCCCTACGGCAACACCGGGGGGATATCCATCGCGGTGGCGTCGCTGGACGAGGGCTATACCGATGAGGACGGCACCTACGAGAACAAGGGCGACGACGTGGTGGCCGACCTGCGGGAGGCTACGTCCATCAACTGGGTCATCGTGGACACCGAGGAGGAGGCCAAGGGCGGCGTGGAGTCCGGGGACTACTACGCGGCGGTGGTCATCGACAAGCAGTTCAGCCGGAATATGTACCGGATGCTGACGGACTGGACGGGAAAGCCGGCCATCACCTACTACGAAAACGCCAAGAAGAACGCCGTGGCCACCAAGATCACCGACACGGCGGTGGAGACGCTGAAGCGCTCCATCAGTGAAAACTATCTGGAGGTGGTCATCGGCGGCATCATGGAGCAGAGCAATCTGCTGGCGGCGGACCTGACCGCCGACGATCCGGAGGCCGCTGTGAAGGGCGTGCTGTACCAGGCCCAGGACCTGCTGCACGCCTGCGGACGGATGATGGACGCCTTTGAGGCGGCGGGCGGCAGCGGCGTGTCGGAGAGCAGCGCGGCGGCGCTGGAGGCGGCCGTGGCCAATATCAACAAGAACCTGCCGGACGGCGCACAGCTGCAGCAGACGGCGGCGGAGATACAGCTGCGGCTGAACACGGCCCTGGCCCGGGTGGAACGGGCGCTGGACCGGCTGAGCAGCGCCATTGGGAACGCGCCGGAGTTGCCGTCGGCACAGCAGCAGCTGCGAGATGCGGCGGCGCAGCTGGAAAAGGCGGCGGACACGTTGGATCGGTGGGCGGAGGATATCGAGATGGAGGCGCCGGCCGCGGCAGAGCAGGCGCGAGCCATTTCCGCCGAGTGTACGCGTCTGGCGGCGAAGCTGCAGGCGCTGGCTGACAAGCCCACCGCCAGCGACCTGCTGGCGGACTGCGACGCATTGGTGAAGTCCATCCGGACGATGGTGGATAAGATCCCCGTGACTTCAAAGGCGCTGCAAAAGGAACTGGACACCGTGGCCGGTCAGGTGGCGGACACCATGGAGGGCATGGCTGCGCTGGCTGGAGACGCCAAGGCCATGAAGACCGCGCTGGCGGAGACCGCTGACGCTGTGGGCGACACCATGGCGCTGCTGCGGCCGGCTACGGAGAAGCTGCTGACCTCGCTGGAGAGCACCATAGACGACCTGGAGGGGCTGACCACAGACGAATACATGGATACGCTGGTGGATATCCTGGGCGGCGACCCGGCGGTGTACGGTCAGTATTTCCCGGAAATGGTGCAGACCAGCGTGAACGCGGTGTATCCCATCGCCAACTACGGCTCGGCCATGACACCGTTCTACACGGTGCTGGCCATCTGGGTGGGCGGCGTGATATTGTCGTCCCTCATCAAGATACACGCCCGGACGGAGGGCCTGATCGACCCGAAGCCGGCGGAGCTGTACTTCGGGCGGTACCTGTTCTTTTTCGTGCTGAGCCAGATACAGGCGGCGGTCATCGTTACCGGCGACCTGTACATACTGAAGGTCCAGTGCCTGCACCCGGGGATGCTGTATCTCACGGGCGCGCTGACGGCCTTTACCTTCAGCCTGCTGATCTATTCGCTGGCGCTGTCCTTCGGCGATGTGGGCAAGGCCATCGTGGTGGTCATCATGGTCATGCAGATCGCAGGCTCCTCCGGCACGTTCCCCATCGAGCTGCTGCCGGCCATCTATCAGAAGATCTATCGCTTCTTCCCCTTCCCCTATGCCATCGACGCTATGCGCGAGTGCATCTGCGGGATGTACGGGAATTACTACTGGCAGCAGATCGGCTTCCTGCTGCTGTTCGCCGCGGCGGCGCTGCTGATCGGCCTGCTGGTGCGGCGGCCCTTCATGGGACTGAACCACTTTATGGAGGAGAAGCTGGAGGAGACGGAGCTGCTGTGAAAGGAGGTGTTGACCGATGACAAAAGAACGGGACTATCAGGAGTTGTATGACCGCCTGCTGGAGGAGGTCAGCACCCTGCACCGGAACAACCGGCGGCGGATACGCGTCGGTATGCGGATGCTGCTGGCGGTGACGCTGGGATTGATGCTGCTGATGTTTCTGGCAGGGGGGAACAAGGTGTTCACCCTGATGCTGTGGATACTGTCCATGTTCGCAGTGGCGGCATATCTGATCGCCGTGGAGTACGCGGACTATGAGCTGCAAAAGAAGCTGGAGAACATCACCCAGATGGAGCAGGAGAGCCTGGGCACACTGCTGGAGCTGCCGGAGCTGCCCAAGGTGCCACGGATGGGTCTGCTGCTGCGCCACGGCACCCGGGAGGAACAGGAGACGCCGGAGACGGAGGCAACGGCGGCGGAAGCGGCACCTGCGCCGGAGGAGATGCCGGTCACAAAGGCACCGGCAGCGCCGGAGCCGGAGGCATATTCCGTGGACGAGATACTGCGGGAGGTGCACGGCGGAGCGCCGCAGGCAGACAGCGCGCCGACGCCTGCCGCGCCGGTATACAGCGGCGCGCGGGTGCTGGAACGGCTGCTGGACGACCCGGAGAAGCTGGCGTCCGATCTGGACGCGCTGACCCGGGCGCTGCAGGGGCTGTCCGATGACCTGCGGCGCGGTGCGGCGGAGAGCCGGGAAGGGCAGGTGGACCGATGAAGAACATCTGGAATATCTTTCGCGCCGACTGGCGGCGGCTGACGGCCAGTGTGGTGGCGGTGGTGGTGCTGCTGGGGTTGTGCCTGGTACCGTGCCTGTACGCCTGGTTCAACATCCTGTCCAACTGGGATCCCTACGGCACGGCGTCCACCAGCCGCATCAGCGTGGCGGTGGCCAGCGAGGACGCGGGCTGCGAGGTTCTGGGTCTGGAGGTGAACATCGGCGCGCTGGTGCTGCAGGGACTGGAGAGCAACGACCAGATGGGCTGGGTGTTCGTGGACAGCCGGGCGGAGGCTCTGGACGAGGTAGAGTCCGGCGACTACTACGCGGCGTTGATCGTGCCGGAGGAATTTACCGAGGATTTTGTGAGTATTCTGTCCGGCGATCTGCGCCACCCGCAGATACAGTATTACGAGAACGAGAAGAAGAACGCCATCGCCCCCAAGATCACCAGCAAGGCCAAGACCGCCGTGCAGGAGCAGATCAACACCACGGTCATCGGCAAGGCCGCCGAAGCGCTGACCACGGCGGGCTCCGTGTTCAAGGCCATGGGGCTGGACTCGGAGGCGCTGGCGGACGGCATTATGGATAAGCTGACCGGTGCGCGGCAGGAGATGGCGCAGCTGCAGAAGGTGCTGCTGTCGCTGAAGGACGTGATGAACGGGGCGGACGGGCTGCTGACCGCGGCGTCCGTGACCATCGCGGACGCACGGGGAACGGTGGAGGACGCTGATGCGGCGGCGGGCAGCACGGTGCAGCTTATCAGCACGGGCCTGAGCGCGGCGGACACGGCGTACAGCGACCTGCTGACGGTGCTGAACAACACGGATAAGGTACTGGGCGACATCGAGGATGCCCTGCGGAGTATGGATACCTCTGCCGCCGACGAAGCGTTGAAGGCGGACCTGCACCGGAAGATACAGGCGGCCATCGCCGCGCTGGAGGACCAGCTGGCGGCCGCCGAGGACGAGGCCGTGAAGGCGCAGCTGGAGACGGCCATCGCCGATCTGGAGGCGCTGGACGCACTGGTGGATACGCTGGAGCCGTCGGCCCTGCAGGGACCGGTGCTGGATATGCTGCATCAGGTGCGGCAGGAGCTGCTGGCGGCGGCGGTGCAGACCAATAAGGAGGTCAACGAATACCTGCACACCACCGGGGCACAGGCCCAGACCACGCTGCGGTCCGTCCAGCAGCTGCTGGGGGCTGTGGGCGGCAGCCTGGGGGAGGTGTCCGGCACGCTGGACAGCTACGCCGATGCCATGACCACCGTGCAGCCTACGCTGGACGCGGGTATCACCCTGGCCAACACGGTGGAGACGTATCTGGCGGATATCGAGGACGATGTGCGCCGGGTAACGGAGAGCGAAGCCTTCAAGCGCTTTACGGAGCTGATGGAGAGCAGCGATGCCGAAAGCATGGCGGACTACCTCAGCTCGCCGGTGCAGCTGAACACGGAGATCATCTATGAGATCAAGGACTACGGCGCGGCCATGTCGCCCTACTACGTCATGCTGGCGCTGTTTGTGGGCAGCCTGCTGACCGCCGTGATGCTGAAGGTGCCGGTGACCCAGCCGGAGTTTGCCGGGTGCCGGGCGGCGGAGCGCTACTTTGGGCGGTTTCTCACCTTCTTCCTGATGGCCATGGCCCAGGCGCTGGTGACGGCCTTCGGGTGCCTGTACTTCGTGGGGATGGAGACGGCGGAGCCGGCGCTGTTCGTGTTGGCCTGCTGCCTGTGCTCGCTGAACTTTGCCAGCATGAACTACGCGCTGGTGTACGCTCTGGACAACGTGGGTATGGCGCTGTCGGTCGTTATCATGGTCATTCAGGTGGCCGGGTCCGGCGGCTCATACCCGGTACATGTGCTGCCGCAGCTGTTCCAGACCCTGTATCCCTTCATGCCCTTCCACTACGGCATGGATATGATCCGGGAGACGGTGGGCGGTATGTACGGCGACACATACCTGCGCTGCGCGCTGGTGCTGCTGGGCATGTGCGCACTGTTCACGGTGTTCGGCCTGCTGGTATATTACCCGGCCCGAAGACTGAACGCGGCTATCGCTGCCAGCAAGGAAAAGTCCGGTATCATGTAAACAGAGAGTGCCCCCCGCAGGCCTGCGGGGGGCACTTATGCTGTCGAAGCCGTGAAAAAAAGTTATGCCCCCCTTGCTTTTTGCCGTTTAAGGCAAAAAAGCGGGGACGTTTTTGTGCAGGGTGGAGAAAAGTTCGCACGGCGAGAATTTTCCCTCTTTTGCTGTTGCAAGGCGGGCGGGCCTATGGTACAGTACGGGTGGAGTGTTAGAAAATTAACAGGCAAAGCGACACGGCGTTCAACACGTTTTAGGAGGAGAGAGCATGAGATCGGAACAGGAGAAAACGGTGGCCATCGTCCGGGCCCACGACTGCGACAGCGCGAAGCTCATCGCCATTTTGCAGGAGATACAGGCATCGGAGAACTACCTGAGCCAGGAGAATATGGAACTGGTGGCGGATATGCTGCACATCAGCGTCTCACGGGTGTACAGCGTGGCCACGTTTTATGAGAATTTCTCGCTGGAACCCAAAGGAAAGCACATCATCAAGGTCTGTGACGGCACGGCCTGTCATGTGCGGAAGTCCGGGCCTATCTACGACGCGATCTATGAGTACCTGAAGCTGGACGGCAAGCGCAGGACCAGCGCCGACGGCGTATTTACGCTGGAGACGGTGGCCTGTCTGGGTGCCTGCGGTCTGGCACCGGTGATGACGGTTGACGGCGAGGTGTACGCCAAGATGACGCCGGAGACGGCGCTGGCGGAGTTGGAGGCCATTCGCGGAAAGGAGGCGGCGGAATGAGCAAGCTGACACGGGAGGGCTTCCGCGCCATGCACGAACAGGCGGTGGAGGCGCTGGAACGGAGCAGATCATCCCTGAACGTGCTGATCTGTGCCGGTACGGGCTGTATCGCCAGCGGGTCCATGAAGGTGTATGAGAACCTGCGGGAGGAGTGTGCCCAGCGGGGACTGCAGGTGTATGTGGGCCTGACCCACCACGGCGACGCGGAGAAGAGCCTGCACATCAAGATGAGTGGCTGCCACGGCTTCTGCGAGATGGGACCGCTGGTGCATATCGAGCCGCTGGGTGTGATGTATGTCCGCGTGAAGCCGGAGGATTGCCGCGAGATCGTGGAGAGAACGCTGCTGGGCGGCGAGGTCATCGAACGGCTGACCTATCACCAGGACGGCGTGTCCTATCCCCGGCAGGAGGATATCCCCTTTTACAAGAAGCAGCACCGGGTGGTGCTGGCCAGCTGCGGCGCCAGTGACGCGGAAAATCTGGAGGAATACATCGCCAAGGGCGGGTACATCGCCTTTGAAAAGGCGTTGTTCGACATGACCGGCGCGGACATCTGTCAGGAGATCTCCAACTCCGGGCTGCGGGGCCGGGGCGGCGGCGGGTTCCCCGCAGGACGCAAGTGGGAGAGCGTGCGCCGGCACATCGAGGAACCGGTGAAGTACATCGTCTGCAACGGCGACGAGGGCGACCCGGGCGCGTTCATGGACCGCTCCATCATGGAGGGCAATCCCCATTCCGTGCTGGAGGGCATGATGATCGCCGGCGTCGCCACCGGCGCGCACGAGGGCTATATCTACGTCCGCGCCGAGTATCCGCTGGCGGTGAAGCGACTGCAGGTGGCCATCGACAAGGCTGCGGCGGCCGGACTGCTGGGCGACGACATCATGGGCAGCGGGTTCAGCTTCCACATCCACATCAACCGCGGCGCCGGCGCCTTCGTCTGCGGTGAGGGCAGCGCCCTGACCGCGTCGATCGAGGGTAACCGCGGCATGCCGCGCGTCAAACCTCCGCGCACCATCGAGCATGGCCTGTGGGCAGAGCCCACGGTGCTCAACAACGTGGAGACGTTTGCCAACGTCCCGCTCATCATCAAAAACGGCGTGGAGTGGTACCATAGCATCGGCACGGAGAAGAGCCCCGGCACGAAGGCCTTCGCCCTCACGGGCAACGTCGTCAACACCGGCCTGATCGAAGTGCCTATGGGCACGACGATGCGCGAGGTCGTGTACGACATCGGCGGCGGCATCAAAAACGGCAAAGCGTTCAAGGCCGTGCAGATCGGCGGCCCGTCCGGCGGCTGCCTGACCGAGGCGCACATGGATCTGCCCATGGACTTTGACTCGCTGAAAAAGGCCGGCGCGATCATCGGCTCCGGCGGCCTCGTCGTCATGGACGAGGACACGTGCATGGTGTCCATCGCGCAGTTTTTCATGAACTTCATCTGCAACGAGTCGTGCGGCAAGTGCACCCCGTGCCGCGAGGGCACGACCCGTATGCTCGACATTCTCACCCGGATCACGAAGGGCAACGGCCGCCCCGGCGACATTGAGGAGCTGCGCTCCCTCGCCAAGATGATCCAGAACTCCTCCCTGTGCGGTCTCGGCAAAACAGCGCCGAACCCCGTGCTGTCCACGCTCGCGAACTTCGAGGACGAATACCGCGAGCATATCTTCGACAAGAAGTGCCGCACCGGCAGCTGCCGCAGCCTGACGACGTATGTCATCGACCCGGCCATCTGCAAGGGCTGCACGAAGTGCGCGCGCAACTGCCCGGCCGGCGCGATCACCGGCGAGCTGAAAAAGCCGCACCACATCGACACAGACAAATGCATCAAGTGCGGCACCTGCAAGACTGGCTGCCCGTTCGGTGCGATCAAGGAGGCGTGAACCATGGCTGAAGAAAAGAAAATGATCATCGACGGTGTGTCCTGCCCGTTCACGACCGAGCGCAATGTGCTGGAGGTCGCCCGCAACAACGGCATCGACATCCCCTCGCTTTGCTACTGTGAAAACCTGTCCATCTACGGCGGCTGCCGCC
>OICL01001036.1_pt1 | contig 12841 bp, 10 predicted proteins | sample 1581231 | NCBI WGS metagenome assembly OICL01 (sample SAMEA3882542, study PRJEB24775) | human gut metagenome | biome: human-associated habitat; feature: intestine environment; material: feces | place: Netherlands | collected 2009/2010 | reverse complement strand
ACCAAGTGTAGAAGATATTCTATGCAATGTTGAGGATATGGTGGACGAGGATGGGAAATACACGAATGCTTGGAACATTACGGACAATTATTTGAGTGATCCGTTAGAACTGAATAAAGATGATGATTTTGTGATCCATTCAAATGAACAGGTGAAAGATGTTTTGATTCCGCTTCCTTTAGTGGTGAAAGAAACACCGCTTCCTCCAAGTTATGAGGTGTCGACATCACAGCCACATTATACGGAAGTCAATTTGTTTGATGTAAGTGATGATGTTTTTCATGAAGAAGATACAAATGATTTTAGTCCATGGTCTGACAGAAGTATCAACAATATTCTAAGAATTGGTTCAGGTTTTGTGAATGGAAAATATCGTATCTATCATCTGTATACAGCTATGAATGTCAATGCAAAAGACAAAGCAACCTATCTTAAAAATGAATATGGTATTGGTGGCAGAACCTATGATTTTAAAAATAAAAAACAAGACAAAGGCTACATTGACCATGATTCAAAAGGATTGACTATATGTGTTTCATCAAAAGATTCAGCATCATTATTTAAAGATTCTGAATCAAAAACATTCTCGTGGGCAGATGTTAGCTCACGCATAGAAAGGCTGATTGCAACAGGTAAATATTTTACGGATGAAGAAATGGAACATTATAATTCCATGAATAAAGATGAAATTCTACCTGCCTGGCTTTTAGAAAAATGTGGCTTGTCAGACTATACAAAGAATTCTCAGGCTGTGGCAAGACCAGACTGGATGGAAGAATATGAGATTCTGATTGATCGTGATAATGATTATGTATTATTGAGGGACCCTGATGAAAATGTAAATCAGGTTTGGACTGCAAGTGGTAAGTTTCTTTCGACTGTTCAATTAGAAAATGAAACAGTGGCTGAAGCTATGGAAGAATATTACTATAACATCACAAAAGGTGGTTTTTATATTCCAGATCGAATTAAAGAAGGATATATGGAAGAGGATTATGATAATCTTTCAAAAGAGGATATTGAGCTTTAAGGCAGATTGCCTTAATTTTGAATAATTATGTGCGAAAGGGGATATGCTTTCGCACATTTTTCTAGCATTTTCGACAGATAAAAATGGTAAAATATACTTGTAAACAATTAGATGAAACAAGGAATTATTCCAATTTGGAAGGAGTGGTCATCATGATGATGTATTTTGAATTTAATGAGGATAGATTGAAGAAACACAATTTAACCAAGGAGCAATGTTTTAGCGTGATCGACAAAGTGATGAATCAAAATGGAATTTATGCTAAACAGAGTGGAACTTATATTACTTCTGAAAAATCTGGGTTTGATGCTTTTAGTTTATTAAAATGCAAACTACCTAAAACAAAGTGGTTTTTGAATGTGATTGAAAAGTGGTTCTGGTTTGATGATGAAAATGATGTTGACTGGAATGATATCGGAGCCGACTGCATACATTCAATTAATATCTATGGAGTTTAAAATACATGCCTACAACAAAAAAAGCCATATATTTTGATTTGGATTATAACGCTTTGAAACATTTCTATAGCAATACATCTCCAAATAATGCATATGCTAAAATTGAAAAATATATGCTTGATAATGGCTTTGAACATAGACAGCGTTCAGGATATGTAAGTTTAAAAGCAATGCGGTTGAATGAGTTTACCGATTTTGTAAAACAAATGTCAAGAGAATTTCCGTGGCTTCATAAATGCTACAAAAAATTCGATGTAGCTAATATAGGTGTGGTCCACAACTTGGATATATATCTAGATGAACCATATTATGAGATAGATGTAGATTTAGAAATATCAAATGAAAATGTTGTAGATCATAATGAAGATTACAAACTGGTTGAAATTGAGGATGACTTATACGAATTAAGAAATCTTGATGATGAAATAATAAGTACTTCGACATTCAATAATATAGAAGATGCTTTAGATGAAATAGATGAAAGAAATATAGGAATGGAGTCTTAAGGCAAATTGCCTTAATTTTGAATGACTATGTGCGAAAGTGGGATAAGCTTTCGCACATTTTTCTAGCATTTTTTGAAAGGATACATGGTAAAATATATATGAGGAAAATAAAACAAAGGAAAGGAGTGAATCCAGATGAAAACAATCGATTCGAGCAACTCAGCTTATTTGAACTCTGCATGGGGGATGATGAATCAAGTAGAGGTAGTGAAACTTCTGAAGGAAAAAAACAATCTATTATATACCATTTTGAAGGAGAGGAATCCAGAGCAGTTGAGCAATCTGGAATTTCAGCTTTATCAGGAGATCAATTCACACTTCACGCAGGTGCTGAAGGAACTGGAAACAACGTATCCAGCATCACAGGAGTTGAGCTGGATGGAAAAATTACAGAAGAAGGAACAGCTTTTGAATCAAGCCAGAGAAATAACATGGCAGTGGATTCTGACTCTAAAAGTGCTACAAACCAAGTATTGGAGAGAGTACATCTAGAAGATGAAAGGTTATCGACAAGAACAAAGATACAATACAATATTGAAGCTTTAAAAACTGTTCGTCAGCTTCAGAAAGAAAACAGGACAGCTACTTTACCAGAAAAAGAAAAACTAGCACGTTTTTCAGGGTGGGGTGGCTGTCCTCATGTATTTAATGAGAGTGATACGGATTACACTTTGGAAAGGAAGGAAATCAAGGAGCTTTTGACAGTGCATGAATATGCAAATGCAAAAGAATCAACATTGACATCCTTTTATACTCCATTGAATGTAATTGACAATATCTATCGTATTCTTGAACGAATGGGATTCAATCAGGGAAAGGTTATAGAAACCAGTATGGGGAATGGTAACTTTTTCGGACGAATGCCTAATGATATGTATGTAAACTCAACACTGTGTGGTGTAGAACTTGACAGCATGAGTGCAACGATAAGCAGATACCTTTATGACAAGGTAGATGTAGAAAACACAGGTTTTGAAAGTAATTCCTATCCAAATAATTATTTTGATCTGGCTATTTCAAATGTTCCATTCGGATTTTTTCAAGTGCATGATATGCAGGAACGTGATTTAAATGAACATCACTGGAACATCCACAACTATTTCTTTGCAAAGGCTTTGAAAAAGGTGCGGGATGGCGGTATCGTTGCTTTTATTACATCAACTGATACTATGGATGGCAAGAGCGACATTTTATCCTATATTAATGAAAAAGCTGATTTTTTAGGTGCATTGCGTTTACCTTCCAATTTATTCCATGAAAACGGAGCAAATACAGATGTAGCATGTGATATTGTTTTTCTAAAGCGAAACGACGAAAAGGAAATCAATCATGATGCATTATTCACACAAAGAAGATATGTAACAGAACACCGACAGATGAATGATTACTTTGTTATGCATCCAGATCATGTGTTTGGTCGTGTTACGGAAGAAAAAGGACAGTTCGATAATTATGTACTGAAAGTTACAACAGATAAAGATAAATCATTACAGAATTGTTTTGATGCTGTCATTAATGATTTCCCTGAAGGAATCTATGAGGAAGAACAAATATCAGAAGAACAGCAAATGTTTATTCCAATGGATGTGCAGCACTCAAAACTGGCAGTCAATGCGTTTTTTGTTGAGAATGACAAACTGTATTTCAAAGAAGCTGACTTTTACTATGAAGTTGGTATTTCAAACAAAACAGATGAAGACATTGTATCATTTAAAAATGAAACAGACCGCCTTAAGGCAATTTGCCTTATCAAATTAGCTGATACAGCAAACGAATTGATTCGTATGCAGGTGGATGATGTTGATGAGATTCTTTATCTTGGAAAACGTGCGGAACTGAATGCCTTATACGATGATTTTATTAAAGAATATGGACCTATCCATAAAAGAACGAACATCCGTCTTTTAGACAACGATCCTCGTCTGGCTCTACTGGATTCACTTGAAAACTATGATACCAAAACAAAGCGTGCAAGCAAAACTCAAATTTTTTCAGAAAGAACGATTCAACCAAAACGTGAAATAAAAGCGGTTGAAAGTTTGGAAGATGCTGTTCGTGTATCTTTAGATACGTATGCATCTTTAAATTTAGAATACATGAGTTCACTGCTTTCTGTGACAGAAGAAAGCGTACAGAAGGAACTGCTAGAAAAAAAGATTGCCTTCATTCAGCCAGAGTCTGGAAAATTACTCATGGCGGATGAATATTTGAGCGGAGATATCTATGAAAAGATTGAGATTGCAGAAAGATATGGCTTTGACAACAAAGATTGCTACTGGTAACTATGATGCAATTATCATGGCACATTCCAGCTTTAAGATGATTTCAATCGGTACTGATTTACAGATTGAACTGATGAGAAAACAGATGGATGAGATGAATGCTGCCATCGAACAATTGGACAACTCATACAATGAAAACCATACAAAGATTGTAAAGCAGTTGGAAAGAACAAAAAAATCTATTGAAATGCAGATACAGAGATTAGCAGATTCCAGACGGGATGAGAATGTAGTTCCATTTGAAAATCTGGGAATCGACTATATGTTTGTTGATGAAGCACATGAGTTTAAAAATCGTGCGAAACGTTGTCGCACAAGGTAAGTCTGATAAACTTACCGAAACCGACCGACAGAAATCACTTAGAAATAAGAATGAACTGTCAGAACTTAAATCTCGAAATCAAGGGAGAATTACCCTTGCCACACAGAAACAACACTGATGATAGCATATCAAAGCTGTAGGTGGTGTGCGAGATAATACTTCACTATGCGAGGTGGCTGTATCCACCCACGTATAAAGCGTGAAGAAGTCGTAACTTGAAGTCCTAAGTCCTATGGGATATGGAATATATAGTGCGGTCTTCCGAAGACTATGGTTACACGTAGAAGAAGCTATGCAGCATCGTAAGAGTTGTCGGCGTCCGAAAGGACGAAAGATTAGGGAAGAATGTATTGCTGGTTTTTCAATACATTCCTGTATGAATGAAATATCATACAGAATACACAACAACTATGTTTCAAAGTGTATTTGTCCCTACGGTGTAAGGTAGCAACCTAAGGTTTTCAAGTAGTTAAAACTACAAAAGGATAGAGATTTAGGAACGTTTGAGAGCCTGTATGGGAGCTATACAGAGTGATGAAAACACAGGAAGTCAGCAGTCCCATAGTAGTCAGAGATTGGGAAAGCCAATCACAAGAGCTGAAATGCTCATGGCGAAGGGGACTAGTCAGATTAATTTACAAATTTCACAAAACACGAAAAGAATAACTCCCTGAAATATGGGTGACGAACTGCGAGGTGATAGCCTTGTGCATTTGAACGTCAGATTTTCAACAGAAGCGGAATTAAAACAGACTTTAGATTTTCTTTATGAGAAATCAAAAGAGGGAATTGCTTTTACAGGTCTTGTTGAAGCAATGGTCAATGAAGTTACCATTGTTACCGCTATCCATAACATTAAGTCAAATAAAGGCAGTAAAACGGCTGGAGTTGACCAAATGAAGATGGACAAATATCTGCAAATGCCAAAAGAGGACTTAATTGCACTAATAAGAGATAATTTCAGTAATTATAAACCTAAGCCAGCAAGACGAGTATATATACCGAAAAAGAATGGAAAACAACGCCCACTGGGTATTCCAACAGTTTTGGATAGAATTATACAGGAATGTGTGAGGATAATTATTGAGCCTATATGCGAAGCAAGATTTTATCCGCATAGTTACGGTTTTCGTCCGTATAGGGCACAGAAACATGCAATAAGAGACATTGTTAATGTAATCAATGCTTCTACCTTTTCACAAGACCAACCAGTGTGGGCGGTTGAGGGAGATATAAAAGGATGTTTCGATAATATCGACCACAGAATACTGTTAAAGAAAATATGGCGTATTGGTATCCATGACAAAAGAGTAATTAAGATGATACATCAAATGTTGAAAGCTGGGTATATTGAAAGTGGTACTTTGAATGATACTAACCTCGGAACAATGCAGGGTGGTATATTATCGCCACTATTATCAAACGTATACTTGAATGATTTTGACTGGTTTGTAGGAAGAATGTATATGGAACCACACAGACAATGTAAGTATAAGTGTAACGATACACGTCGGCTGAAATGGTCGGGAGTTACTCCAAAGTATAACTTTCGTTTTGCAGATGATTGGGTAATCCTAACGTCAACAGAACAGGAGGCATACAGGCTAAAACGTATGCTGACAAAGTATTTTAGAAATAAAATGAAACTGGAATTATCACAGGAAAAGACCTTTGTGACAGACCTCAGAACAGAGGGGATACATTTCCTCGGTTTTGTGGTTAAAGCAGAGAAAAAGAGGAGAACCCCAGACCCAAGAACATGGACAGACAATCTGGTAGGAAAACCACTGCCAGACATGGAGCGATTGAAAGATAAAATTCAGAAGATTGCTAATGAAGTTCGTGAGATCGGAGAGATAACAGAAAGAAGCGTACAGGCGGCACAAATACAGCAAGTCAATTCCATGATTGTTGGATTGGCACAATATTTGCAACCCTCTATATGTTCTCACGCATTTCATGCTATCGACAGAAGAATAAATAATACAGCATTGGCAGTATGGAAACGGAGATTTCCAAAGCACTACAATAAGTATCAGATACCATTGGAAAAGCTTTGTAATCTTCCGCATAGACATGAGGGATATAAAAGTAAAACGTTTGCTGTTCCCATAGAGGGCGAATGGTTTGGCATTACCTATGCTTTTATAACGCATAGCAAATATGAAAGTAAGCCATTTGACCAACGTATGACACCTTATTCGGAAGAGGGCAGACGGATTTACAGTTATTACCGTAACAGAAGTAAGCCACTTCCTTGTGACAGACCATCTGTTAATACTGCAAGGGATATACAGTTATCGGTTTATACAAAGACAGTATTTAACTTTGAATACTTTATGAACAGGGAATATGCGTACAACAGAGACAATGGTAAGTGTAAATGCTGTAAAACACCGCTGTTTTTAGACGACAAGAAATACTGTTATCACATCAAAGGGGAACTACCGCTTGACAAAGTAAATAAAGTGCAAAATCTCATATGGTTATGCAATAGTTGTTATCGCATGGTCAATAATGGTCCAATACCGCCAAATATAGACGAAAAGGTATTAAAGCGAATTGAGAAATACAAACAAAAGTGAAATTTGTAAGCACAATATGTTCCGTGAGGGCATAGAGTGTTGAAACCCGATGGAGGGTAGTAAGTTAATTTGATGGAACGCCGGGTGCGATGAAAGTCGCACGCCCGGTGTGGAGCGGGGGAAAAGGTGGAGATAACTTCAAAACCTTACCTATCGCTATTTTTCAGCTATACGGCTATGCGAAATATTGCAGGTGTTCCACAGCAGAATTCCGCAAAAGCTATGGATATGTATATGAAGTGCAAGATCATTGAGGATAATGGCGGTGGTATCTGTTTTGCGACAGGGACTCCAGTAACGAATACTATGGCAGAGCTTTATACTATGCAGAGATATTTGCAGGAGAACGATCTAAGAAAACAGAATATCCGTTGCTTTGATGCATGGGCAAAAACATTTGGTAAAGTAACCAACAGCTTTGAAATCAGTGTGGACGGCTCAGGCTTTGTCAATCGTTCCCGCTTCTGTAAATTCTTCAACATGGAAGAATTGATGAATCACTTTAGACAGGTTGCGGAGATTCAGACAGCCGGAATGCTGAGAAAATCACTGGAAGAATCGGTGCTAGGTCGAGTGAAAGCTGTACCACCAAAACATATTGGAGGTAAGCCGACCGTTATTGCCATTGAGCCATGTGATGTACTGGAAAACTACATCAGTGAAATTGTTGAACGTACCGAATGCATTCATAATGGAAATGTGGATCCGCATATCGACAATATGCTTAAGATTACATCAGACAGTAAAAAAGCAAGTATTGATATGCGATTGATTGATCCGAATTATCCAGACGAAGAAAACGGAAAACTATGGACGATTGCAAAACAGGTATATCAGATTTATAAGGATTATGACAATGATAAAGCAACCCAGCTTATTTTCTGTGACTCGTCTACACCTCATAAGAATGAGAAGGAAAATGATGAAGAAACCGGCTATGTGTTCAGCAATGTCTATGACGATCTAAAGATAAAATTTGTAGAATTAGGTATTCCCGAAAACGAGATCGCATTTATTCATGATTATGACACAGAATTAAAAAAGCAGAATCTTTTTGAAAAGATGAATAAAGGCGAAATGCGTGTTTTGATTGGTTCAACGCCAAAACTAGGTGCAGGAACAAATATTCAGGAACGTATGATAGCAATACACCATGTAGATGTTCCATGGCGTGCAAGCGATATTGAACAGCAGAATGGACGAGCATTCAGACAAGGAAATATGTATAACGAAATTTACGAATTCCGCTATGTTACTAAAAAATCATTTGATGCATATTCATGGCAGATGGTCGAAACAAAATCAAGCTATGTAACACAGCTTCTAGAAGGTACGGGAGATACACGTGAATTTGAAGAAGATACACAGAATAGTTTCTCATATGCCGAGGTCAAGGCGATTGCATCTGGAAATCCTATCATTAAGGAAAAGTTTGAAGTAGACAACGAAGTGAAACGATTAGAAACAATGCGGAGGTCGTGGCAAAAGAAAAAATTGCAGGCACAAGATGATGTTGCACTTTTACCAGATCGAATCGAAACAGAAAAAAAATATCGCACCATTCTTGCAGAGGAATGTGAATATTTTAAAAATGAGATTGAAGCCAATAATCTTAGAGATACAGAGCATTTTACATTTTATGATGTCAAAGGGAATGAATATCACGATCTGAAGGAAGCTTGGGATGCAATTCAAGAATGTACAAAGGGGTATAAGCTGAGTGATTATAAAGAAAATAAATTTGTGGGTCGCTTTATGAAAGCGGACGTATTGATTGGATTAGGTTTAGCAGGTGAAGGAATAGTAATCAAAATGAAAACACCATTGCGGACAATCAATGTTGATTCGGTAAATCCAGTAGGTCGAGTAAATTTCAATCGAATGTATAAACGTATCAACGATATGCGCTATTCACTAAATAAAACGATTGAAACCATCCAGAATTACGAAGGAAATCTAAAAATTGCAAAAGAGATGGTGAATAAACCTTTTGAATTACAGGATGAATTAACAAGTGCAAGAAATCGCCAAAAGGAGATCAACAAGATATTAGATACTTCTGGAAATGAAAACAGTAAAGTAGTTGTTGAGGATGATTTAGAAGAAGAAAAAAATGAAAGCTGTATGGAATTATAGAATTAAGGCAAAATGCCTTAATTCTTTTATTCTTTGAGCGTAATACAGCGTGAAAATGCTTATTTTCCTGTTTTTGTCAACAATAAATTTTTTTGTAAAAATTTTGTTGGATTTTTTATTTGAACATTTTTGAATCCTAATACACTTTATATAAAGCGTATATAGCTCTTTTTGTTCACAATGTTCATTTTTGCTCTGAACAAATTTCGCACAAATTTCTAGCATTTTTGTCCGAGAGTTGTGCTATAATGGTATCATCAAGTAAGTGTATACAGAGGACCTGAAACGTGCGTTTAGGTCCTTTTTTCTATGCAAATGGAGGTGATGAACATGAAATACGTTTTATCGAAACAATGCAGTTTCAACAGAAACAAGGACAGACTGATAGGCTATACGAATCTATCCTTTCGTAATGGAGTGTGGATACCTCAATATCATCTGAATGTAGATGACACTCTGAATTCAGGCTATGAAGAAAAAATGCAGTCTTTTTGTAAATACATTAAAGATGTGATCGTACCGAATGGATATGAGTCGATCGAATATCTGGTGAATCGCTTAAATTTAAAAACGATTGGATTCAGCCGGTATCAACTTTATGCATCCACAGACGAAGCGAACTTTTGCGTGCGATTCGTAAAAAACATGTATGCTAAGGATATGATATATATTCATATGTTCAGAAAGGGTTGATTGCATTTCGCACAATTTTCTAGCATTTTTGCCAAATTAAAATGGTAAAATAGGGGTGTATTACATAAGGTCGGTTCACGGACCTTGATAGCAATATCGAAAGTACAGATGAACTAAAATCACATCTTTGTCATTCGTGGCAGGGTTAAAGTTTTGTAGTAGTCTGTAATGCCATGCGTAGTGAAGGAGTGCCGGATGAGGTGCTTAGTCAACGAAAGTTGCAGTACAGCACATTTTCACATGGTAGTGAAGGGCGAAATGACACTCAATCCTTTCTGAACATAGTTGCAGTACAGCACGTTTTAGAAAAAAGGCGGGCACTGTATGACGTTGGCTTTCCCGCATACACGTAAGTCCTGCTTTCATACCGTGCTAAGTAGTTCGACCGCCTACAATGCACGACCCAAACGATAAGACATGAGGTTGTTTACGGTTTAATGATGTTATACTCACCGGATACTTCAGGGTAACTATAAACATAAAGTCGATCCAGATATCTGTTAGAACCTGTTCTATGAATCTCCCTTTGGAAACAGAGATAATATAGAAAGTAAAACTTTTTCGTTTGCAGTTTGAATTTAACAGTTTGTCATAGACGGATATCAAAAATGACCACGGCAGAAACATGAGCCTGCCACATTTATGAGGATGCAAGTTCCGTGGGTGCAACTCCCACAATCCTCAAATACCATCCTGCCAATACTCAAATCGTTCTAAATAAAACAAGGAGATAGGTCCTTCTACGATAGTTCACACGACGATTTATATATTGGTAGGCATTATTCGATTAAAGCACTATTAAACTAACAGATGGGAGGAATCTCCTTTTAAAGACTACTTTTCGCTTTAAAATCGAATGACACATACTTATGACGAAATTTGCAATGGTCTGAATATTTTCTCTGGTTCAATATATATCAAAAAGACGACAGCTTTTTTCTTTATAAGTTTTTTTAATGAAGGTCTTAGTATTATCAGGTGCAATTCCTGGAACCTTCAACTTTTAATTTCAAGATGTAGCAACACAAATTTTTTACCAGGAGGTGAAACTCCTACTTTCCAACGTAACCTTTAATGTGATGCTACAAATGTTAGCTGTGAAAGGCTATCTTAACATGTGATGGATTGAGATTTTTAAAGAGAATGTCAAAATCTAATTCATCAAATTATTAGACATGGGACAACGATCCACAAGCCAGTGTTCTGGACAGAGCAGAAAACATGAGCCTGCTCATTATTTTAAATGGGTACATACAGTAATGACTAAAAAGCCCTTTTAATATCTTTCCCTTAAAAAATTGTAGGTACCCATTTAAAATAATTTGACATAAGCAAAAGGCGGAATTTGATATTCTGTCTTTTTTTATGATTTCAAGAATTAAGGCAATTTGCCTTAAGAATGGAGGAAGAAAAAATGAAGTCTATTATACTTTACAATCAGGGAGGTTATTCCCCTGAATTGTTAGCATTCAATGGAGAAACAAATTTTGCAATTCTATATTATGCTTGCACTATAAAATCTTATGTTCTTGCATGTAAACTAGGTGATGATGTGAGATCGAATGAATTTGAGGAAGTAGCTTGCTTTGAAAAGTATGACGATTGTTTACGCAAATATCAATCCTTGGTTCTACAGCATTTAGAAAAGACAATTCCAGTTGCAGAATTGTTTAAACATTTGAAAAGAACAGATTTAGATAACGTGGTTGGTTTGGCTGGTGAGAAGATTATGGATGATGAAGATGATGAAAGAAGATGGGAGGAAATATGGTCTGCACTTATTAGATATAGACATCCAATCATAAAAGAATGCATTGAGAAGATTCAAGCACTATATAATGTGCATCTTAGTGGATGGGATAAATAGTAATTAAGGCAAACTGCTTTAACTTTTATATAAGGTCGATTCACGGACCTTGGCAGTAATGCCGAAAGTACAGACGAATTAGAATCACACCTTTGTCATTCGTGAAGAGGTTAAAATTTATTAGTAGTCTGTAATGCCATTGATTAGAGGTTGTAGTACAACGATATCTCACATGGTTATGAAGGTTCTAAATAATTTAATGGAACTTAAAAAAAGGTGTAGTACAGCACAATTTTTGATGGTTGTGAAGGATAAGTGATATAATGCGCCATTACAGAATTTGATGACTTTAACAAACGTTTGCATGGCAGCAAAAGTAAATATGCAATTGACCACTCGTTTTATTAGTGCGGGAGAACACAATATTATAAATATAGATTTAAAAGCCATTGTGGCTTTTTTTTTAGAATGGAGATAAATATATGTTTTTAACTGAAAAAGAATTAAAGGATGCTTTCTGGAAAAGCTACAACAATAGAGGACGAGCTGTTAAATGGCAGTTTGAATGTCCTGTTCGAGAAGGTAATACAGATTTAATGACATTGGAAAAATATCAGGAAAACTGGCAAATCAATGCATTTGAATTTAAATTGACGGATATAAAAAAAGTACTTTTACAGGCAGAAGGAAATTTACCTTACTGCAATAAAAGCTGGATCGTAATTCCGGAAGAGAAGAAAGATGTCATTTTAAATCGCTACATGAATTATTTGAATGAAAAAAAATATATCGGAGTTATTGGAGTCCAGGCAGGTGGAAGATACACAATTATTTTTCAGCCAAAGTTTAAACAGGATATGACTTTCTCTCAAAAAATATTGAATATGTGCATGGCGGAGGTTTAGCTCATGAAGGTTATTATTGCAGAAAAACCAAGCTTGGGAAGAACGATAGCTACTGCGATTAGCAAAAGCCAGAACACAAAGGCTTTGAACAATAAAGGCTATATCACTGTTGGAAAT